>Ga0208162_1000136_pt1 | contig 38968 bp, 59 predicted proteins | sample CB_VirMetaG_4_FD_184539 | JGI IMG/M metagenome (GOLD analysis project Ga0208162, IMG submission 184539) | Freshwater to marine saline gradient viral communities from Chesapeake Bay - CB_1508_1M Viral MetaG (SPAdes) (version 4) | ecosystem: Environmental > Aquatic > Marine > Coastal | place: USA... | reverse complement strand
TTGTTCCAGTACGGGGATTTGCAGGAAGGGCATCTTATCGGCTCCCTTGTCGTACGAGGGAACCACCTGTGATTACACCTGCCACACGTTTTCCGAAATAGTGCTTTCATAGAATGCCCTTATAGTAGCACCCTTGTTACTTACTTGTCTTTCCTAGTTTTCTGAGGCTTCTTTTCCGCTTCCGCTTCAGCAGCCTGCGCCATTTCCATCTCAGTAATCGTGCGACTGAGTGCTGCGTTGATTACTTTGAGTTCAGCGTTCTCTGCTGACAACTGCTGAATGATGCGGTTGCGATCACTGTCGTTTACACGTACTTCCATATATCACCACTTTACTTTGTGTGACCAATACCTAGCACTTAGTTTACTTGGATTCGGGTCTTGTGCGTTATGCCTGGCGTAGTAAGACTTCTTCCTAGCCTTTTGTTTCGCAGTCGTAGGGTTCTTGCCTGCACCGGACACGCCCTGCTGTCCGAAGCGAATGGTCTTTATTTTGTCACCAGACTTCGCCACAACTACATGCGACTTAGTAGGGTGGCTAGGTGTGCGCTTAGGTTTGTTGTAACCGGATACACCAGCACGTTTTAGTCTTGAGTCTTTAGTAGCCAACTACTTCTTCCTTGACATCATGCTGGTCTTCTTGCGCTTGCGAGCAGCAGAAGCTGCCTTCATGCCAGCCTTAGTGTATGGGTACTTTTTGTTTCCAACTTTAGGCATTGTTTTCTCCTTTACGGCTTTGGATACTTAGCTTTGACCGCTGCGATGTGGTCTTGCCATGTTGTCGTGCCGTTTACAGAGTCATGGTACTGCATGTCTAGCTGGTCGTTGACGGAGCCGTAGGCTTCCCTGCGGTACGCAGCGTAGTTAGCAGACACTCCACCGTTCTCCCGCACATTTCTTTCTTGTTCCTGATTGAAGGAATTCTGCGCCCATTCGTTGATGGTCTTTTGGTACTCGTCTGGCGTGAGCGTAATCGACTCCCCATCCACCATCTTGGTGAGGGTAGGGTTGTCATTCTCGAATTGAGTTTTCCATTCTTGAAGTGTTGGCATTAGCTTACTCCGTACATGTGAACTGTTCCTGCATCTATGTTTCCACTGGACATTTTGAAATCTATCTCGTCAATGGCAGAGGTCGTGTTTATGTAACCGGAGCAGAACATATCTACTGTCACTGGCGATCCCCCCATCATGTTCAGCCTTGACAAGAAATGCTTCACATAGGTGGTATCAGACGGTGCGTAGAGCGTTAGCACACCGCTAACCGACGAGTCTGAGTACGTGTATACCCCTTCCGAAATAGGTTGGTAAGCCGTCCCCTGCGCTTGGTCGAAACTTGTTCGGTAATCGACCCCTGCACTACCGCCCGACTCTAATTGATAAGCCCTGAAAAATGCGCTGGTGATGACCTCGTTGAACCCACTTTGCCCGACAGCGTTTACTTGGAACGTGAAGTTTACATTGTCGGTTTGCGGATGCATGTTCACAAAGTGGAACTCGTAAGCGTCATACGTGCTGTCGATACCGCTGGTGAAACTTAGGCTTGAACTACTGGAAGCTGTCTGAGATGAAAGGTAAGTCAACGCCATCAGGACACCCCAAACATCTTGATTGTGCCAGCGTCGATATTTCCACTGCTGAACTTGAAGCTGATTTCATCAATAGCTGACGTTGTGTTGATGTAGCCAGCCGTTCCGTATTCCATTGAGTAGTTCCCCTCTTGCGAATACTGAGTCCTCGCTACGAAGTGCTTCACGTAGGTTGTGCTGGATGGAGCGTACAAGGTAAGAACACCTGCCCCGGATTGGTCGTTATCTGACCCAGCATCTTCGTACAAGGATTGATACGCAGTTCCCTGTGCTTGGTCTGCGCCAGTTCGGTATTCTAGCCCAGTAGCCGTATCGCTTTCATTGTGGAGAGCCCTGAACGATGTACTGGTAATCGTTTCGTTGAATCCCGTTTGCCCCGACGCATTGACTTGGAACTGAAAGTGGACGTTGTTAGTCCCCGGATGCATGTTCGTAAAGTGGAACTCGTACACATCGTAAGTTGAGTCAATCCCTGACGTAAACGATAGCGTCGAAGATGCTGAGGCGGTTTGTGTTGCGATAAGTGTCTTAGCCATTAGGAAGTTGCCACCCCGTACATTCGGACTTCTCCAGCGTCTATGTTTCCGCTGGCGAATTTGAATGAAACCTCATCTATTGCAGAGGTTGTATTGATGTAACCGCCAACATATATCGTCCCCGATGCAGCACCGAAAAAGTTCCCGAAAACGACACCAGTAAAATGCTTCACGTATGTTGTATCGGACGGTGCGTATAGTCTAAGAATCCCTGACACTGACTGGTCTGCATCCGTCGGGACGCTTTCTGCAAGTGTCTGATATGCAGTACCTTGCGCTTGGTCGCTGCCCGTTCGGTATTGGAGGCTGGCAGAAGTGTCCACTTCATTGTGGTACGCCCGGTAAGTTGAACTTGTGATTACTTCGTTGAATCCCGTTTGACCAGCTGCGTTTACTTGGAACGAAAAGTTTGAAGAAGTCCCAGGGTGCATGTTGATGAAATGGAACTCATACACATCGTAAGTCGAGTCAATGCCCGAAGTGAAGTCGAGCGTAGCACTAGCACTCGCTGTCTGCGAACTGATGAACGTGTGAGCCTCAGTAATGAGGGCAACATTCTGCCCGTCTAGCGTTTGACCATCAGCAAAAGCGACTCCACCGAAACTAGCAAGAGTCGTTATATCAATGCCGTTGATTGTGGCAATATCAGGCAAGAACTAACTCCGTAGTGTTGAAGTTGAAGTACACGGCGTCGGATGCCGTAGCAACGCCGACCTTTTGCACCGTGTCGCCAGTTCCGCTCGGAGCAGTAGCAGTAACGTCACCAGCAGTCGTGCTAACGAATATGTCGTCGCCAGCAGTAAACGACCAGCCTGTAAGTTTCATAACCCCCTGAACCATTACGTCAACAGGGTTTGTGTCTGTGCCTGTGCTGGTGCAAATCCCAAGTGCTGGCATAGATGTAGCAGCGTCAGCATCAGCTAACAGTACCTTGCCACCCGTTCCCAAGTAAACTACGTCGCCAACAGCCAACGTCGCCCCAGCAGTAAACGAGAAGATTACGCCGGTTGCATCACCGCTCGTACCTGGTGCGGTGTTAGAGAAGTCAACCTTACCGTCTTCGCTAACCGTAAAGCCAGCAGCGGTAATGGTTCCTGTTGAGGCATCATCAGCGTCGTTCTTGATAAAAGCATCAGCAATGTAGGTCGAGTCTATCGCAGTCCCCTGCCACGTTCCTGTTCCAATAGTTCCTACTGCTGTTATCTGAGTCTGAGAAGCATCAACAGCAAGCACCGAACTTGTAGCAGTAAGTCCAGTACCAGCAAACAAAGTTGCCAGGCTGTCTATTGTTGTAAGCTGCTCAGTCGCATTGTCTGAATCTAAGGTTGCTAGCTTGTCGCCGCTGGCAGGAGTGACATCACTGAATTCTGAAAAGTCGATGTCAAGAGTTACTGCGCCAGCCGTTCCACCACCACTAAGTCCGGTTCCAGCAGTAACAGCCGTAATATCACCGGACGCATAGCCCAAATCATCGTTGAAGCTGGACAACGAGATTTCATTGATCGCCTTGCGCTTCTCAACACCAGCGTCAAGGATTATAAGTTCGTCGGTTCCGACTTCTGCGACGATCATATCCGGGAGGCTTGAGAGATAAGAGTCCACGTATGCCTTGATGGATTGCTGTGTGGCAACGTGGGTGGCAGAGTCGGAAACCATGTCATCTTCGTCTTTGACAACAGAGCCAGAAATGCCAGCAGAACCGATCTTCAGCGCAGTTGCCAGTGAACCAGCAACCAGTGTCTCGAACTCAATGTCACCATCTTCAGTCGTAGAGGTTTCATCAGTAGCGATAACTGTGATACGCCCAAACTCGTCTTGGTTGCCAGCAGAATCGCTCAACTTGAACGATGTATATATCTCGTCACCAGCAGCAGGGGTAGCACGGTTGCCTTCAAACAGCGCAACCTCTACGGATGCAGCGTCTTCTGTGCGTGTGAACTCACCGGCGTACTGGTTGGCAGTCGAGTTGACAGACTGAATCTTGGATACTTGGAACTTGTCACGAGCACGTATAGCGATAACATCTGCGCCGTTTGTAAGCCTTATGTCGTAAAGACCAGGAGTGGCGTAATTGAAATCCCACTCACCGTTTTCATCTGTCGTGTCTGTAGCCAAGACAGGCGTGCTTGTCCCAGACGCTAAAAGTTCTACGGTTGCACCGAGAATAGCGGTATTAGTGTCATCTGAAAACGTACCTGAAAGATCGACTGTCATCTTAGATTCCTATTGGTCCTTTGCCTCTTGTTCCGGCAAGTGCTTCACGCACAGCTTCATCTGGTGAGTTAATAGCCTCTTCTTCCTGAATGAATTCTACACGCAATCCACTCGCTTCTAATGAGGCACGCTGAAGAGCGTCATGCGCTCTCTGGTCAGTAGTACGGTTATGGAAATACTTGGACTGTACGTTGATGCCAACACGAGGGCTTTTGATAATGAAGTCCACGACTGCACCACCACGAGTCAATCGCCCACCAAAGAACTTGGACTGGTAAATAAAGTCGCCGTTCTCTTCCAGCCGACCAGTACGCACGATGGCGCGGTACACCCAGTATTCGGGCTGGGAGCCACCACGAGCAAACCACCATTCGGGTACTTGTTCAACAGGCTTGCCTGTGACAGTACGAGTTTGTGCGGGTCGCTCACGGCGGAAGGACTGAACCATTACCTGTCCCTCGTTTGTCTAGGCTCCACGAAGTTTGTTCGGAATATACCGACTTCTGCTTCACCACCGGCTTCTTCCAATGATTGCAGGTCGGTCATGTCCATGTAGTAGTTCTGAGATTCGGTGTTGTCGTTGCGGTACGTGACCTCAATCAACGTGCCTGAACCAAGTGATTCTTTCAGGTCGGCAATCTGTTGCTTGGTGTTTCGACCGTCTGGAGAATCCTCGTTTACGTCAATGTCAGCAGCAACGCCCCACAGAAGAGCAACGACTGAACGCCACACCAGCGTCAACTTGATTAGCTGCGGCGTATTCGTGTTCGTGTTGCCACGGTTCATCGTTACACGGAACTTCCATGCACGGAATACTTCTCCGATTGGGTCTTGCCCGACTGGTATTCGGTACTTAGTTTCTCCTGTAGTCGTGATTGTGCCGAGGCTGGTGTACGACTCGCTGTAATCAGTGGCATATTCGACCTGAACGGTTTCGTCTGTGGTCGGGTTGTCTGTCTCAACAAGAACGTCCAACGCAACCTTTGTCTGGTTACGGATGTTGAAGTCATTCCACGGGGTTTCCAGAGTGGCTGACGTGTCGTAAGTCTCTCCGGTAACCTGGAGCGGGTTTACAACGTCAATCGGCAACGACTGGTAGTACACATTAGAGTTAGCAGCCCACCACAGACGGTACGAATTGTATGCGCTGGAGACTTCTGAGGCTGTCAGAGAACGCCCTGAAGACTGTCCGAGCCACTTGGCTTCCCAACCACGTTCGTCGTATCCCAGAATCTCTGAGAATCCTGTCTTAGAGTTTGTAGTAACACCGTGATGATTGCCGACACCACGAGATACACGGCTTTTGACGGCACTCACACCGGATGCCTGTGAAGCATCTAACAGTGCAATCAGATCATTGTGCGTTGGTTCCAGGTTGACAATGACTCCACGCTTGTCAGATGGAAGTCCGTGGTCACGGTCAGGACCAACAGGGACAACAATGGTCGTGTCTCCACCAGCCTGCATCTTGTAAACAGAGTTGCCAGCAGGGAAGTAAATAGCACCACGCCACACACGAACGCCTTGTCCTGCGTTTGGGTGGAACGGCAACTGCAAGTCAGTCTGCAAGAATCGCTGGTTTACATCGTCGTGAATGAACAGACCAACCTTCGTTGCAGCGTAGATAGCTTCTTCGCCGTCAGGTCGTCGCGCCACGATAAGCCCAGTCACATAGTCATCGGGCAGTTGCAGCAACGCATCCAATGACCACGCTGCCGAAAGATCGTCTGTGTAATACAACTGACCGGCTTGGGAAATTCCCCAGAGCAAGTCTTTCCAGAAGACAACGTACTTGATGTCAGTGGTGTTTCTAGCCCATGTAGACGAGTTTGTGGCGTAGTCAACGTCAAAGCCAGTAGCAACCGCCAGTGTTTCTGTGCCGCCAACAAGTCCTTGCTTTGCGTCTGTTGCAGCGTTGAGCAACGTTCTTACAGATGAACCCCACGTATCAGTGGAGTTGTTGTAGACATGGACTTCTGTGGAGAACGTGCCATACATTTCGTTCTTGAAGCCCGTAAGAGTAGAACATTCAGCGTTGGGGCTGGAACTGGTTTCAGTGGTGAGCCTTGGGAGAATGATTCTGCCCTTGTACCGCAACTGAGCAGTAGACCACCACGCACGATCAGCGTCTTTGGATGGGTCGGCAATTTCTACACCGATGCCGCCACGTAAATCATCTATGTTCCACTCGGAAGCGTGCGGGTTGTCAGCAGCAGATGACTCGCCAATAACGATCTTGCCCGGCTGTTGTGACGCATCGAACAGGCGTACTTTGCCACGCGCCCAGTACGTCTTATTCCCGATTACGATGGTATTGCGTTCTATTGCTCGGTCGTTAGCCATTTACCTGAACACCACCGTCCAGTCGGCTATATCGCCGTTCGTGTCAGCGTCTACATAGAGTGTGTTGAATTTATCACCGCCAGGCTCACAGTTCACGGTGTACGAGTCACCTTTAGCAACACGTTTGCCGTAAGTTGTGGACACGTTTGAGCCACCAACGTACATGGCTGCGCCAGAGTTGGTTGCCCTTGGAGTGATTTCTACTGAGAGAGCAACGTCGCCAGCGCGTACTTTGGAGCCAGAAGCGATACTGCTAGTTATCTGAACCGCTGTGCCGGTTGCCGACACTGTGACAGAACCCATATCAACTCGTGCCATCAGCAGAAACCTCTACCGGAATGTGGCACTCTTCAAGATGTCCACACCAGCAATCAGGGTTGTTGTTTTTAGAGTGATACTTATTGCAAGAACAGTGATCGCACTCTGTCAAAACTGTAGCCATTATCCCACCTTTGGTACGTAATATCCGAAAGCCGTTACACTGATTGCACCGTTCGTATCTGCCCTGTCTACGTTCAAGAATTTCCCCTGAGTAATCAATGACTGGAAGCCCAAGACCGGAACTATTTGCTGGCGCGCTATATCAACCGAGAACAGCAGCTTGTCTTGTGTAGCACTGTCAGAAGCAGGGGCTTCAAACACTTCGACCACATCACCTGCTACGGCAATGCTTCTGTTCGCTGAAATTACAATCCCTGTAAGAACCAATTGCACTGATGCTTTGGCGGTAAATAAATTAGCAGGGCTGGTCGTTGTCAGGCTTTTCAGTGAAGGCTCAGAGAATCCGTAGGCACGAACAATAACCTCCCCATTCTTTGAGACAAGAGCCTCGCTTGTAGTTGAGGTATTTGGGTCAGTTCCTTGTAGAACAAATTGCCCTCCCACCGTCTAAGCCTCCAACGTTGGGTCGTACTCAAGAAACGAAACTCGCGCCTGTGCTACTCCGCTTGTGTGATCTGAAGTAATCCTGATTTCAAACGTGTCGTTCTGACCGAGGATTAGCGCGCCTTCCTTGTTGTAAGTAAGTTGGTCTGCCTCGGACGACGGATAGTACCTGTCGAACTCTAAGAACGTACCGCCCATAGTCGGGTTGTTGTCCGTGGCTGTTACCGACGCAGCATTGCCCGAAGCAGCGTTCATGTTTACCGGAGTGACCGCTGTGCCGCCACTGGACACCGTTCGATTGAGTCCAAAGTCCCAATACGTCGCAACGTTGGGGAGTGCTGTACCACCAGCGTAGTCAAGGAACTGGCAACGAATGTAGGTCACAACAACCACATTGGTTGAACTCGTGTTCTTCAAATGTAAGACAGCATGGGTCGAGTTGTTTACCGATGCAAAGTCACCCTGCACCTGGTACGCAGCACCATGCTCTCGGCTGTGGTGGAACTGAAGAGGGTTTGTCTGAGCCTGTACGCGCAGCAATCCTTCAGAGGTAACTCCTGCGACGTTGCCACTACCCTGACCGTCAAGAATTTGTAGTCCCATTGTTAGTCCTTACTATTGCTGTCTTTTAGGTGACCGATAAACTCTGCATAGACATTGACTGAACCACTGGAAAGATTCGGGTCGTATTTCACAGCAATAGACTGGTTCTTAGGAACAACAACCTGGAATGGTGCATACAATCTGCCGCTGGAGCCTTGGGCAAACAACCCTACGTCAGTGCCGCCAGTAATCGTGCCGCCGTCCTTGCCCTTGTAAACAGTGGCGTTTAGCGTGTTTCCTGAACCGGCATTCCGATTAGCATTTATAGATACAGCGGTTGCATCTGAAATCAAGTCCCCGCCAGTTGGATTTTCAATTAGTGTGACATAGCCAATATCGCTGGTTCCAGCCGCTGTGCCAACACCGAGAGCAATCGCGTCCAGAATGTAGTCCCTATCTTCAAGGTTTTTAAGATAGAGCAATGCCGAATCAGACGCTCCAGTAATGCTGATAATCCCAGTGTTGATGTTATAAGCATTCCCAATTTCAGCGGCGTGTTCGGATTCGCTTTCCTGAATGGATTGCGTCCTCAGTCTTAGGTTGCCGTCAACTCTGGCTCTATTAGATTGTCCAGAACCATCTAATATCTGATCTGGCATTACTCAACTCTTTCGTTTTTCTCTAGGTTTATTCCGGTCAACTGACCAAGTTGCTGTTGAACACGCTCAGTGCCATCCTGAATGTTATCCAACTCGAAGTTAGTTACTTCTGTTTCGTCAAGCAATGACTGCTGTAACGCTTTAGTAGCCAGCAGTTCAGTTGAATATGAAGTGTGTATTCCTGCCATTAGTCCACCCACCGAACGCTTCCTGAAATCTGTTGACGACTGAGTGCGTCCAGAGCCAACGCCTCGTACCTGTCTGCCTCTAAGAACGCAGCGTCACGGTTAGCGTCACGTCTGTCGCCCCTGGCACGCATCAAGATAGCCGTTGCCTTGTGAACGATGTACTCAGGCTCGATGTCACATTGGGTGCTGTCTGTGGTCAACTCGGTCGGCTTCTTCACACCAATCAGTTTCACCAGGGCGTAGTCGCCGCCAGAAGGCATCAAGTTGTAGTTGAGTATCAACTGCCGCCCGTCACGGTCGATCTTCCATCCGTTGCGGTGAATAGGAATCCAGTCTTCGGAACCGTCAACAGTAGTTTCGATTCCATCCAGATAGATCGTTGCAGCACCAATGTCTACGGTGTGCTTCAGCCCTACAGAGATAATGGCTGTGTCTAATTCAGGGTTGTCCAGTGCTACTCGCACCCACGTCCATGTATCCGCTGTAAGGGCTGGCACACTCAAGGTTTCCAACGGAGATGCACACTGAGCAGTGTTATCTAGAAGAAGTTGTATGTCGCCTGCTGATGTTGCTACCGTTGAATAAATAAAGAACTCGACATGAGTGAACTTGGAGAAGTCTGTAGATTCAATCGAGTTGGTGGCGATAATGTCGCCTGCATCAATCCCTGCCGCAAGCACGAACTTGTTGGAAGCAGAACCCTGTCGCTTCATCTCGGTGTCTGCCGTGGCTGTTACGTCACCGTCTACCAGTTCAGTCCACACACTGTCACAGTTCTCGATTGTTCGACGTGTGTTGTTCAGCCTTACCTCAACAGAAGTAAGCCCAACCGTGTTGGTTGGGATGGCAAGAGTGTTCGTGTGAGTTGATGTGTGGAGAGATATGTCGCGTAATGGCGGGGATGCCTTGCGGGGAATAGAGCGAACGGCGCGGTTGATTGCGTCGTGAACTCTTCTGGGGTTGATGTCTCTGTCCCACAGTTCGTAGGTGTCACCGTCTGCAACCGTAGCACCGAGAACATCGCCCCTCAAAGTACCAGTGGTTGTGGAGCCAACGTAGTCATTCACAAACCGTTGTGAGCCACTGTTCGTTCCTGACGTGCCGTACCAGTACCGACCATTGATGTAATCGTCAGTATTATCCAGTTCTGCGTCTACGAATGTAGAAGTCGAGCCAGTGGCAGTGGCGGTGTGTGTTTCAAGACCGCCGTACTGCCAACCAATGCTCTGTCGCAGTTCTGTTCTGGATTGTGCAATCAGAACGTCAGACATTTAGCCCTCGTGCTTCTTGTTGTGGTGGAAGAAGGACATCCTGCGGGATGCCAACTTCGGATTGTCGTTCGTCCAGTCGTCGCACTTAAGACACGTTCGGAACTCTTCAGGTGACTCTATGGTGCTAACAGCCTCTTGAACGGGCTGTGCGGCTGGCTGTGGAGCCGTGCCAGTCTCATTGAGTAGCCGTTCAAGCTGCAATCGCTCGATCTGCTCTCGTCGGTCGTCACGCTCACGCTCGTGTGCTTCCTGAATCTGTCGCCATTCCTGCTGGTGACGGTTACGTGCGTGGTTGTCTACCTCACTCGGTGACATCAGGTTGGACTTCTTGCAAACAGGGAATCCCTGCTGGTCGTACTTCTCACGGTCTGGAGAGTCTTTGTGAAGGATGCACTTGTACTGCCCAACAACAGGGTCGGGCATTCCTGGGTAGTTCTTGTCAGTGGTAAATACACGTTTCCCAGTGTCAGGGTCACGTTTCCCCAGTTGCACTTGGAGGTTGTTTCGGTTGATGCGTGATCGGTCGCCGTTTCGGATGTCGTACACCCATACGTGACCCGCACTCAACACTTCGTCCACCCGCATTCCAAGAGGATTGTCAGCAGATGGGCGGTTTACTAGATCGCCTTCCTGTGCGTCGTCTTCAACGATAGCCTCTTCAGCAGCGTACATCAGTTCTTCAACTGACTGCTCTTCGAGGTCGTTAGACATGTCTGCGAGGTCTTTGGCGGTAGTCATTAGTTGTTCCTCACTAGAGACTCTCTACGTTCACGTTCTTCGTGATAGGAGTCTACCCATTCTTGGGGGCTTTTGCCGGGTTCGACATCATAAGCGTCCTCGGAATACCCCTGATAGTGTCGCTCATTTGCGATGTCTCGCATAGAGCCTACAGTTTCATATATCTCGTTGTTCTCTGGGTCTGCGCCCATGATGTTGAGCAACGGTGTCGTACCCCATTCTGCCTTTGTACCGATAGTTTCGGTGTACTTGGCTAGGGCATCGTTCCTGACTACCGTGAACTCCCTAAGGCGTGTGTTGCCTCGGTAGAACTCTCGCATCAGAGCACATGGCTCGTCGTTCGAGATGTAGATGGTGACAGGATAAATCTTCTTAGACATCCTTCTCACCTTCCGGTAATACAGAAAATCCTTGTGGCATTATCTTAATCCGGTCGATACTTAGATCACCTTCTTTCAATGCTCGAATAACATCTATTGCGGAGTTTAGCCCATCTTGAAGCTGCTCTGCTTCCAGTGACTTCATTCCGTAGAGTTCCCACGGGTTTACTTGCTGCTGTTGAACCATTGGCTTCTCTTTTACAGTTCCCTTTGGCGGAGACTGATTTGCATACACTTCTCGAATGTCCTCAAGCGGCATGCCAGTCTTCACGGCTAATTGCCTGTGCCAGATGGCTTCAGGCATATCGGTCTCGCCGTCCCACTCACGAGGCTTTGATTCCCACTCACCAGTGTTTTCATCGTAGTAAGCAGGAATTTCTTGAATCAAGTGTGGGTACTGTTCGTACAGTTCAGCGAACAAACAACAAATTCGTACACGTTGCGTTCTGCCAAGATACGGGTTTGCCCAATCTCCTGTGCGCTGAAATGTGCAATCACAGAGATCATCCTGGTTAGTCCACTCTTCTTCGGGAATTCCCTTCGACAGCAAGCCAAGAATGTCCTGACCTGCCATCGGAAGGAAATCTCCTTTTTGTCTTTCTAAAGCCAAGACTCCTAAGTCTCCACGTTGCTCACAGTTCCAGCCGCAATTATCTTGCGAACAACTGTATCTGACGAGAATATCCCGTTTGAAGTGGTAATTGCACCAGCGGGCGCAGTTCCAGACTTCATCACTACTGCGCTTGTCGGCTCAGTAGTCGCAAAGGTCTCGATAGCACCAAGCCTTACGTTGCCTGCGGTAATTGCTGCGTCACCTGCGGTGATAGTTGCACCACCAGAGGTAACAGTAAACCCGTTTGCTGCCGTAAGGTCTGTTGCTGATACGTGACCCATGCGTGTGCCACGGTAGTAGAAATCTAGTCGTGAGTTGGCTGGGTCATATCGCCAGCCATTATGTATTGAACTTACTGCCATTTATGTTTCCTTTGCTGAAGGTCAGCACCTGAAAAGGATTAGCCCCGCCCCAGAAGGGGCGAGGCATCAATCAACTAAACCGTGAAGTCTCGGTTTGCCTTCACGCTGATGTAGTCAACGTCAAGGGTCTCAATAGCTGCACCCTTGGCTTCTACACCTACGCAAAGTGCGAGGTTGGTCGTGGTTGACACAGCACCAGTAACGGTCTTCTTCAACTCTTCGTCGATGTACCAGCGAGCGGTTCCATCATTTGTGAGTTCAAGTCGGAGAATCTGCCATTCACCGGCTACTGCGTCGTCATCGAGGTCAACCGTCGTCGAGTCGGTCACACCAGTCGTGGTTCCGCCGTTGTATACAGCGTGCCAGTCTTCGTCGTCAGTCAGTTCTGCCGATAGGTAGAAACCAACGTAGTCAGAAGCGACCGGAGTAATGGTCGTTGTCGCAGCAGAGAGAATGTCGGTCTCGATGCTAAGAGTCTCTGGAGCAATGTCTGAGAAGCCAATGAAGACTTCCTTGGTGTCCAAGTTTTCCAACTGAACACGGGTCTCAAGAACAATCGTTCCCATGAGTCCCACATCGAATCCAGCCTGAGTACCAACCAGCGTAGTGTGGTTGTCTTCGTTAGTCGTGGTGATTCGACCAGCACCGGACAGGAATCCAGCAATGGTTGGAACACCAGCGTCTACTTCAGCGGAACCCTGTCCACCAACACAAAACGGTCCGAGGTTTCGGAGTTCTGCTGTGTTTGCAATCGCGTCTTCTCCGAAGAAATCGTAGAAGAGTCGAATCTTGCTATTTGCGCCACTCTGAGGCATTTGTTTTTCCTTTTACTCTGAATGAGCCTAGATCAAGCAGAAACCCACTGGTCTCTGCCTACGTTCTTGATGATATCGCCCTTCACATCCAAGTGGAGTATGCCGAGCGTGGCATCTTGAACATCAATTACTGAAGCGGTGACTGCTCGCGAGCGTGAGGACTTCTTGTATTTCACAGAGTCACCCACACCAACAAGCACACCGTCTTTTTCTGTCTTACGAACAGTCATCAGTTAGTCTCTTACGAGGTTGGCGCAGTTGCGTCAGAAATGACTTCGTAAATCCAGTTACCGGCAGATCGCTCGCCGTAAGCGTACTCGTCACGGTGGAACATCTCAGATGCACCGCCACCAAGTCCCTCGTTACGAACCATCTTTACCCAAGGTGCGCGCGCTTGTACCAGTACAACAGCCCCGTTAGCACCAGAAGCGAAGACGCCACCTTTAGCGTCGTCGGCTGCGTCAATCGTGATGTTGTCATCCGTGAATCCCTGGGCGTTGGCGATTGGAAGGTTGAAAGCGTTCTTGAACACTTCTGCGGTAAGTCCGTCTACGTCAGCGTAAGTACCGACACCGGCTACGAGTTCGTCGTAGAGGTCTTTCATCTGGAATGAGTGAAGCACAAATGCTACTTTTCCAGACCACGGCTCAGTGGTGTTACCTCGTACTCGGTATGCACCAGCAGCGATTACACCAGAGGTGAGTGCCGAACCAGCGGAACCAAGTTGGGTGGTTGCACCGTCAAGAACGGCAAGACCGTCCTTGTCTTTCTGAGTTTCGATTGCCTGCTGACCGAGTTGACCAGTCTTGGCAAAAACGTTCTTCGAGATGTTTCGTGCCGTTCGGTCAGTAATAACCGTGTGGACTGAAATAACCGAAGGAGTAACAGTGAACACGCTGTCGGACAACTGTTGAGGGTTGTCTTCCTCAGTGTTCTCAGTGATGTTTACAGCGGTCAACTGTGCAAGAGAAATCTCGCGCCAGTTGTTACCAACGCCCTGACCAAGATTTACTCGGTCGGACAACTGCTGCATTACACCATCGTACTTTCGCACAACACGAGCCTGTGCGACGACCGTAGGCAGACTAACTGCCATCTGGTCTGTGGTTGTGTAGCCATTAGCCATTGTTTTGTTTCCTAGCTATACGGCAGTTTGAATCCACGTGCGGCAAGAAGTTTCATGGCTCTTGCGTCATCAGCGGGGGAGTCGTAAATCCCAGCGTTGTACTTTTGTAGCCACTGGGAATCTGTCTCTGACCCACTTGAGCCTGTGCCTCCATCAAAGGAGTTTGCTTCTCCACCGGCAGGAACCTCTGCCTGTTTAGCTGCGATTGTCTGTTTTTTAAGTTGTTCGGCTTCACCCAATGTTTGAGCAGCCTGGACAGCAAGAGTCGGGTCTGAATACCCCAGCAGCAAATCTCGATGCTGGTCGGAGGTCAGCCCGTGCTGTTGCATTAGATGGTCTACCGAAGCACGCCTAGCAGTTTCTTCTGACTGTTGCTGAGTAGTAGTCAACTGTAATCTGAGGTTTTCGGCTTCCTGCTGTGCCAAGTAAGCCGCTTTCGCAGCGTTGGCTTGCTGGTTTGCCATGCCTTCAGCAGTTTGTGCGTCATAGCCCTGATTCTCAAGTTGAGCCTTCAGAGACTGTGCGTACCCACGTACTTCAGCTTCGAGAACATTGTCATTCTGCTGTTGAGTGATTTGCTGAACCTGCTGGCTCATCTCATTCAACCGCTTTTGAAGTTCGCTGATCTGTGTGTCTTTGGAAGACTCGATCTTAGAAACTTCAGACTGCGAATACGTTCGTTCCTGAGACTTGGAGGTTTCTGATTCTTCAGATGCCTCTTTTGTTGCTTCCGCAACCTGCCCAGTCTCTTCAGTAGATTCGGTTTCTACGTTCTCTTCAGCACTAGGTGTGGTTTCTTCGGTGTTGTCTACCGCCCCGTTCTCTTCGTTGTTCTCAACCCCTGAGTCCTCTGAAGTTTCAGCCCCTTCTTCTGTACTGGCTTCCGTTGACTCGTACCTGTCATCGAACTCGGCAGGAATGAGTGGTTCGTCGCCAGCGTCAAAAGACGCTTGTTCCAGATTGTCAGACGTTGCTTCTTCAACTTGAGAAGACGTGGTATTTGGTGTGACCATCTATTAGTCCTCTTTTAAATGAAAAAGCCCACCCGCCGTGCCAATGAGCACAGAAAGTGGGACTTGCCCGAAACCTATTCAGTTTTCGTTACGGCTCTATCCCCACATGGTTCCAGTAACCGCATTTACATAATACAGAACATGATGGGGTAACAACAGTTACGTCGCCTGACTTCACAAATAGGCGACCGTCTTGGATTATCCCAATCGTGCGTGGACACTTGGAACATCGAACCCTGTTTCCGGTCAGGCGTACTTCTTTAGTTGCCTCTGCTTGAATCATTGAGACGCCCTTAGTCCCTGAACATACTCGTTTGTGATTCCGATTTTATCAAGTATTCTCGTAACTTCAGGTAGCATTTCTTTGCTTGTCCTGTGCCGTGGAGAGCCATCTGGCTTTACGCCTATTGGTGATCGCAACTCTAATAGTTCCTTTACGCCTTCGATGTCTTCTTTACGCGCACGCCACTCTTCAAGTTGCTGTTGCAGTTCTGGGGAAAGACCCTCGATAAACTTATCTGCGGCAGGAACCCATGTGTCAAATATCAATCTGCCCTTGAATTCGTTTTCGCCAATTTTCGTTTTCTGGGTATGCTCGTCTATAAGGTCATACCACTCGTTCAACATTCGGTCGAAGTCATTCTTTGGCTCTTCTCCAACGTAATTGGAGATGCCAGAGCCTTCTCTGAATCCAGCAAGGTTAGCGTACAGGTTGCCCTTAGTGTCCGATATTCGGTCTGACAGTTTGCTCACCACTCTCCATGTATCGTTTGCGCTCTTCATAGAGTACAAATCAACAATGAACGCATCAAGGTCATCTTGCTGAAACTGTCGCTGTGCCTCTTCCGAACCGGAACGCCTGATGCGGTAGTCAGCAAACTTGTCACCTGAATCAGCGCGTGCTTCATCAAGGTCGTGGAGAGTCTGTTTTAGTTCAGGGTTTTCTTGCAGGTTGAACTTCTCTAGCTGGTTCAGGTCGTCCCACGGCTTATTCAGTGCCTGCCATGAGGCATCATCGAGAATCTGTGAGCGACCTTGCTCGTAGGCACGCGCACCAAGGAAGTCAGCACCAGCACGGATTGTGCGCTGTTTAGCAGAACCGCCCTCGAACAATGCAGACTGGAACCACAACATGATTCCTAGACCGGAAATCTCACGTACAAGACCCATCAATCCGTCAGATACATCGGGGTCGTCACCGCCGAATGCTGGTGCGCCAGGTCTAGTTACATTTCCAACAACGTCACGACCAGAAAGAATGTCAGTTGCAGTGCCAAGAGCGAATGAAGACTGGCTTCTTGCCCAGCGAATGAACGGATTGCGCTCTGGGTGAGCGTCTAGTAACGCTGCTGGATTGCCCATAATCCGCGCTATGAATTTCAGGTCAGAGATCAACTTGGAACCAGGTCCAACCATTTGTCCTTCGATCTCAGTAACCATGAACTTGCCACTGTTCGGGTTGAACGTGTCTGCAATCTCGCGCTGAGTACGCTCCAGAGACCAGCCTTCAGACTGACCCTTCATAAGCATGTACCCAATCCACGCGCTACTGAGTCCAAGCACACCAGACGCAATAGCATCTCGTGCTAGTTGACCACGTAGACCGCCTTGTGCGGCAGACGTGTAGAGAGCGGCAGTTGCACGCCTGTATCGTGCCGCAAGAGCAACAAGACCTTCTTGCCAGCGACGCTTCGGGGAAACACCAAGCCTTGCGGAAGACGTGATGCCACGGAAGTTGTTGATGAAATCCTCAACATCTTGGAGTCTCTGCGGGTCGATTGAACCGTCAGCGTTTCTTGTAAGCGGCTTTAGAGACTTGAGCATGTGGATACCAGCAGCGTTCATTGCTGTGGCTGTTGCTTGCTGGAACGAGTCAAGAGGTCGAGCGAGAGTTCTTACGGTTCTACCAGCCGCAGCACGTATACCGCCCTTGGCTTCCAAGTAGTCGGCAATATTGCGAACCTTGCTCACACCCTCTGTGATCTCAGGGGCGGCTTCAGTTCCGAACATAATCAGCGAACGTGTGTCACCAAGAAGCTGTCTGTTGTTCTGAAGTAACTCAGCGTTGAACCTTCTGGCTCGTGCAGGAGAGACAAATCCACGAACAAGTTGAGTGCCGAAGTTCTTAGCAGTTGTCCCGAACAAAGCCCCTGGAACTTTAGGGCGAATATTCCGCAGACCGGCTTGAGCGGTCACAGGCAAAAAGTCTTTCCCCATAGCGAGCAAGAACTGAATCAGAAATATTGATGCGTCACCAGAAAGTGCAGCAGTTCGCCCGACTTGGTTCACAGTGTCTATTGCTAGGCGAGTCTTGCCTTGTGGCGCAGATGCTTGAAGATTGTCCAATGCTTTCGACAGATCGTTGACGAAGCGTTCGCCTTCAGTAGTCGTTGGTAGTTGACCCTTGTAAAGACGAGTTTGCGCTTCCTTGAATGTACGAGCATCTACAACCTCCTTGAACTCGTAGTTCGCACGAACCCACTTATCCAACTCTGCTTCAGCCGCAACACGGTACGCCTGCCTGATCTTGAGGCGCACAGTCTCGTCGTATGGCAGTAGAACGAAGCCCTGTTCTCGCAGTTGTTCAGCAGTTCTTACACGGCGCGCTTGCTCAGATGACACTTTTCCCGCAACAGGTCGGTCGGTTGGGACTGGTTCTGCACGAATAATCTCACCAGTCTCAGGGTCTATCTTGGCAAAGACACGGCGAGATCCGAACAATATGTCATCGTCTTCTGTGCGACCAATTACTTTTCCTGACCGCTCGTATAGTTCAGTCGCTTTCTCATCCAGTTCACCAAGCCTGTTCAAGTATTCAGTTTGCTCTGGATTCAGTTTGCGAGCGAACGCAGGGTTTGCCATTTGTTCACGGATTTCGTTCAGTGACAGTCCTGCGAAGTCGCCCTGTCGGAACAATCCTGTTTGAAGATCAAGGTCGGAACCAAACAGAGACTGTCGATCACCAATCTCATTGGCATACGAGAAGATACGGTCAGATTTGAGATTCCCCTCTTCAAGCAAATTGGCATATCCGATAGCCGCTCGCTGACCTGGAGTTGTGGCAGTTAGTGAAGGGTCGAATCCAGTCAGAGGCTTCGGAACGATTAATGAACTTGCTACCTCACCAACACGTCTTGCGACGTTCGGGTTGAACGCAACCTGTAACTGAGTTTCCAAGTCTTGCAGCGGCGGGAAGTCACCACCAGAAGGTCGCACAAAGTCATCAGCAGGTGACGGAACCCGTGGCGGTATTCTTCCAGCCGCATCCGATGGCAGGTCTACAGGTTCTCGTGGAACCGCCTCGATTGGTTCATCGGCGATACGGGTTACTTCATCAGGCACCCTTGGCGGTGGAGCGTCGGCAGCAGCCCTAGCCACGCTAACTGGTGGCTGTATGGCTGTGGTTGGTGGTGTTTGTGCTGTGCGTCCGCCAATGAACTCTCCAATGAGAACATCAATGTCGGCGTCGTCTATTCCGTCTGCCCGTAATTTAGATACAACTCCTTCGAATATCTGGTCGTTGCTCAGCCCAAGATTGCGAAGCCCTGTAGTTGCTTCACGAGCGGCAACAAAATGGGTTACATCAGGGTTTCTTATTGCTTCTTGCCGTGTCTGAGAAAGCAGCCTTTGAATCTTTTCAGGAGAAAGTTTGCCCATACGGTTAGCCAGAACCGTTATAAGCAACCCTGCATCTTCTTCAAATGCAAATGATGCAGACGATTGAAGGTCCTTAAGAGCCTCTTCGGTTACCTCTGGCTGGCTTACATGCCCTCCGATCAACCGCTCTTGCTCTTCTGTAAGCATTTCATCCAGTTCAGCAGACGCTCTCGCAGCCCTTGCCTCGTCTACTGAATCCTGCATTCGGTCAAGACGTTCAAACCTAGCGGCTTCTTCATCTGACCCAAGAATAGATACCAAGCGGCGACGTTCATCACCAGAGGCAATTTCTATCGCTTCGGTGATTTCATCAAACGTAGCATCACGAGGGTCGATAGTCGCAGGGTTTACCCGCCTGTTGATTGATGGCGGCACATCATCAGCAGCCCTAGCAGCCCTGGCAACAACCTGTCGAGCAGGCACTGGGTCTAGCACGTTGCCAACACCGGTGCGCCCGATTGCTTCAGCGGCTTGTTCACCACGGCGCAAAGTGCCTTCCACGACTTCAGCAGCACCACGGCGAGCAGCACTAAGAGGACGAGTTATAAGTCCAACATCACCCACAACAGGGGCGACGTTTAGCGGGTCAATAGCGGCAAGCGCAAGATCACGCTCACCAACTTCAAACAAAGGACGTTGTTCACCAGTGGTTGCGCCTCTGAACCCAGCCAACTGATTACCTAGTGCCTGAATGAATCCAGCAAAACCTTCTCTGCCGGTTTCTTCCTGCCCTATCGGGATTTGTCTTTGTGGAAGAGCCTCATGTGCAGTTCTAAACGCCTCATCAAGAGCCATACCAGAATTACGAGCTTCTTGGAATATGCGGTCAAACTCGGTCTCACGTTGAGTAAGTAGTATCGGCTCACGCCCAAGAAATTCTTCTGGAAGCAATCGCCCTGTCTGTCTTGCAATACCGCCAGCACCAAACATTCCTGACTCTGTAAATTCCTGACCGAATCGACCAGCACCAAGAAGCCCTTGTCCTAGTGGAGTTTCATTGAAGAATGTCTCAGCACGCTGCATTGCGCCTTTATCACGAGGCGGTTGAAGATCGACAGGGGATGCCGTTGGCTGTGCAGCAGCGGGTGTCGCCTGAACACCAGTTGGAACAGGTGACTGCTGAATCTGTGCAAAGTCCTGCTCAGACTGCGCCACGAAATCGAGGAACTTCTGCCCTGCGTCTGGGTCGTCACGTTTCAGGCGAAACTGGTTGCCGGTTAGTTCACGGGCAACTCGGTCAATGTCATCTCTGGGGTCGCCAACACCAAAAGGGAAGACCAATATGTACCTCCCTGACTACTGCGAAAAAAGGAATCTGGCTGGTGATGTAAGCCGTGAAATGCTTGAGCCAATTTGCTGTGACGGCGTGCGCCTGATTCGGCGTTGCAAATTGAAGTCGTTGTTCAGGAAATCAGTAAACGTAATCGGTTCCTGTCCCTGAGAAATCCGGTTTCCCAGTGCGCCAAAGAACTCGTTCTCGATTGACGGGAACAAGTTACTTACGAACGGGCGGTTGAACTGGGTGACGGGAGAACGCTGTTGGCGTGAAAGACTGTCCAGAATCGTCTGGAAGCCTATCTGCCGTCCTTCTCTGGTATCCGAAAGAACATCGAATATGTCTATAGGCGTAGTCATTTACCCGAAGATTCTCTCATTCAAAAAGTCTGCGAACGTGCCTCTAGTGGGGCGTTCTTGAGACAAATACGACTGTGATAAATCATATGCTGATGGCAGGAATCGTGACAGTGAGCCAAACCTTGTGCGCGCAGCTTCACGGGCAATGTTGGCAAGATTTAGCCCTTGCTCAGTTGTTGCAGGGTTTAAGAAGCTACCAGCAAGTAAAGTCGGAAGTTGCTCTTCGCCAAACTGCCTGAAACCCTGCGCCTGTGTCAGCAAGTCACGAGCCTGCTGCGCTCCCTGACGACCAAGTAGTGAACCGCCCTGTAGGTTCTGGGCGATGAAGTTCTGAAAAGAAGGCTCTGCAATCGTCGGGTCAACTGGGTCTCCGCCAGATCGTAATGCCTCTGTGCCGAAGAATCGTGAGAATAGTGGCTGTTGTGCTGCTCGTGTTTGTGCGCCAAGAAGACCGCCGCCAGCACCAATGTTCACGCCGCCCTGACGCAACGCTCGCTCAAACGCAGGACCAAACTCAAATCGTTCGATGTCTTCCTCTATTGGGAACGTAGGAGGTTCTAACGTATTTCGAGGTGGAACAGCATTAAGAGAAGATTTAGCAGACGACAGGTTTGTAAAGAAGTCAACCATGTTTGGGTTGTCTTGACCGTTCGTTACACCAGCAGTTCCGCTAGTTATTAGCGCGCCATCATTTCTAACACCGTAAAGCCTTGCACCAGTTGCCTGTCTCGCATCTTCGATGGTTCTGCCAGATTGTCTAAAAGTAAGGTTTGAACCAAGAGCAGCCTGTCCCGCTCTCTGGGCTTCCTCTCGCGAATTAGCCTTTATAAAAACAATGCCGAGTTCAGGGTGTAAGAATGAAAATATCTGCATCGTTAAATCTCTATACGTTCGGCTCTAAGCCTGCTGCTTCTGCTGTATTCCTTGGTGCTATCGTGTTGAAGCCTGCATCTCGTGACGGCTCACGGCTTACGCCAGGTCTTCCTGCTTGCGGAAACACCGCTGAATCTAACCCTACTGTAGCAGATGTCGGGTCTACTTGAGAAGAGACACCGTTAGGTGACGCTCCGTTAGGCGCACCACCCATACCGTCTGCTGCTGCCTGCAACGGGTTTTGTCCTATTGCCTGCATAAACGCAAATTTTCGCGCTTGGTCTTCCATGTACTGCTGCTCCAGCGCACGTTGCAGTTCTGATTCTACAAACGCCACGACTTCTTCGTTGCCGGTTCTGTGCGCTGCTTCCAGTTGAGTCAGCCACATTGCAGCAGGGCTGGACATTCGTGCCTGCGCTGCAAACATGCGGGTTTTCTCTTGGTCGTAGTCCTGAACACGAGCAATCTTTGTTGCGGCGTATTGCTTGGAGACAAGTGCCATGCCTTGAGCATCTGGGGTAGACGCAAGTTGTGCTGCCTGCCAGAGTGCAACGTCATCGTGTGGCTGAACCTGAACCAGTTGAACTGAGATGCGGTTATGCCCCTTGATGTCATCTGGGGAAATAGGTCGATTGAATGGAATATCTGTGTGAGTTTTACCACGTACCTGAATCGTCTTGTACTTGCCTGTTTCGTATTGAGAAATCAGGTTTTCCAGAACACCAAGTAGCAGTGATTCGACTGCCTTGATGTACGGAGCGGCAACTTCTGCGTCTGACTGCGTAATGATGTCCAGTGCAGCACCGGATACAGGCACTCCAAGTCTTCCGAGTCCTGCTTCTGAGAGACCGGCGTTGGATTCATCGAGTCTAAGTTCCGCTTCCAGTGCAGCGGTGTCTGCCGTTAGTTGTGCAACTGGGAGTAGTTCTACGTTCTCGTTGTTATCAGTTGACAGATTCAACTCGCCACCGGACTCGAACGGGTCTTGGTCAAACTCTTTCGTTCCGTCACGAGAAAAGACCTTCATCGTTCCCTGAACCCGCTTGGCTGTGAGTGCCATACGGTACGAGGCAAGGCGGTCTACTTGCGGCTTGGTGTGCTTGAGAGCGGCAAACACGCTGTCACCAACGTCTTCGATGCCGGGAATATCACGAACACCTTGGATGTCGTCATTGAGCGTGTAGTTCATCACTCCAGGATTGTTCCCGATCAACCGAATGACAACTGGGAACTTTTCTGCATGGGTGTCAGTTGGCTGCTTTGCAAACTGGTTGTCAATGATGACAGCGTTCAGGTACTTGCCATTGAGTTTTGAGCCGTCTTTTTGCGTTCCTTTCCAGTAGTAGTCCACGACGCGCACGTTTTCATCGTTATCGTCGTCGGTGTTTCGTACTGGGTCTTCGGAATCAAACTTAAATTTAGGATATTCGTCACGGATGTCTTGCTTGGAACGCTGTGTGACAATAGCTGCCCACAGTGGTTCGCCTCGCCCCTTCTCAAACACGATGTTTCGAGGGTCAATCGGGACAATATCTTCTATGGTGTTGCCGTTTTCGTCCTTAATAAGCACGGCACGAGTAGCAATCCACGCGCCACGGACAGTTCCAAACCACGCATTCATGCCCTGAACGGTGGATGCCATGCCTGAGTTTTCTAGGCGTTCATCTGCGTTTGCCAGCATTCCGATTGCGAGGCGTTCAGTTGCGTTGTTCTGGTCTCTGAAGTTCTCGTTGTCGGCATCGTCTTCAACGCGAATAATTCGGTCGGCAAAACCTACGAGATTGGAGACTTTTCGTGCGAGAATCTTCGGATAGTTCGTTGTGACAGCATCTTCTTGGCGAATTCCTTCTACGGCACTTGGCTTGAAACGTTCGTTTCGCCAGCCCCATGCGTACTCATCGTCCATGATTTCAGTACGTTTCAGGAATACTTGTTCTTTGCGGTCTACCCGCTCAAGAATTCGCTGGATTTTCGCTTCATCTCGCTTTAATGCTGCCATTTAGAGTTTGCCTAGCCTGCGAAGTCTTTCTTTCCGAGAGATAACTTTGATCTTGGAATCTTGATGATATGCCTCTTTCCGCATCTGCCATGCTAACCCAACTGCCATAGGGTAGTCATCATGTGTGCCGACCATTGCTTCGATGCGACCGTCCTTATCAGGGTTTCTGATGACGGTTGAGAACTGTGAAAGCCCGTTTTTAGAGGGAATTGTAATCAATCTTTCTCGAACAGCTTCGATAAGCTCACCCCAGAGAAGCGGGCGAGAGCGGGAATCCGTATGCCAACCAACCCTTCCTGAAGGTTGACCGTTGGGATTACGCCTTTCGTAGAGTCTTGGGTATTTGAGGTCTCTCGCTTTGTCGATTGTGAGTTGACCCCAGTCGTTATCTTCGATAGCCCAGATCGGATTGCCGTAGTCTTCAAGGAGCCGAACGGATTCCTGGGCAAGATGCTCTGGAGCAAGCGTTTGAGAATCAACATCGGCAACCACGTAACCAGTTTCAACATCAATGATAGCGGTAGTTGCATAGTCGTTTCCTGTTCCGTGGGAAGTGTCCGTTCCAGCCGCATACCGCTTCCCGACAGCAGGCTTCTGGTAGATATTGACCACCCCATTTCTCGTTTCAACAGGGTCTTTAGCGTCATTCTGCATAGATTCAAGTGCATCTGTGTCGAATGCAGCCATTGCCCGTGTTGGACGTAATGCTTCTTCTTCAGTCTCTGGGTGTTCCTGCTCCATGTAGAGTTCAGGAGTCATGCCCTCAGAGGTTGGAGCCTCTTTCTTCACCCGTGCGTGCCACTCGTCGTCTCTGTCTGGGACACTGCGCCAGCCGTGAAACACTTTGTGGAAGCCGTTTGTCTCGGAATTACGGTAAATCTCTTTAAATAGAGAGCCAGCGGTCTTTTTGTTGATCGTTGAGACCTGAATCAGTTGTGCGCCACGGTCAATTGTTGGCTTGATGGCTGCGTAGTTCAGTTCCAGGTTCTCGTGAAAGTCCGCTTCGTCTTGAATTACAAGCGTTGCAGTCTCACCACGACCCGCATTCTCAGTTGACGGCAGTGCGGTAATCTTGGATTTCATGGACGGGAACGTAACTGTGGTGTCGTTCGACCGACCAGTGCCAGTTTGCAAATGCGGAGGCAAGTTTTCCATGATGGTCTTGCACTTGCCAAGGAACACGCTGGATTCAAGTTGTCCTTGCGAGAAGATAAGTACGTTTGCGCCTTCGTGGTACTGGGCTTTCCACGTGGCATACGCAGCCAGAATCCACGACCACCCAATCTGGCGGCTTTTGAGTACAGAGATGAGTCTCTTCGGGTCTTCAGTATCGGAGCCAGCCAGTAAAACAGCGGCTTCTTTGATGTGCTTCCACAGTTTCAGTTGGATAATTCCGCCCTGAGATGTGGCAGTAGGCGGGTCGAGCAGTTTTACGTGTTCCAGAAAATGAACAAAAGACCTAGAAACGATCTCTCGCTCTAGGTCACGTACTGTATAAGTCGGTGTCTCAGTCGCCATTCTCAGAGTTTACTACGCGGTTTCCTGATACTTACACCCGCAACTCAAAAGCATTGAGCCATCTTCTTGTTCGGTGCTAGCCTCATCCCATCGTTTACGGTCGAGATTCACTAAGTTGTAATCACTGTTCTTCATGGACATAAGAGAACGGAGTAAACAAGATGTTGCCGGTCCGTATTTGTGAAAGCCAACACCGTAATGATCTTCGACGATCACATCACAGTATTTAAGAAGGGTAATTTTCATGGTTCTGGATGCTTGTAGATACGGCGTTTACCAAGAATTAAGTCCTTCATCCAATCTGAAGTAGGTTCCGCTGGAAATATTTTGTATAACTCCGAAACCTGCTCCCATTCTTCTTCATCGAATTGAAGTGTAATTGTGTAGTAATCCCCATCTTTTACTTCAAGAACTCCCGTGTCGATGATCTTCTGGAGTTCATCCATCGTTGTTCTCTTGATGTTTTTTGCAACGTCCGTTCTTGTAAACATGGTAAATACACGGCTGCTCGGAACACTGCGGGAATCTCGTAGACCGTGGCATCTGAAACGTGTCCACAGAGGAAACAGAGAAATCAGTCACTCTTGCTCTCCATCAGTCAACATCATGTGAGTCAACACAGTCGCATCCAGACAGTCCTCACACAACCACTCGTCTTGCAAAGCATCTATCTGGTACAAGTCGTACCGCTTCTTCTCACACGCAACACATATTGGTATCTGAGTAGACATAACGGGGTTATTCTACGGCATCAGTGGGCTTTTCCTGCCCCATAAGTTCGCCCCACGCAGAAACAGCATCACTCAAAGACTCGTTAAATGGGTGGTAAACATCAGGACGGTTGTGCCAGCCAAGGGTGTTGTTGCATGGAGTGAACACACCATTAGACATAAAAGGCTCAAAACAGCGGTTCTCAGAACGATCAGGCGAGTCTTCTAAACGACGCAATCGGTCATCAATGTCTTTAACCCAACGCTCTAACTCAAACCTGTCCAACATAAATAATCCCCACTCTTTCATGTCCCGTGAACTCACATTAGCACGTCCCGCAAACAAAGAGACCGCCCAAGGCGCAGCAAACTGGGGAACCAGGCACGGACAATGCCCACGGAGAACACACAAACGCCTCAGACGGTCACACAGAACTCTAGCAGACAGCGGGCAGGCAGCGGAAAACTAGAGGTCTCAAAATTAGGTGCGGAATTTTTACGGGCTAACAACAACATCACAACCAACATCCGCCAAGACATACCCGCCCACCAACACACACACACCACCACCACCACCAGCACACACACACAGCCATCCATCGTCATCATGTCTCCCTAGTCCTCAGTGTGCCGTGTCCTCTGCCGTTCCCATGTCTTCCAGTGACCAGCTAGCCAGGTTGCCAGCCAACCTCACGGCAACCACACGCAATCCGAGCCAACTCGTACCGTTTACCTGTTGACAGATGCATAACGGTATGCAACGATAGATGAACACAAGTTGATTGGAGAAATTGAAATGACTTACCAGCAGTACGACGATACCGACTACCGACAGTGTGCAGAGTGCAAGCGATGGATTGACTTCGCTTACCCTGACATCAACGATGGAGTTTTCCAAGTTGACAACGGGAAAGCGTTTTGCTCCGATGAGTGCCATGACCACTTCGGGCTAATGCAAAAATACGACACTTTCGCAGCGTCACACTAACTAGAACGATTGGAGAACAACTGATATGAAGGACTACATCCAAAAACGCATTGACCGTACAGGTACAGAGTTACGCTGGACATCGTGGGAGTCCAGCAATGGAAACAGTGTTGAAGATGTGCTGTGTTGGACTCACAGAGCGGAACTTAGAGACCTGACACGCAGCGTAATCACTGGCGAACCTGCCGACCTGCCATGCACCGACTGCCAAGCCGAACTGGCATACATTCCACAGTAGTTAACAGCCGATTGATTGGAGCAATTGAGATGACAGTACACCCCACAGTCCGAGACTACACCGGAACGCTCATGATGAATGCAGATGCGCTCGCATACGAGATTAGGCAGCTGTTAGACCTTGAACAGAATGCACACATCATTGGTGCGCTCAATATCTCGGACATCCTGGAAGTTGAAAATAAGGTGGTCGAAATGCGAAACCGAATCAAGGAACTTCGCGGAGACTTCGCCAACATCCAAACCTAGCCCAACAACCGAATCCAACCGATGCGCCCATGCTTTCCAGTGTGGGCGTTTTCGCGTCTGAAAACTTCTCTAACCGCTACGTCTTGGGAAACAGTGGGAAACAGGGAGAACCGGAGAACTAATCTTCTGCCGGTTTACTCTCAGGGAGAACCTTGAACTCTCCGTCTTGGGTGTTCGCGTCCACAGAGAGAGCCTGTTCACGCAGTGCCAGTAGTTCGGCTAGTGTGAACGGCTGTAACGGCTGTGTGTCGTGGTGAACTGTGGACTCAGATACGTCAACGAACATACGGAGATGTTTACCTAATAGTTCGGTTGCGCGTACTGCGTTGGACTCGACTTCTGCGTTGGTCGCGAAGTGTATAAGTCTCTGGATTACGAAGTTCTGGTCAACGGTTCTCTTAGAGTCTTCCAGTTCTCTGATACGTGCTATCTCTTGTTTAACCTTAGGAATAGTTAGTAGTTGGCTAGCAGTAACGTGAGCACCGTTAACTGAGTACCCTGCATTCTTTGCTGACTGAGTACCGTTACCTGAGTATGCGTACTCTTTCGCGAACATCTGTTGTCTATCAGTTAGCTTTGTTTCGGTAGTCATGAGGACAGTTTACCTAGTGCCTCCATGCGTTCACAAGTTCACTTCGGATGCTACTGGAGGTTAACTTCAAAGAGAAAACTTAACAAAAGAGAAAGTTTCTTCTGTTTACCGGCGCAAGATTCAATTCCCTATTGGGTCGAATCGCCTAGAGCAGCTACTTCCAGACTCGCCATACATGTTTGCTGGTACACGCTAAACCGCTGAGTACCATCGTACCCAATTCAACAACAAACCTCAAATATCTCTTGACACCTACATAACACTATGCAATCATGTACCTACACAACGGATTGGAGTTCCTAAAGTGACTACAACACTTAATATCTCAATCGAGACAGATAACGCAGCGTTTGAGGACAACCCGAACGAGATTAGAGAAGTTCTGGCACGTATTGCCGACAGTGTGACCAATGGCGAATACGTTGGAATCATTCGAGACAGCAACGGAAACGCCGTTGGCAACTGGATACACGCTGGATAACAACTAGCCTACTAAGTGACGATTGGAGAACTGAAAACATGACTACGCCTTACGCTAGCTACAACAACTGCCCCAAAGCCCCACGGCACGAGTTTCACAAACCACGCCCTACCAGCACAATCAAGATTTGCATTTGGTGCGACCAGTTCAGGCACGTAACACCTCGAAAAGAAAAGGTCGAACGAACCGATCTAACCGATAACATCACAATCGTTTCGATTTCATAGCCACACTGACGAGCCGTATACGGCGAAACTGCCAACCTAGGAGAACTGGCAGTCTGTGGATAACCACTAAACGGATTGGAGAATCCCAAAATGAAACAGACAGTTTACGAATCCGACTTTATCGACGCTTTCCGACAGATTCGACCTGATAACTTCTCATATGATGGGCTAAAAGCACTCTACGCCGATCAAATCGAACTGGAAAATGCTCTTGGCGAAGAAATCGAACTCGACGTTATCGCTATCTGTGTTGATTTCTCAGAGTACGAAAGCATTGAAGAATTCCAACAGGACTACGGCGACGAGTACAAATCAATCGACGACGTGGCACAGTCAACAACCGTTATCGACATCGACGGAACCGCTTTTATAGTGCAATCGTTCTAACTCACCCGTTTATGCGTTCCAGACTAGGAACCTGGGGCGCATATGCAGGCGTTTTAGATAGCCTGATAACTGGATTGGAGAACCTAAGTTGACTAAGTACACCGAACAAGAGTTAGCAGTCGATGCGCTGATAACTGCGTCTAAGCAGATCGTCGGGCAGATTGACTTTGCTATTGCAAGAGGTTTCATAAACCCGAATGACATTGTGACCACTGGCGCACTCAACCGCATCAAGGACGCAATCGACCGTATCGAGAGTTAGAGAAATTGGAGAACCTAAGTTATGCAACGCATTATCAAAGAAGATGAACGATACGATCTGGTTAACACGCCAGTCACGCTCAATGGGCAACCGGCACAAATCGCAGGTGCAAAGATGGATTTCCCGATTGTCCGAAACATCGAAACCGGCGAACACTATGAGTACGCATGGCAAACCGTGGCACACGTAGTCGCTAACGGTGGAAACTTCAAGAGTTAACCAAGATGACTAAATGCCGTACCTGTGGAATGCTCCGCTGCTACAAGTATCACCACCTAGGGGGAACACGATCATGCACGATTGCTACTGGATACGATTAGACCGTCGCCAATGGAACGCAAATATCCGGTGGTGGCAGTTCTGGCGCAAGCCCAAGCCAATTAACGACATTTGCAACGACTGCCAGCGACTTAATCACTGGCGTGCAGCAGCTAAGCGTAATTACAGCGTGAAATATTAGATGCTCTACGTCGAAGTAACCACAGACAACCAGGGCAGACCAACGTACGCCACGTATTGCGGTAGACACGCGCCGAACTACAACCACGTATACACCGGCTGGAAACTGCCAGCGGACTGCGCTACGTGCGGAGAACACATAACAGACGGCTACGAATTCGGCAGCTGTAAACACGGAGAACGAAACGGATGACTAACCCCAACCTGCAACCGCTGCGTGACCTAGTAGACGAGTTTCGGTCACTTGGCGACTACGATGCAGCAGACAGACTCACAGCAGCCCTAGACCGCATGGAAAGATCAGCAACATGTGATTGCACAGCAGGCACAGAACACGTACACACGGGAGAACAAGATAACTAAGCAAACTACACCAGCACTCAAGAAGTGCTAGGGGAGAAGACTAAATGACGCAACCAAGACAGTTAGCAGAAACGATTTTGGAAATGCAAGGTGTGAACATATTTGAGATTCTTGGGACGCTCGCCGAAGCAACCGAAGTAATCAAGCAACTGGTGGACGACTACGACGCTGGCACACTGGAACTAGACAACGAAGCGGTCGTAACTAAGGCACGCAAGTTTCTGGATGGGTTGAAGTAGTGAGCATCCAATTTTCCAGAGTGTTTGCAATGCCCAGTAAGCACACGTTTACGATAAAGCCAATTGAAGAACTGGTGAATCGGTACGTGAAAAAAGGTGAAATATGGGCAGACCCGTTTTCTGGCTGGAACAGTCCAGCGACGTATACAAACGATCTAAACCCAGAAGCCCCGACTACTTCACACATAGACGCAGAGGACTTTACAGCGTCGCTAGTAGACGGTGAACTGGACGGGTTCATATTCGACCCGCCGTATTCACCACGCCAAATCTCAGAGGTCTATAGCAATGTCGGTCGCAAGGTCGGTATGGAAGAAACCCAGAGTGGGAGACTGTATCGAAGGGTCAAGACGTTGGCACATCCGAAGATCAAGCCGAATGGAATTGTGATCTGTTGTGGGTGGAACAGCGCAGGGTTCGGTAAAGAGCGAGGCTTTGAAATGATCGAAGTGTTACTGGTATTTCATGGTGGTGGACACAACGACACCATCGTTACCGTCGAGCGCAAACTCCAGCAAACTATGAGCCTCACGTAACCACACACAGTTCTCCAACCGTTGCCCCCGTAGTCCGGTACTCGTTTACCGCTGCGGGGGCTTACTGGTTAACGGGTTACTCCGTTCTCTAGTTGACTCAGTTTACTGGCATGTATCTATCCACTTCGTTCCAGATACTTCTTAAGGTGGGTCGCTTCTCTCCACTTCTGAAAAGAAAACAGAAAGAAAACCAGCAAAAGAAAGAAAAAGAAAAGGGTCGCCACGATTTGTATACCGCAGAGGCGCGGTTCTAGGGACTCTCTGCCAACGTCCGGTTGATCTCCTAGACTCTCTCAATACTGGTGACACGCCCGCAGGCTTTGGTGGTGGCTTTTATCAGAACTTAGCCACTTGCCTGTGTACGCCCGACCTTTGATCTGGTGTTGCGACAGGTTGTGGAACCACCATGTGTGCCTATGAAGACGAGTTGGCTGGGTTAAATAAATAACCCCTCGTCAGTTGTGGTGTCGAACAAATAGCTGGTGCGCATTTTGTCCACATCTGAGAGGGGCTACAAAATATTTACGCATCAACTCTACTCATTCGACCCTAAAAATATACAGACAACCACGAGGGAACGCAACTGAACGTGACAACTAAGGGTTGACAACCGCATACTGTTATGCATACCCTAGTGAAAACAGATTGGAGGACTGGAGAATGACTATCACAGCAGTCACCTACGACGGTGGCACACCATACGAGTTGACCGTAGAGGTCGGCAAACAGTACGACCACGACGAATACCCAGGCGGAACAGTGAACGCTCTGTACGCCAAGGGTAGCGGGCTTTACAAGGGCATGATCGAAGCAGAGTTGAAGTTTGAAGACCCGAAGACGGAACACGAGGACTACGTTTACGTCGATGCTGAGACTTTGCAGGAGCGTGAGTGATGGGTGGCATTCTAATTTGGCTAGCAATCGTTGTCGTCGGTAGTGCTATTGGCGGAACTATCTTTGGCTCAGAACACGCAAACGCAAGTAGTTTTGGGTTCTTTGTTGGGCATATGTCTGGTGCGTTTGTGCACTACCGCCTAAGTAAGCGAGAAACCAAATGACCGACACCAAGATGACTAGCCCACTAGAAGAACTGCGAGACAGGCTGCGTGCTGAGGCTGCCCAGTGGAATGGCGAGTACAAAACTTACGGAGACGTATTTCGTAATGGCACGGACGAGGGCTTGAAGTACGCAGCCGACGAACTCGACAAGATTATCGAGGGCATGTGTTCCGCTGCTTTGTTGGCTTGCTTTGACGATCATCCCGGTAATCAAAAGTGCGGTATTCACCACACGCCTGTAATGGGTCACGAAGGCTGGTCTGACTACACGTTAGAGCGTGGCAAGTTCCAGCCGACAGCAGGGGGTGAGTGATGCCCTATGAATGCCAAGCAGAACTCATTGGCGCAGACGAGTGCCGGTGTGAAGACTGCATCGAACGAATGGTTGACCATGCTGAATACCTGCGTGACGTAGAAAGAGAGAACTAGATGACTAAATGGAACCGAGCAACAGTAACCGCTCTCTTCAAGCAAGCAGGGCTATCCAGGGCAAAGTTCGCCAAGGCAGTCGGCGTATCCAAGCCAACCGTAGACAACTGGTTAGCACCGCCCGAAGCCAACATAGCCAGCACGCCGTCACTAATGGCAGCAGAGAAGTTGGATAAGTACGAGAAGAAGCTGAACAGGCAACTACAAAAGATTGGAGAATCTAATGACAACACAGGAACAAGTGGCACTCTGTCGTAGAGGACACCCACGCACACCAGAGAACAGTTACTCCCGCACACGCACGTTACGGAGCGGAAAGCAAGTTGAATATTTCGAGTGCAGGATGTGCAGGTCAGCGTTACATCGTGACCCGTTCAGGGAAAGGAACTTGGTTCAGCGAATGATTAACGACCCGCAAGTGGACACGGTGCAACTGGAAGACTGGGACAGACTGAAGGCTTGCCCTAAGTGCTCTCGACCGTTCCCGCTTTACCTAGACACCGAGGGTGACCGAGATGACCCGATACGTTGCCGTGAATGCGGGCGCAGACCTCGCTACATCACAGTGCCAATGGAGAAAGCACGATGAGTAACCATAAGTGCGAAGACTTTCGCGAACAGTGGAAGGTCGATTACCAGAACACACTTCGCTGTGTCTGCGGGAAAGAACAAGTCAACCTGAGACAGTGGATTCCAGAGCCAGAAGACTTTGCTCGATGGAAAGGGCAACGTGTACGCCTGTTCAATTACATGAAAGACGGACAACCACACGAGAGAACGGACATCTGGGAAGCCATTGGCAGACCGCTCAACTTCTCAGCGGTAGTGTCCGATCTACGTGATGCAGGCGCAGTAATTCCACGACCAACCAGGGACGGAAAGAAAATCTGGTACGTGATGACCGGATGGGTAGATCACTCAACCCTTCAACACGGCATCCACTACCCAGAATGCAAGACCTGCCGATGCACACACGACTAACTATATTGACTCCCCGCAAGCATAACTGTATGCTGGGCAACAGATAACAAGATTGGAGAATCTGGATGAATAACGACATCAGTATCGAAGAAGCAGTCGAGCGTTATCACAACATAACTGAAGGCTTGAAGGTCATGTTCGACGAGCGCGACACGATGCTCGCAATCATTTGGTCGTACATGCAGCACAACAATCAGGAGTTACTGCGAACTACTAAGTTCACCAGCACGATTCCTACGAAGCGGCAGTACGACGCAAACAAGTTCCTTGCAGCATTCGGTGAGACTCACCCAGAGATCATCGAGGAATGCCTGATACCCGAACACGAGGAAGTCAAAGTGGTGAAAGCCAAGGTTGACGGGCGCAAGGCAATGCAACTGTGGAAGATGGGCGACGAGATTACTGAGAAGCTGGAGTCAACACTGATTCCGCAGAAGCCTGAGATCAAAGTAGAACCCATCAAGCAAGAGAGGGCGATGTAACTATGAACGATAAATATTTGGTGAACGTTGCAGATTTGCGAGGGTTTATAGCAAACGAACACGGTGTAGTGATTACGTTTAGTGACGGCACTCTTACAGACCCATTGAACCCCAAAGACATCACCGTATTCGGTCACGGCGAACAGTTAGTACGCGAGTGGCTGCGGTCACTGGACAGCAAGACAGAGGAAACAGAATGAATATCCCAGGTTTGGACATCAAGAGCCAGTACAAAGGGCAGACCCGTTACGAGGGTGCTGTGCTGACCGTATCCGCAGTCAGCAAGTACAACGACACCCAGATAGCGTTCACGGAAATTGACGGCTTCTGGCAGTTACCTGAGTCGTACCACAACCGCAAGCCGCCTATCGGCACGGTTGCAAAGTTCTTCTTGAAGACGAAGCCCAAGGTCAACGACCCGTCGAAGTTCTACATGGACATCGAAGGCATCGAGAAGGCTGACGGCGAACCGATTGCACAGCAGCCCAGTTACGAGCAGCCACAAGGCGACCCTCGTGACGAGTACGTTGCTCCGCAGCAGCCGACGCTCTCTGTTGACCAGCGGATAGCCAAAGCGCAAGCATGGAACGGGCTGACTGCGATGCTGGCTGCACACGGCGCACGAGGCGGCACACTGGCAGACGAGCAACTAGACGAGATGTGGACTGAATGGCACGAGGGCTACGCTCTGCTGAAGGCTGGCAAGACACCGTTTACTGTCGAGGAAACCGAGTGGGACAACCCTGCCGAGGAACTCGACCAGCAAGCCGCACAGCATCTCAGTGAACAGCAGCCAGAGTTCCAGTCAACACCAGAACACAACGCAGCACAGCAGCCCACATGGGAAGCGCAGGGTGCTGGTGGGCAGCAGCCATCTGGTGACGATGGTTACGGTGAACCGGAGGACGTGCCGTGGTAAGAGTATTACTAGCAGCAGCGTTCGCAAGCACAGTTCTTGCGGCAAACGCAGCACTAAAAGAGTTTGGGTTTGTGTCGGTGGGTTTCGGACTATCAGCACCAGCTGGTGTTTTTTTTGCTGGAATAGGATTCACGTTACGAGACTTACTGCATGAATCAGGTGGTCGTTATTGGGTGCTTGTCGCTATTGCTATCGGTGGATTCCTGAGTTGGTGGATTGAGCCAACTTTTGCAATCGCATCAGCAACAGCATTTACCGTGTCTGAGTTGGTTGATTTCTCTATTTACTCACCACTGCGTAAACGGAACTGGTTGGGTGCAATCACCGTCAGCAATATCGGCGGGTTGACCGTTGACTCAGTGATCTTCCTATGGATGGCGTTCGGTAGCCTTGCGTTCATCGAAGGTCAATTGGTCGGTAAGGCATACATGACGCTAACGTTCGTTATCCCGCTCTACATTTACAGGAACCGCAATGATTTACCTATCTGGCGCAATCAATAAGGCGTTGGTGTGTCGCCCGAATACGGGTTACATGCTTACACCTATGATCGGTAACAAGGTGGACTTCAACGGTACGCTGTGGGCTGCTGATACGGGTTGCTTCAATCAACCTGAGAAGTACGACCAAGAAGAATACCTGGCGTGGTTGCGTGAGCGAGCAGATTATTCCAAGCGATGCCTGTTTGCCACAGCCCCAGACGTTGTAGGCAATGCAGAAGCAACAATGGACAAGTCTCTTCCGATGTTTCCGCTATTGCGTGCAGAGGGCTACAGGGCTGCGCTGGTTGCACAGAACGGACTAGAGAACATGGATATTCCGTGGGACGAGTTCGATTGCTTGTTCATTGGTGGAACGACTGAATGGAAACTCAGCGAAGCAGCCTACGAGTTAGCAGTAGAGGCAGAGAACAAAGGAAAGTGGACGCACATGGGACGAGTAAACAGTTGGCGCAGACTTAAAGCTGCTGCGGTGTCAGGGTACGACTCAGCCGATGGTACTTACTTGGTGTTCGCTCCTGACATTCTTTTACCAAAACTAGAAGGATGGTTGAAAACATTGAGCCAGCAAGAAAGGTTGGCACTATGAACCTCACACAAGCAACCCTAGCCAGCTTCCAGAATGTCGGCATACAGCTGAACGCTGAAGGTTCGCTGGTGAACCACGACTTCGAGAAACTGAAAACGTGGGTAGACAAGTTTCCAGAGTATCCGGTCGAGTGGCTGGAAGACTTCGAGGATACTGTGAAGGAACAAGGTATCAACAGGTTCGACACAGCCATGAGATACCTGCACGCTTCAGCAGCCCAGGAGATACGAGTCGGGCAGCGACCGCAGAACGCCAAGCGACAGGGCGAGATTTCAGAAAGCATGCTGGAACGCCACTTCGCAGAAGTAGAAGAGCGGCGGCAAGACCCGAACTCGCAAGAGTACAGATTACTGCAAAGGATGAAGGCGTAATGAGACTGTGCCAAGGCTCACATGAGGCAGCAGCACCAGCGTTCATCGAGCGTGGCTTCTGCCCTGTGTGCCACGTAGCAGTCCCAGTAAACCAGTACGGGGATACGAAGAGGCATTACCCTTTGGGAGTGCGGCAACGTACACGGAAGGGTGTACCGAATAAAAAGATTGGTACTAGATGAAACTGGAGTTCACCATAGAGGGCGTGCCAGCAACTCAGCGACCACGCATACGGGCTAACCGCCGAGGCATGTTCAATGTGCCAGCGGTGAAGCAATGGAAGAAGAAGGTCGTAGACGCTGCGTTCTTTGCAATGTTGGAAGCAGGCAACGACCAGTTTCCGATTCCTGCTGGCAAACCAGTACGGGCGGACTACAACTTCTACTTGCCGTGGCAGAAGAACACCCCGAAATACAAGGCTGGCAGCGTCGGAGACCACACGGAGAAGCCTGACCTGAAGAACCTACTGTCGCACACCGAGGACGCTCTCTCTGAGGCTGGCTTGTGGACTGACGACAACCAGGTGGACACGATAACGATGCAAAAGTGGCGATGCCCTCGTGGTTCTGAAAGGGTCGAAGTGTCAATCAGTTGGTAGGGGAAACGTAAGCCGTGGTACTCTGTTGGTGTGCGCCTTTGTAGGACGGGGCGTACGTATTTGGAAGCCCCTCGTTGAGCAGCGTCATCTCCAATCCGCGCTCCGAGGGGTTTTCTGTAGACAGGAGTAACCACGTGAACCGCAAGATAGAGTCCTACGTGATGACCCTGTTAGCTGGGGCAATCCTGTTGGCACTACCAGTCATCATGGTAATCATGGCAGTTACCTAGTCGATTGCGCCAAATGACCACAGCAAATACGCCAAAAAAACCACAGCCAGTAGCCGTAGTATCAGGCGTTCGTGTTGCCACATGGCTTCAGCACCACTCGCAGACGTAGACTCCCCAGTACGCAGCAATGCCGTACACGGCTGCCAGTAACAGCAGGTCTAGCAGCCAGCGTGGGAATCTCATCGTGAGAATACATTGGCAATCTTGTCTGCCAACCAGTAGCCAAGGCGTTCGGGCAGTCTCCAGAAACGTAGCCACTTGCTCCAGACAGCCTCTCTCCAACCGTCAAAGGTCTTTACCCACAGATAGTTCCCTGCTGATGGGTCTATCGCCCACACAGAACCCAGTCCTACTAGGTACAGTGCATACATTGGCACGGCAACCATAACGGTCAGCGTTGGGTCTAACCCTGGAGAGATCAATGCAGAGAAGAACGCTGTCAACAAGAACCCAACCCTGTAGAACCCCCTGGCTCGCTCGTAAGACAGCCACCCCATTCTTGCTAACACGTTCATAAACAGCGGAATCATAAACACAATTCCAATCCACTTGAACAGAGCGAACAGCAACTCCATGTAGGCGTTGAGGGTAATGACTGGTTCAACGATGTCTGTGCCGAACGACAGTAAGAACCTCATGCTGACTGGCATCATCACGTAGTACACGAACACGTCACCCAAGATGAACAGGAACAGTGCTACCACAGCGTTGATTGCCACGAACCTGCGCCACCAGTCACGAGGGGCAAGCGGTTTCAGAAGACTGAGCGCACCAACGAAGATAAACGGAAACGCAAGTAGTTTCCCGCCAAGTACAGCAAGGCTAAGAGTAGCCCCGAACATAGTAGTCGGAGCAGTGACAATCGGCTTGCCATCGAACGGAGACAACTTGTTGTCAGCGGGGGCGAGAAGAAACCCGAAGACTTCGTTGTGCCAGTAGAAGGTTGAAAGTGCGCCAATAAAGAAAGCGGCAGTCGCTAGTAAAAGCGTCCACCGCCATCTTTGTCCAACACTATAACCTCGGTCGTACCACGAGGCTGACATAAGTTACGCAGTCTTGCTGGAAGACTTTTTCTCTGCGTTGGCTACGGCTCTCGCCTCAAACCGCTTATACAGTCTGAACAGGAACGCTATGGCAATAATTGCCAACATGATTCCTGCACCGACCATAATCATCGGGTCTCCAAACATATCTACAATTCCTTTCGGCTGCTAAATCTGCTGAGTGCAGCCAACTTGTTTACCCGACCGAAGACTTTTCGGCGGTATCCGCGAATAGACATAAGTGTGTTACGCATCATCCCCATCGTCCCGATCACTGTTCCCACCGCCACGAAACAAAATCCCCCGCCAGGGTTCCCCCATTTCAAAGACCATGTTCATTGCCTTGTCAGCAGTAACAGCACCGAGAAGAGCCATCAAGAAATACTTGAGCAGCCAGCCGAGAGGATGCATTACTCGTCCTTCTTCTTGTTGCCGATGAAGCCATCCCACCAGCCACGCACACCGTCTTTGGCGTTCACTGCGTAGTCAGCGGCGTAGTCAGCGATAGCAGCCCACGTATTGACTACTTCCTTGGCTGGCTCAACAGTGGCATCAACAAACTTTTCCTTTGCCTCATCAATGCCTTTTTTGAATTGAGCGGCAACCTCTTCTGGAGATGCGGGTTTCTCAGCAGGCTTTTTAGCAGTGGGCTTCTTTGCTGCTGGCTTGCGCTTACGCACAGGCTTCTTCGGAGCAGCCTCAACAACTTCCTCTTCAGGGTTGTTGGTTTCTGGTGTCTCTGGATTGGCTGTCATTTAGATTTCCTCTGACGTTCCTTGTTCCAGTACGGGGATTTGCAGGAAGGGCATCTTATCGGCTCCCTTGTCGTACGAGGGAACCACCTGTGATTACACCTGCCACACGTTTTCCGAAATAGTGCTTTCATAGAATGCCCCTATAGTAGCACCCTTGTTACTTACTTGTCTTTCCTAGTTTTCTGAGGATTCTTTTCCGCTTCCGCTTCAGCAGCCAGGGCGTTTGCCATCTCAGTAATCGTGCGACTGAGTGCTGCGTTGATTACTTTGAGTTCAGCGTTCTCTGCTGACAACTGCTGAATGATGCGGTTGCGATCACTGTCGTTT
>Ga0208162_1000135_pt1 | contig 39053 bp, 48 predicted proteins | sample CB_VirMetaG_4_FD_184539 | JGI IMG/M metagenome (GOLD analysis project Ga0208162, IMG submission 184539) | Freshwater to marine saline gradient viral communities from Chesapeake Bay - CB_1508_1M Viral MetaG (SPAdes) (version 4) | ecosystem: Environmental > Aquatic > Marine > Coastal | place: USA... | reverse complement strand
GAATCTTGAGGCAGAAGTTCGCATTGATCTAGGCGAGCTTGGCTTGGTAATTCAGGAATTGCCTGCGGACAGCAAGATCCGGCAGAAGTTGGAAACAGTAAGGCGGCAGATCTTGGAAGACATCCGCGCGTCGATAGACTACGAACTTAACTAGGGAGGGGGGGCTTCGGCCCCCTAATTTTTTATGGCAACGTATAACAAAGAAGCAGTTGACCAGGCTATCAAAACATCCAGGCTACCAATATCTAAGAAAGAAGCCAGGCTAATCCATGCACTCTTGAAAGGGCGCAAGGCGCAAGGCGCAGGGCCAGCGCGCAAGGCGCAAGACAAATAAAACTTGTGCACTGCGTACAATCTGTTATTATCAAACCGTTAACTAGAAAGGAGACAATATGAAACACGCTATCATCTACAACGGGCCAAGCCTATTGGATGGAAAGCCAATAGTCGTTATCGCGACCTATTCAAAGCGCAACAAAAAGACTGGTCACGTTGTGCAAACCTACATCTTGCGCTCGGATATTAATCCGCTGGAAGCCAGCAAAACGGGCGCGGACGTTTCGATCTGTGGCAATTGCCCAATGCGCGGCGAACCTACCACGGATCCCAAGCGCAAGATTGCCAAAAAGCGCAAGTGCTACGTGAATCTTGGGCAAGGTGTCTTGATTGTTTTCAAATCATACAAGCGCGGCGTTTATAAAGAGGGCGACCCGCGCACCATGGGCCGCGATAGGTTCGTGCGCGTCGGGACATATGGCGATCCCGCCGCCGTGCCGTCCGAAGTGTGGGACGAATTACTAGCAGAAGCGGACACTTGGACAGCCTACACACACCAGAAACCTTGGCGTCCAGATATCGCAATGCAAAGCGCGGACAGCCACAGCGAAGCAATCGCACATTGGAAAGCCGGACGCCGGACATTCCGAGTAATCGCGGATCTTGGCGACATCGACAAAACAAACGAGGCACTATGCCCAGCGTCAAAAGAAGCTGGACGCCGCGTCCAATGCACCGCTTGCAAACTTTGCAAGGGATCCAGCCTAGCAAAATCAATCGCGATAGTAGAACACTAAAGACCAGGGGGCCACGGCCCCCTTTTTTTATTCGCCCACCGCTCGGAGCCCACGGTTAGGGCGCAACAAACCAGTTAAAACAGGGCGCAGGGCGCAGAACAAGTCAGGAACAGAGCCAACGCGCAGGGCGCAGGGCGCAAGACACCCCTGATCTCGGACCTCGGGCCCCTGATTTCCCCCAAATAAAAGTATCTCTTGGGTAGAGGCCCTCTTTACTAAGTAAAAATTTAGACCACCTCGGGCCCAATATGCCATATTCCAAGCAACTTGGTGAGGAGAGATATTTACCTTATTGGATTTTGCTACCTTCAATTCCATCCAGAAGGGTATGCTGTCCCATACGATATGGACATCAGGTACACCTCCGCCGTGCTTGTTTTCAATCCTCGTTGCGAAGCACTTCTTCGGTAGGTTCGTCCTGATCGATTGCCAAAAGTTCGCCTCTGGTCCCTTGCTCATCTGGTGTAATATCCTTTGCTGTTCCTTCGATCACAAACGCTTGCGGATATTGCTTCTGCAATGCAGCCAGTCTGGCAGTGATTTCATCTCGCGACATCTGATCAATGGTGTTGATGTTTTCTCTTCGATCAACGGTCAAACCACCCAAAGCAGAGCGGATCTTTTCGGCATTGATAGCAGCAGAAAATTGTCCTGCATCTTCTGCACCAAGCGAAAGTTTATGTAGACGTTCAAGCTGTCCGATGGTTGTCACACCATACCGCCGTTCTCTTTCTTCTCGAAGTTCTTGTATGTATTCCAGAACGTGAGGGTAATCACGACCATTCAAAAGTTTGGATGCCGATACGTTAGCAGCTTCAGCAGAGAACCCTGCCTTCCTCGCACATTCAGCATTCGAGTAGATGCCTTCGACTACATGTCGAGCAAAGGTTCTTTGTCGGTTGGTCAGTTGGCGACCGTGTTGTTGTTCAATCTTCTTCTCAAGGGATGCCATGTCTGCCTCGTTGTGTTCTAACCACAAGTTAAACCAAGGGCAAAAAGTTTTCAATAGATTGGATGAGCTATGCATTTGCAAAGGGGGCCATGCACCCAGTGCAACTCTACTATAGGGAATTTTTCCACAAAAGTGTAATCACTGTAATCATTTTGTAATCACTTCAGGGCAGTTTTTCCAATGTTTTCAATGGGTGATTACACTGATTACGGTGAATACACCAGATTTGGATTGAAAAAAATATTTTTTCAAAAAATCTAGCTCAGACTGTATATATGTAATCTTTGTATTTTAGATCCCCACTTGACAAAAGGACCGAGACCCATTAACTTACAAGCTATCAACAAGTAAAGAAGGAAAGATCTATGACTACATTTACTTTTACATGGCGTGAAGTTGAGGGCGGTGATTTCTTTGAAACATCGATCCCTGCCAACACTGAAGAAGAAGCACACAACAAATGGTCAGAATGGGCGAACGGTTTCTGGGAAACTGACATATCTCTTCTGGCATTTTTTCTTTGCAAAAAGGAGGTGTGATAATGCCTAATCATTGTTATCAGGGGGTCCACATCCATGGGCCGAGGTTCTTGGTGAAGGAACTGTATGATCATTTAACCAAGGCTGACCCAGAGTTTTGTCAGGTTGTGAAGCCGATGCCGTTTGAGCAGTGGCTTGCGCCCAAGACCCAATGGCAGGGGTTTGAGGTTGAGGGTTGGTATGACTGGCGAGTTAAGAACTGGGGTACGAAGTGGGATGTTGTGGACGTTGAGATCACGCAGCCTTTGACGGTTCATGACGACGAGGATGTTGAGCCGTTTAGCATGAAGGCATCGTTTAGTTTTAGTTGTTGGACGGCGTGGGCTCCGCCTATTCCTGTGTGGGACAAGTTGTATGAGATGGGTATCAGTGTTGACGCTGACTATCAGGACGAGGGTGGTTTGTTCGAGGGCGAGTACCTCAACGGCGACGACAAGTGTTGGGAACCTGAGTTGGATGAGGAGGAAGAAGATGCATAAGATTACGATTTTGTGGGGCGAGTGTCCCGAAGATGGGCAAGAGGCTATCACATACAGCTTCGATACTGAGGCGGAACTTAACGCATTCACCTTGGGCATAGCTGAGATGGACGGTTGGCTTGGTTACGATGACGATGTGCCAGAGGGTTTTGTTTATCGTGAGGAGGAAGAAGATGCTGTATAAAATTATGAGATTTGAAACATACCATGTGTTGATTGAAGCCGAGAGTGAGGTGGACGCGATGGATAAGCTGTACGAGATGAACCAAGGTGAGTGGACCAGTGACCCTGATGCTACTGAGGTGTGGGCCGAGGAGGCGGATTATGTCTAAGTTACCGTTGAACCAAGAACAGTTGGAAAATTTTATCTTGCACCATGTACATTTTTGGGCGCGGGAGTTTGTGGATGCGAACGGCGGGAAGTTGTCCGAGGTTATGGATGCGGAGTTCGGGTGTTTCTATGTGCAACTGGCGGACAAGTTTCGTGGGGAAGTATTGCCACGGTTTGAGGAGGGTGTGTGATGGGTAAGATGAAAGAGCTGTTAATGGAGTTGCAAGAGACGCCTATCATGGTGCCGTGTCCTGATTGTATGGGGACGGGGACGATTGAGTATGAGATTGCTCGGCCTCAGAGTTTCACCCGAGACATTGGGTACTTGGACACGGCGACTGAGACGTGTGAGACGTGCGGCGGTGACGGTGAGATGGAGCGGTTGTGCGATTGTGGGATGCCTGTGACGAGGGTCATGGGCGAGGATGCGGAGAAATGTATGGAGTGTGCGAATGAGATCTAGGTTAGAGGTACTGATGCTTCCGAGTGTAATGGAGCAGGGGAACATTGCGTATGACAATGTGAAGGAATGGGACTTTAGTTTGTCTCAAGGTCTTATGATTGAGTTGGAGGATGGTGCTTTGATTTACTTGAACCCGATGCATGTCATAGGTGTAGTTTACAAAGAGCTACAAAAAGAGGGTTGACATGCGGATGGTCCGCATGCAACATACAATTACTTTCAATTAGAAGCCAAGTAAGGAGAAAATATCATGGCAACGAAGAAAGCACCACAAGAAGCGGCATTGGAGATCCAACCGTTAAAGCAAGGGCGCGTGAAGCTACGCATGATGGGGACAACTCCATTGTATTTTAACAGCATGAGTTCGAAGGCTATGCGTGATCTGTTGATTGGTGGCGGTAAGAAGACTGCTGCGCAGCGCAAGGAGATCAAGCACAATCCAGAGCAGGAGTACCGAGATTCGGTGTACAAGAAGCCGTTTGGGGAGACGTTACTTTGTTTCCCTGCACCTGGTGTCAAGGGTGCGATGGCGACTGCTGCATTGGAGACTGACGGTATTACGAAGACGAGTGTGCAGCGTTTGATCTTTTTGCCACAGACGCACGTTCAGATTTGGGGCAAGCCGCAGTTGAAGATTGACATGGTTCGGTCTGCGGACATGAACAAGACGCCTGACATGCGGACCCGTGCGTACTTGCCGCGTTGGTGTGCGGAGGTTGACATTGCGTATGTTCAGCCGACTTTGTCTGCGTATTCGATTGTGTCGTTGTTGACGAACGCGGGATCGATTGTGGGTATCGGGGACTTCCGACAGGAGAAGGGCCGAGGATCGTTTGGCACGTTCCAAGTATTGACGGAGGACAGCATGGGTTCGTTCCAAGCGGAGTGGGATGAGTTGATGTTGGAGGGTCGAGATGTTCAGCAGGAGGCGTTGGATAATCCAGAGTATGCGGATGATCAGACGGCTGAGTTGATGGCCTTCATGGAAGAGGAGCGCATGCGTCGAGATATTACTCTCGTTGCAGCGGAATAATACTAGCATTAATATTGACAAAGGATCGGGGGCCGAGTGCCCCCATCCATTTAGAGTTACAGCCGTGACCAACTGGCGAGAGGTGTCTCACATATGCACCGATGTTGGCGGCAAGCTGTGAGTGTCTTAACCGCAGCAATTAGAGGGAAGCTATAATTCTCCGTTTCCTGATCTAATATTTTGGTCAAGGTTAGATATGTTGAGACGGTCCCGTTATGGCGTTGACGGTTTGGTCCGACTTGGTGCGATAAGTCATGGTTCGGCGGTCGTGGTTCGTTTCGGTTTGGTCGGGTCGGATGTGGTCAGGCGGTCGGGGCGAGATCCGGTTAGATCTGTTGCGGTATGTTCAGGCGGTCAAGTTGCGTTCGGGCGGGGTTCGGTTGGTTTGGCGGTCCCGTTTCGTTTGGGTCTCACAGGGTTCGGCTGGGCAAGATGTGGTAGGTTTCGGTGTGGCGGTCAAGTTCAGGCGGGTCCACGTTTGTTACGTTAAGGCGAGGTAAGGCGGTCGAGGTGCGTTCTGTTGTGTTACGACAAGTTGAGGTATGGGTTGGTTCAGTTACGGCGGTCGGGGCACGGTCCGGTTTGGAAGGGCACGGTGAGTCGGGGTTCGGCACAGGCATGGCCCGTTTTGGTTTGGCGGTCGAGGTATGATAAGATGAGGTATGACGAGTTGCGGTAGGGATTGGCATGTCGAGGTCAGTCGGGGCGGTCTAGGTTGGGTACGGCGGTGTGTGTTGGGTTTCGTTGGGTCAAGGTTTGTTAGGGCGGTTGGGGTCATTCTAGGTGAGGCGTGATATGTTCGGTTAAGGCGTGGCCTGGTCACGGTGCGGCGGTCTAGGCATGGTCCGCTCAGTTTGGTTACGGTCAGACGGTCGAGGTATGTCACGGTTGGGTTTGGTCGGGTCAGATGTGTTCGGGCGGGTCAAGGCGGTCTAGGTGGGGCACGTTCTGGTGTGGAAGCGCGGGGTTCGGCGGTCATTGTGTGGCGCGGTTTGGTCCGTCGCGATCAGTCGGGTTACGGCGGTCGAGGCGCGGCATGATGAGTCACGTTGCGGTCAGTCGGGTTGCGGTCACGGTACGGCGGTCGAGTCAAGGTCGGGTCTGGCGGGTTGGGTTCCGACAAGGTCGGTCATGGCGGTCAACTAAACAGCTAGAAAAGGAGAAAAGAAATGGCTGGTTTTCCAAAGAAAGAACGTCAAAGAATTATTGACGATTACTTAGCGGCATCGGGCCGCAACATGTTTCATCCTGCGGAGTTCGTGGATTGGTTGGGTGGACAGCCTGACCATGAGGCGTATGAGTGGTTCTATGGGATGGAAGATCAAGAAGCTGCACGACAGTGGCGCATACAGATGGCGCGTCAGATGGCGAGTGGTCTGAGGATCGTGGTTCAAGATTCGGCTCCCGAGGATCAGGTGGTGAGTATAACTGTGAGGGAGTATCCTACGTTTATAAGTCCTGTGAGTTTACGCAAGAAGGGCGGCGGCTACGAGCGGTTTGATCCTAACAGTGATGTCTCGCAGCGTGAGTTGCGGCGACAGGCCGCGACTGCATTGGCGACCTGGTTGGGAAGATATCGTGGCTGTGCGGAGAATTTTGGGTTAAACTTAACACCAATCGAGGAGATTGCGGAAGTTCTTAGAGAGAAAGGAGAGAGCGATGTTCAAGAAAATGTGGGATAAGTTGACGCGCAAGCGACAGACCAACCAGAAGCTGACGCGGAAGGAGGAGATCCTTGCCGAGTTGGACCGAGGTGCGGGGACCGCGAAGCAGTTGGCGGATCGTATGGGATTGAAGCTGACGATTGTCCGCACGAACCTGTCTGCCTTGCACAAGCAGGGTTTGATCAGGGACACGGGCATGGATGCAGGAACTGAAAGTGTGTGGGAAGTTGCTGATGGGTGACGAGCAGTTGACTACGTTTCAGGCGGCACAATTGAAATGGCTCAAGCAGCAAGTGGATAACTTACAGGACGAAAGGTACAAGAAAGATGCCCGTCCGAATATACACCGTGAGTTGTTTGCTGCTCGGGAAGAATTAGATAACTATGTTCAGGCTCTAAGAGATAGAGGATACAAAATATGAGTCGATGGACAGAAGCACAGAAAGAATGGCAGGGGTACAAGCGCAAGATGGCGTATGGTCAAGAGACTGTATCCCTGTCTCAACCACCATGGGAGAAAGAAGATGGCAGGCTTGGATCTGATAAGCGATCTAATAAAGAAAACACAAAAGCAGATCGACGACATCGAGTGGGAGAACCACAAGGATCCGAGGATCGAGGCCCTAGTTCGACAGCTTAACTATTACAAGGAGCAAGAGAAAGAAGGAGAAACATATGAACCGAGATTTTAAGACGGAAGCGATGGGCGTGTTGGTTGAGGGCAAGACGTACTCGGGTAGCGCGTTCGGTGTGAACGACGAGGGTGAGGCAGTGTTCTTCAACTCTCGGATTGTGGACCGCATGGAGCTCGAAGAGGGCGACGAGGTTGTGGCGCACTGCATACCTAACTACGCCGACAAGCGGGACGAGATCCCATGGCGTTGCATACGAGTTGAAGACGACTGACTTGCAACTAGCCCCCAGATACTGTATAAGTTTTGAACAAACGGACTACAACTGGGGGCAATCATGGCTCGAAAGAAGATGAAAGAGAAAGACAAACAGCAGTTCCAGAACGTGGGATTGCTGAAGGAGGATCACGATCTGCTGCGGAAGTTGGCGGATGCGGAGCAAAGATCCATGGCACGACAGTTATCGGTGTTGATACGAAAAGCTGTTGCCGAAACGGAACCAGCATGATAGGCTACGTTTCATGTAGTTTAGACAACTGCTCGATATAGTAAGACCTCACGCCTGTGGCCTTACTGCCTCATAAACTAGCCCCGCTTTTGCGGGGTTATTTTTTTCTATAATTATTTTTTCGCCTCATTAGGTTTACCTTTTTTGCCTGCGATCTGGTAATCTTTTTCTTTTGAGTAGCCTCGGATCTGCGTGACGTTGTTACGCTTCATGTTCTTGAGGAACGCTGCGGCGATGTCGGGTGTGAACCCTGCCAGTTCCCCGAGCTCCCTTGAGGCGGAGTCCAGGTTGGTCCACCCTTTCTTGTAGTCACATACTGCTTCGATTATTTCGTCGTGGGTTTTAGCTTTAGCCATTCTCTTGCTTCCTCTCCTAGAACTTTGGCTCCGATGTTGATCTTGTCTCTCAAAGACTGCACGATCTTTTCGTCGATTGTACTTTCAGTAATTAGATCGACGTATGTCACGTTGTTCTTTTGTCCGATCCGGTGTGCGCGGTCCTCTGATTGGATGCGCGTTTCGAGATTGAAGTCATTCGCATAGTATACCACAAGGTTGGCTTCGGTCAAAGTCAGCCCGTAACCTGCGGTGGCGGGGTTGCCTACGAAGAACCGCAGTTTTGATTTTGGGTTCTGGAATGTTTGGACAATGGACTGGCGCACATCGTCTGATGTATCGCCGTAGTATGATGCAGCGCAGCCGTCTCCGAAAGTTTCGTTTAGTGTACGCGTGATCTGTTGGATGTCGTATCGGAAACGTGACCAGATGATTGCTTTGCCGTTGTGCTCTTCGAGTATTTCTTTGAGTGCCTCCATGCGGAGGGACGGGAAGTACAGCATCTCATCGTCGTCAGTCTTGAGATGGCCTGACATGATCTGTTGCAAGCGCAGCATCTGCGTGATTACGGCGGGGGCCGTGGACATTTCACCGCTGTCGAGCATGACCATGGCGTTCTGTCGGATCTGGTTGTACATGTCCCGTTGTTCGGGGGTCAGGCCAACGTAGCGCACTGTGTACATTTTGTCGGGGAGATCGAGGCAGTCTTTCTTGAGCACCCGATACGAGAACATGTCTATCTTGTCGGTAAGCTCGTCGAGATTTCGAAAGCCGACGATCTGTTGGAAGGCATGCTGCCCCATAGTTTTCTTTTGTACGATGGCGTAGCGACCTTGGAATGCGTAGTAGGAATCGTATCCTAGAAGACCTGGTCGTAGGAACTCGCACTGCGAATAGATATCCATCGGACTTTTTGTCACAGGGGAGCCTGTCAATAGTCTTTTGTACTTGAATCCCGATGCGATTTTCATCAAGTTCTTGGTGCGCTTGGCCTTGTGGTTTTTGATAGTTGTTGATTCGTCAATGGCGATCAGGCCATGAGGCCCAAGCGCACGAGCCATCCACTCCCCACCTTGCTTACCTTTTAAAGAAGAGAACGCTTCGACGTTCATGACAAAGATGGTGAGTCCATCGAACTTGTCCTTGACGGAGCGCATTTCTTCCTGTTGTGTTTTGTTTGGGGATGCGACCCATCGAATCACTCGGTGTGGTACTTCATCGGACATGTGTTCGGGTATTTCTTTGACGACCCAGTTGCGATACACGCCCTTGGGTGCGATGACCAAAGCGAAGTTGATCTGCCCAGCGAGGTACAGCATACCCATGTTGTCGATCAGAACTTTGGACTTGCCCGTTCCCATTTCCATGAACAGTCCGAACTCTGTCCGCTGCCACCCGTAATCAAGGGCCGTGGACTGATGTTCGAAGGGCTTTATTTTAAATTTGTAGTTGACAGACATCATATACCTCCACTATTGTCTACTGTACGGATAGCACGAGGCTACCGCAGAAAGCAACCCTGAAGAGGAAAAACTTATGACCGATATATTCGAGGACATATTTGACGAGGCCGACGCCCTCTCTAGCGTCGAAACAGGAACCGGAAAGCAACTGAGCTCTTTGGTTCGTAATCTCCGTAACGTCGAGCAACAGATCGAGGACGCGGAGGAACACCTCAAAGCACTGAAGCAAGAGAAGCACAAGCTCTCGGTTGAGAACATCCCAGCCTTGATGGACGAGATGGGGGTGGAGCGTCTGGATGTTGACGGGGTAACCGTCGAGAGAAAGATGATTGTCAGTGCGTCGATCCCTGCGGCACGGAAGGAAGAAGCCTTTGCGTGGCTGCGCTCCAATGGATTGGATGACATTATCAAGAACGATGTGACCTGTTCGTTTGGTAAAGGGGAAGACAATATTGTAGGCGATGTCGTTGGGCTCCTACAAGAGCGTGGTTTTGATCCACAAACCAAGACCCACGTTCATCCGTCCACACTCAAGGCGTTTGTGAAGGAGCGCATTACGGACGGCAAACCAATTGATCTCGACATGTTCGGGGCATTCATATCCAACGCTGCACAAATAAGGAGGAAAGCATAATGGGCGCAGTTGCTAAGAAAAAAGAAACCGCAGTATCGACCGATGTAATGGACGATATCCTTGAGTTCGCTGGCGAAGGTGCGGCGTATGACAGTAGCGAGATGCAGATCCCGTTTGTTCGGATCTTGCAAGCGATGTCACCGCAACTGAAGAAGCGCGAGGCAGAGTACATCGAAGGCTCTGAGCAAGGTGATATGTTTAATACTGTGACCAAGCAGCATTGGACGGGGGAAGATGGTATCATTGTCATCCCGTGCTACCAAACAACCAAGTACCTGGAGTTCACACCTCGGGATCAGGGTGGTGGTTTTCGGGGCGAGATACCTGCGACCGATGCGGTATTGCAACGAACCGAGCGTCAAGGCGCAAAGGAAATGTTGCCCAACGGTAACGAGTTGGTTAAGTCAGACCAGCATTACTGTTTGATTGTGGAAGCTGACGGCACGTATCAACCTGTGGTGATCGACATGAAGTCGAGCCAGTTAAAGGTGAGCCGCCGTTGGAAAACACAGATTGCAATGCAGAAGATCAAGCATCCGAAGACGGGCGCGATGATCACGCCTCCATTGTTTGCAACGCAATGGAAGTTTACTACGGTAGAAGAAAGCAATGACCAAGGGTCGTGGTTCAACTATCAGATAGAGAAGGTCGGGCTACTTGAGAGCCGAGATCTTATGCTTGAGGCCAAGGCGTTCCGCGATAGCGTAGCGGCTGGCGAAGTGAAAGCTGCACCAGAGGAGGGCTCCTCCACAGCGTCCTCTTCTAACTCGGACGATATTCCGTTTTAAGCAGCCTCGGGGGAGATGGCGGGACAAAACATCTCCCCCTTTTTCACTTTGGAGCAGTAGATGTCACAAGCTAAAAGACTGCTTGCCGCATATGTTGGGGCGTCGAGTGCCCATGGGACAACGATAGTTGGACGGATAGGACGGAACGGTAAGGCAGAATCACAAAGCAAAATTATACGGGAGCCTCTGACCGAGGATCTTGTTCAAGCGCACATCGACGGTACGCATGGGGTTGGGGCTATCCCGATCAACGAGAACAACGAATGCAAGTTCGGGGCTATTGACATCGATGTGTATGACTTGAACCATAAAGAATTACAGGAGCGCATACGCAAGTTGAAGCTCCCGTTGTTTCATTGCCGCTCGAAGTCGGGTGGTGCTCACCTGTATTTGTTCCTCAAAGAGTTTGAGCAAGCAGCCGTGGTCCGTGAATACCTGACCGAGATGTCGATCATGCTTGGTCACAGTGGGGTGGAGATCTTTCCAAAGCAGGACAAGATCATTGCCGAGCGTGGGGACGTGGGCAACTTTATTAACATGCCATACTTTAATGCAGAGTTACCGCAGCGGTTTTGTTACAACGAGAAGGTCGAGGCGATGGAACTCGACGAGTTCTTGGATGCGGTGGACAAGGGCCGTGTTGCGCTGTCTGAGTTAGAAGCGGTACGGGCCACGACCAAAGCGCGTAAGCATTTCACTGACGGGCCTCCGTGTATACGGGAGATCTTTTCGGACGGGCCGCAGTCGGAGCCGCGAAACAAACTGCTGTTTTTTATCGGAGTGTATTGCAAGAAGAAGTTTCCTGATGATTGGCACGGGGCGATAGAGGAATACAACCGGACTTTGTTTTCTCCACCGCTGCCTTCGAAGGAAGTATCGACGATCATTCAACAGCATGAGAAGAAAGATTACAGCTATACATGCAGTGACGAGCCGTTCAAGTCATACTGTGATCCGGCGCTCTGCGTGTTGGCGAAGCACGGTATCAGTGACGATGCACCGGATGCGCCACAGGTTGGTGGCCTGACGATCATGCTGTCGGAACCAAGGCTGTACTTTATGGACGTAAACGGGACACGGATCCAACTGTCCACGGAGCAACTACAGAACCAAACCCTGTGGCAACGGGCATGCATGGAGCAGTGTATGTTTATGCCGCCGACAACCAAGGCTAACCGCTGGCAGCAGATGGTCAACGGGCTGATGAGCCAAGCGACATACATCGACGTACCAGAGGAACTGACCATGGCAGGGCAGTTCAAGGATCTGTTGCGGACGTATTGCACGAGCCACATTCGGGCGATGGCACCGGAGGAACTGGACATGGGTAAACCGTGGACCGATGGCGGCATTACGAAGTTCAAGTTGGAGGGGCTGTTGGAGTTTCTGCACAACCGCCGCTTCAATGTTACCAGCCGTGGGTGGGTGACACAGATGATCCGTGATCTTGGAGGAGATAGCGGAGTGCAGAATATAAGGAAGCGTGGACCCAAGGGGGAACGACGGAGCACGTTGCGCTGTTGGTGGGTTCCTGCGTTTGAGGAAGAGGAAATAGAACTACCTGCGAAGGAGATTAGTAATGACATCCCATTCTAACAGATTGCTGCGTGTGGGAGAGGTGGCGGATATCTTGGGGGTATCGCGTTCATACGTTTACAAGTTGGCGCAAAACTCGACCAGTTTTCCCAAGCCTATTATTCTTGGTGACGAAAGCAACAGACGGTCATCGAGCCGATGGGTTTTGACCGAGATCGAAGACTGGGTAAACACTAGACCAAGAGGCAAAGACTATGATCCCGAAGGCTAAACTTATTCTGGGTCCACCAGGTTGCGGCAAGACCTACCGTTTGATTGAGGAGATCAAGGAGGCACTGGCACAAGGGGCGCACCCGTCACGGGTGGGGGTGATTTCGTTTACCCGTAAGGCTATCGAGGAGATGGTGACACGGGCGTGTGCCGAGTTCCAACTGGAGCCGAAAGACTTTCCGTTTATGCGGACAAGTCACTCGTTTGGATTCCGTGGGTTGGGGTTACAGCCTACCGACATTCTGAACAAAGAAGACTACGACAACATCGGGGCGATGGTGGGTTTGACCTTCGAGGGCAAGCTGACCAATAGCCTTGAGGACGGTATGTCCCTGCCTTCGATTGGAGGTTCGGGGGCCGTGTACCTACAGATGGTGGGCCGAGCACGGTTGCGGATGGTGGACTTGGACACGGAGTTCAACGAGACGGCTGACCGTAGTTTGTTCTATCCCAAGTTGGTGCAACTGCATGAACAGATCGAAGAGTACAAACGGGCTGTCAACAAGTACGACTATGTTGATATGATCGACAAGTATATACAGGTGGGGGAGCCCCCTGCCCTTGACTATTTGTTTATCGATGAGGCCCAAGACTTTACGCCGTTGCAGTGGGAGATGGCAGCAAAAATCGCTGACGCATCTGACCAAGTCTTTATTGCTGGCGACGACGATCAGGCCATCCACCGTTGGACGGGCGTGGATGTTAATGTGTTTAACACATGCACCAACCAAGTGGAGGTGCTTGAGCAATCGTACAGGATCCCTGCATCTGTGCATAGGTTAGCCGTGGATATTGCCAAGCGGATTGATGATCGGCACATCAAAGTGTTTAAGCCCCGAGAAGAGGAAGGCACGGTTGAGTGGGTCACGTACCTCGATGAGATACCGCTGCACGAGGGATCATGGACTATCATGGCTCGGACCAACGGGTACGTTCACGACCTGGCAAAGCGGATCAAAGAGATGGGCTTCAAGTATTCTTTGAAGGGCAGACCCAGTGTGTCGGAGAAACTCGTGGCAAACCTGTACACATGGGACGACCTGTGTGCGGGTAAATCTGTGGGGCTGCAAAGGATCAAGGACCTGTACTCGTCGGTCCCGAAGCAGGGACAGAATGCAGTGGTCAAGCGCGGTTCGACACAGATGCTGGACCTGTTGGCTCCTGATGCGGAGCTCAACATGGATCGATTGCAAAAGGAATTTGGATTGTTGGCTGGGCCAGAGCAGAGTGCGTATGAGGTCATGCGTGTAGGCGGAGCCGAACAAGACTACATCGATGCGATGGAAAGACGGGGTGACGATTTACTGTCAGAGCCCAGAATAAAACTGTCTACCTTCCATGCGATGAAGGGAGGCGAGGATGACAACTGCGTTGTTTACCTTGCGTCAACCAAGGCGTGTGTGGAGAGCGATTACCCTGACGATGAGCACCGTGCGTTTTACGTTGCGGTCACACGGGCAAGGCACAATCTCTACATTCTACAGAGCAACAATAACTACAGGTATACGATATGAAACGAGATGAGATCCTCAAACAGGCAGAGAACCTTATCAACGGGGACCGTAACAAAGACTACGGTGACGCCAAACAAAACTTCCAAGACATAGCAGACCTATGGTCCGTGTTCCTTGGTACGAAGATCACGAGAGAACAGGTGGCAGTATGCATGATCCTGATGAAATGTTCGCGGTTGATGAAGTCTAATCACATGGACGGATGGGTGGACATCTGTGGGTATGCAGCCTTGGGAGGAGAAAAATGATGTATACTTGGAAAGTTACCGACGATGGGATGAATGTGTACGAGGATGGTGTTAGAGTAGCGAAGTTCGAACCGAGTCAGTTCGTTCACATACTTGCAGAGTTATCGGCCCATGTGCGTTGGCAGCAAGTAGAAAGAAACAAAGATAAATTCATTGAGAGCAGACGACAGCATGCAGAAAAATCTATTCGGGAGTGACCTACATCATCAGATCAAACAAGAGTTAGATTTGATAGATGTAGATTGGAATATCCCGCCGGACTATCCGGATCTAACCAGCTACAAAGATGTGGCTGTGGACCTTGAGACATACGATCCCAACATCAAAACACTGGGACCAGGATGGGCGCGTAAAGACGGTCATATCATAGGCATAGCCGTGGCAGCGGGGGAGTACAAAGGATACTTCCCAATGCGGCACGAGAACGGACACAACCTTGATCCGAAGTTCACGCTCAAATGGATCAAGAAGCAACTGTCCGTGCCGGACATGAACGTGATCATGCACAACGCAACCTACGATGCGGGGTGGCTACGGGCCGAGGGCGTAGAGATCAAGGGCCGGATTATCGACACCATGATTACTGGCGCATTGGTAGACGAGAACCGTTGGTCCTTTGGCCTTGATGCCATGGCTCGGGACTTTGTGGCGTTGCGTAAGGACGAGAAGCTATTGCAAGCCGCAGCCAAAGAGTGGGGCGTGGATCCCAAGTCTGGCATGTATCTATTGCCGCCCAAGTATGTGGGGACCTATGCAGAACAGGACGCCGTGGCAACGCTTAAACTGTGGGACGCACTGAAGGTGCAGCTAGAAGAGCAGGAGCTCTGGCATATCTGGAACATCGAGACGGGTTTGATTCCGTGTATGTTGGACATGCGGAGCAATGGGGTGCGTGTCGATCTGGACAAGGCTGACCGAAACAAGAAGCTGATTCGTAAGCAGACGTCCAAGCTGCGTAAGTATATCGAAGGCGAGGCTGGCATGGAGGTGGACATCTGGGCATCGGCGTCGATCCAGAAGATGTTTGACAAGCTGGGTATGGAATACCAGACCACGGAGAAGGGTGCGCCATCCTTTACGAAATCGTTTCTGAACGACCACCCATCCAAAGTCTGTCAGGCACTGGTCAAGCTGCGCGAGTTCGACAAGGCCGACTCTACGTTTATCGACAGTATCCTGCGCCACGAGCACAACGGACGCATCCATACGGAGCTCCACTCTACCCGTCGGGACGAAGGTGGCACGGTGACAGGGCGGTTTTCGTCTTCGAACCCAAACCTCCAGCAAATTCCTGCGCGAGATCCTGACATCAAGAAGATGATCCGTGGTTTGTTTGTGCCGAATGAAGGATGCCAGTGGGGATCGTTTGACTATTCGAGCCAAGAGCCGAGGTTATTGGTGCACTTTGCGGCGTCCATGCCTGATTACATGAGGCACCATGTGGTTGATGACATCGTTGAGGAGTTCAACACGGGGGACGTGGACCTGCACCAGATGGTAGCGGACCTTGCTGGCATTACACGGAAGCAAGCTAAGACTGTAAACCTTGGGATTATGTACGGCATGGGGGTAGCAAAACTAGCTGACCAACTTGGGATTCCAGCGGATGATGCGAAGTCTTTGATCCGTCAGCATCGGGACAAGGTTCCGTTTGTTAAGCAGCTTGCGGACGTGGCTACCAAACAGGCGTCAGAGAACGGTCAGATACGCACTCTGCTGGGCCGTAAGTGCAGGTTTCCGCTTTGGGAGCCTGTCACTTTCGGGGTAGGCAAACCCCTACCTCACGACGAAGCACAGAAGGAGTACGGCAAACAGATCAAACGGGCGTTTACATACAAGGCGCTGAACAGATTGATCCAAGGATCCGCAGCCGACCAAACAAAAAAAGCAATGCTTGATTGCTACAACGAGGGACTTACTCCTATGCTCACGGTTCATGATGAGTTATGCTTTAACATAGAGAGCCAAGAGCAGGCGGACAGGATTAAGGAGATCATGGAAACAGGAGTGCCACTCAAGGTTCCCTCTAAAATCGACGTAGACATCAAACCAGATTGGGGAGAAATAGAATGATTGATCCAAACATGAAAAGCCTTGGCCTTAGAGAAATGCACCCTGCTCAGATAGAAGCACTGATGGAGTTTATCGGGATGTCAATCAACCTAGCTGCTCTGACCAATGACAAAGAGATCGTGGAAGAAACAGAAATCGCAGCCGACGAACTCGTTAGAATGTTCGGGGGCAATGGTGTGCGAGTGTTTATCGAAGCCGACTACTGATTTGCGCGGCGGTTTAGGATCTCTTGGTTAGCAGCCTGAGATACTGGGTCGCTGCCCAACAAACTTGGGGCTATGGTACGAGCACGGTCAACCAACCCTTGTGTGATCCCCCGCCCTGTATCCATCACCGAGCCTGCTGCACGACCGATAAAGGTTTCGCTGGGCTGTGGTTCGGGGACCGTGGGCTGTGGTTGTGAAGGCATTTGCAATAGATCATCGAAAAGCCCACCAGAAGCAGGTGCAGTAGGAACAGGTTGCTGCTCCCCTACAATTGGAGCGTTTCTAAATGCTTTCGCTGCCTCAAGTATTTCAGTGCGAGGTAGTTTCTTTAAGATTCGGCTCTCACGTTTAACGTTAACTTCGTTGCTAACTTCCCTAATTAAACTTCGACTGACCTCAATTGGAGAGTATCGGTTGTTCATAATCTGCGTTAGTTCTTTTTGCGACACGCCAGTATTTTTAAATGCTTGATAGATTTGACCAATGGTCATTCCTGCGGCTTTGGCTTTTTCAATCTTGTCCCGTAGTTCCGCTTGGTGACGACGACGTGCTTCGTTTGCTTTTACATACGCGTTGACGATGTCTTCTTCTGTCGCGTCATTGTCATCAGCAACTTTTGTAAAGATCTGCACTGCACTTGAGCGGTTGGCAGAATACTCTCCACCAGCATAACTAAGGCTCCGATCCACCTTGAGCTTCATGGGACGCACACCAATCATCATGGTCCCTGCTTCTTCGGCTACTGTGTAGGGGTCGCCTTCTCTGGACGGCATGTCTGTGACTGCGCGTGTGGCACGACCAGGAACAAACTGTCCGCCTTTGACTGTGGTAAACTGGTCTATAATACCTGGCATAAATGCGCCAGCTACATGGACCAAGGACTTCGAAAGTTTGTCCCCCCACATTTCACCTGGCTCATAGATCTCTGCGCCAGTCTGGGTTTTACCATCCCGCATAGTGACGTCAAACACACGCTCCGCTGCCAATGCTTCTGACGCAAACGGTTCGGCAAACTTCTTAAACCCTTCCCAAGATGCAGCAAAGATCTGTTCTGCTTCGTTGGCTCCAACCTCGCCTTTCTCTCCATACACTTGTAGTGCCGCACGGGCGGGGGCCAGCATAAACTCATAGGGCAACATGTAGGACAGGTCAGCGTATTCGGCCTCGCCGTCCTTGAGCTTGCTTAAAAACATAAGCGTGTTGCCTTTGGTCCAGTACGGACTGTTCTCTGCCAGCAACTGCTCTTCTTCTGGTGTTACTTCAAGAACGCTATGGGCAGCGTCACGCATTGCAATCGGCGCTACACCAGCCATAGAGATGTAGCCTGTCAAACGCTGCGCCCCGATCCCACGGATCTGACGCGCAAGAGCACGAGCCTGCTGCTCACCAAGAGCTTGGATCAGTTCTGGAGTAGCCTTGAACCCCATCTCTTTGACAGCGCGGTTTACGATGTTGCCAGAAGTACGAATAATCTCCGCAGGAAACGCCATAAAATTACCAACGACAGGGACCCGACGAATAGCTTTGATAGCTTCGGGAACCATGGAGTATGTAGGCATGGTTTGCTTTACAAGATCAATGGCAAGCATGTCACCGAAATCAGTGTCAGCAATCGAACGTGTTCTCTGCACAAGACCCGCGTCCATCAGAGCTTGCTGCACCTGTGGTGACACGTTGTCGATATCAACACCAGCTTTACGAAGAGCCGCGCCGTATCGAGCTTTCTCCCCCAACGCGCCCACGACCTTCCAGTAGTCATCGCCAAGCTGGTAGGTTTTCTGCATGAAGCGAACTGGCGCACCAGCTTTTGACTCAACAACAAAGTTGCCGAGCTTGTTTAATCTAGAAGAAACACCAAGCTCTGTTTGCTCTTGCAGAAGTCTACGCATCTCGTTGATCTGAATGTTCTGACCAATCGCACCCTCGTTTGCCATGGCTCGAAGTAACTTGAACTGTTCGGGACTATCGACAGCATTTGCCAAGAGCACGTCTGCACTTTCAAATATGCCCATGTTTCTGCCAAGCAAACCGTTGGCCCCCACAACAAATGTGTTGGACAAAAAGTTTCGAACTTGTGACAGTGGATTGAGCACCGTCTTCGACATCTGCGACAAGCCCTTGAGTTGCAAGGATACAGCAAGAGCTTCTTGGACCGAGGAGCTTGAGCGCAGAGGCGTTGTTAAAGCGTTGTATACTTCAGCAGGAACATAGTCCCCACTCAAAGCACCAAAGGATCCGCCAAAAGCATTGTCTTGAGCTCTTACAGCATCCCCCGCTTTGACATAACCCAACCCTGTGAGGCTTGCCACTGCGTCATCAGGCACAGTGCTACCATCGATGGTGGGACGGTATGTCCCAGAGGCCAGCCTTGGAGCCGCCGCTTGATAGTCTACTTTACCTAAACTTCTTTGTACCTCAGAGTATAGTTTCTGAGCAGCAAGAGTGTTTGATAAGTTATTGATTGTGTAAAGATATGCGTCCTTGGGGTTGTCAACGACGCCCATCATCTCTTGCAAGAGAGGGGCCTCATCAAGGATCGAGGACCTGTCCTTCAGCATTCCACTAGACAGGTTAAATAGGTTGCCACGCGTGGCATTTTCCACGGCCTTCTTGCCTCTTGCGTATTCTTCTCGCAAAGCTCTTGGCGCATCTGAAGAAAACTGTCCTAACGTAACGCCAGCATTTTCAAACTGTTGATCTATAAACAATTCGGCTGCGGCTCTAGGGTCGTCTACAAGAAGCTCTACCTGTGGATCGTCAGGACGGATGGTGCCGTTATTAATGCCGTTCTGGATCCGCATGTTTCTGTTGCGCATTGCCTGTTCGGTTTGCGCCAGCGCAGCATTGTACTGAGGTAAGTCTCTAACAACCACGCCTTTAAACTTGTCAGGGTTTAGTTGAATCTCATACACCCGACGTAGATATGTTGCTTGGTTCTGATCAAACAGTCCTACAATTCGATCAATCTCTTCTCTTGGCAGGTTAGATTCTTCAACAGATTGCCGGAAGGTGTTGCTCAAATTTGTAATTTGATCCCGCATTCTATCCGCAGCATTGGTAACTTTAGAACCATACGCTGAACGGAAATCCGCAGGAGCCATTTCTCCTGTTAGGTAATCAAATGTGTCGTTGTATGTGCGCTGTATTCGTTCTCGACCCGAACGAAACAAACCTCTGACGCCCTGAAACTTAATTAAGTCTCGAACAGCCTTGTCATAGTCTCGTACAATATCACTGGCAATTTTTTCCTGACCCTCGGTCATGCCCTCCGCTGTCCGCAACGCAGTCATGACTTCGCTGTTTGCAAGGCCATTCGGTGTTAGATATTTTTTAGTAACACGTCCAATGACAGGAGCTTCAAGGATCTTGTTGCCCATGTAGTCAAACGCATTAGACAGCCCCCGAGCCATAGCTGGCACACCTGGAACCTGACCAATACCTTTGATAGTCGCACCTACCACTGGAAGTGCAACCTCTGCACCAAGGTTAAACCCTGCGCCCTCAAGACCAAGACGCAGCTTGTTGCGCAGACGGACACCTGTGAGCTCTTTGCCTGTCAGTCCTTTTTCGTCTTCTGTCCGCATAAACTCGGGCATTGCATCCCAACTGTCCGCAAGCGTGGTCATTGAGCTAGGCGACACCAATACGTCGGCAACTCCAGTGCCTACCGTGGTCAAGGCAGCGCGACCTACGCGTGTGCCCGTCAATGCTTTGGGTGCTTTCTCCCCAAACTTAACAGCGGACTTACCAAACCAAGTCTTTGCTTTGGGTAGCGGGGCTCCAGCCTGTATAGCTTTCCGTGCTTTGTCTGCTTTAGATACCCAGCTAAATACGCCAAGGCCAGGTGTAGCATAGTTTGTTATAACCTCTGCGACTTTACCCGCAGTGCGCTCTGGTCGTAACCCTGTCGCATCCTTGAAGTTTTCAAAGGCTTGTGTGACTGCTTCTTGACTGCCCTCGTCTACGATGTTCGCAGCTTCTAACCCAGCCGCACCAAGTTCCGAGATCCCCTGTGCGATGTTAACTAAACCAGCGGGTACACCTCGACCGATAGAACCAACGACCGTTTGATCTGATTCTTCTTCAGCTTCTTCCACTAAAAGATCATCGAACAACCCACCACTGGGGGCGGAGGGCGGTGGAGCATTGTTTTCTTGCAATAAGTCGTCGAACAACCCTGCCATACTACTATAACCCTTTTGTGTCGTAACCTTCATTTCTAAGTCGTGTTAGCATAACGCTTTTTAGCTCTGGTCTGGTGGCAAGAATACTGTTGTATTGAGCTATAGCTTCTTCTTGACTAAGTTTAGGTTTCTCGGGAATGTCTCCTGTGACAACGCTATCAAGATATGTGTTTAGTCTATTCGGATCGATTTGACCGTCGTCGCCTAAAAGACCTGGATAAGCGTAGGGATCTCGAAGAATAACTTCTTTAAGACGACTTCTTTCTCGCTCCGTTGTGTATTTATCTGTGCCAGAGCCGCGCACCCTTGCAAGAGCAAGATCCCTTTGAAACTTGGCAGCGTCATCTTCCAACTTAAATGCCCGTTCAATCGCCATTGTTTTGACGGCGTCTTCGCGTTTCTGTTTAGTGGCACGATCTTCTTTCATCATCTTCGTACCAGCCAGCATACCGTTGGCGATGTTCTGTAATGCGCTAGGACTTTCTCCTGCGGCGATGGCAAACCCAATCATTGCCATGTTGTGCCACATTTCTTTTTCGGCGTCTTTATCGTCCATGCCTAGCATTTCGCTAAACATTTTTTCATACGCTTTGACAGAGTCTTTGGCGGACATACTTATTTTTTGCCCTGTTATATCAGAAAACAATTGATCAGATGCTGCGCTGGCTTTTTGTTCAGGCGATAACTTTGGGTCTTTTGCTATCTTTTCAATGGATGGTAAATCTGGTCGAGCTCTTGGACGAAGAGATTCGTCAAGACCATTGCCGTCCTTTGTTGTAGCTACTTGTTCTTGTGCCCCGTCCTCTGCCTTTTCAGACTCTAATTCTGCACGAACCTTTTCATTAAAGGCTTTTGCTTCGGCATCAGTCATACCTTCTGTTCTTCCCGCAAGGCGCTCCTCTTCTGCACGAAACTTTCGTGCTCGTTCTGGATATAATATGCGATTAATTTCGGCTTGCTGCGCCTCTTGATACGCATCTTCTGCTGGGAAACGATCAGGTTGCTCTTGAATATTTGTTAAGCCAGCATCTGCTGCCTCGATTCGTTCAGTTAACTGTCGTTCCGCAATTTCGTCCACAGTCAAAGGCACACCCGTGCTTGTGTCAAGATAAGGTAAATTTGATGGATTACTACGGAGAACATCTTCTTCAGGCAATGCGGTAAAGTTAATTGTTTCCGAACTACCACGCCCAAGTGGTGCACCACCAGGTTCTTCAGCAAGACCCATGAAGGAAACTTCAGGACCTGTCCCCTTCCGCGCTTGGATAACTGACTCTGGGATGTCTGGTAACCGCTCTGACACAGATCCTTCAGCAAACAACGATGGATCGTTCGCCAACATAGCATCCGACATATTCCGCAAAGATTGAGATTCAATGTCCTTACGACTCTGCTCAAGTAGTTCAGCTTCCGTCGAACCTTTGTCCAAACCTGCGGTTAAACGAGGCAGCACCTCCCCCTCGTTGTAGTACATCTCGTCGGACAAATCTTTAATGTCTGTTGCTAATCCCGCATAAAACTCGCCAGCTTGCGTATTCCCCATTACACCAGACTGGAATGCAGACATGACATCTGAAGCAAACGCCGTACCCTCTAACAGACCTGCACTTGCTAAACCTGCACCAATATCTAAAATCTCTAAAAGTGGACGACCAAGCATGTTGGCAATCTCACCCGCTCTCATGCCGCGCTGCGCACTTTCAGCAACACGCGCTCGGATACCCTCATCTGAACGCGGATCCGAGGCCCGTTGTAATTCCAGAGCCTCCAACGCGGTCATGTCAGGTTCTGTCGCACTCGTAGGTCTGTTAAACTTTGTCATGTCATACATGGGAGGAGCCGAAAGTTGAGCTACGAGACTAGGATCAACTTGCCCAATTAACGCTGCGTTTGGATCCTCGACGCCTGCGGATTTTAATCCTGACTCAATTAAACTAACCATAGGGTTGGTGGGGTCCTCAAGAGATCGAAATGGAATATCCGGTGCAGTAAAGTTTCCACTCAACGGATTGTAGCTATATGACGATTCCAATCCAGCCCGAATCTCTTCACCAATAGGCTGGCCCACATTTCTTAAAGTCTCACCAATAGGTTGCAGCGCACTTCGTAGTGTGTCCCCGACCCTTTGTCCAAAGTTTTTGTCCTCCACAGAATCCTGAACTACAGGACTAGGTGTAGGAGAAGATAACTGACGCTCAACAAACGCATCACCTGGACGAAGTCTGTTTACATCCACACCACGTTCAGCCGCAGTAGCAGCGTCCATAACAAACGCCTGTTGCATGATCTCAGGTGCGAGATCCTGTAGTCTTGCAAGCGTGTCACCGCGTAATCGAACAGGACGACCCCCGTTTATTCCAGGTATAACCGCAACATACTGTTCAACAACAACTTCTCCGCCAGGTGCAAACTTCTGCACCTCGTTCATAAGCTCCCCCGAGGAAGCCATGATGCCACCCATTTCGCTTAAACGTTTCCGTGCGTCCCGATTTACAAAGAGCTTTCTGTTTTCGACGTTCATAATAACTCCTTACCGTGTTGCGCGGTACATTCCATACAAGCCGCCAGCCAGACCGCCAAGTTGAGAAATAGTGCTTGGAGCCGGAGTAGTGGTTTGCGAGTACGTTGACTGACCAATAGGCATACCTTGGAAGATATCTGAGTAAAAACCCAACTCCTGCATCGGACGTTGGTACTGAGCCATCTGGTTTGCGTATGCTGCATCCAGTTCTGCCTGACGTTGCTGCTGCTCTTGTGCGCCGACGGACAGAAGTGTGTTGACGTCGTTGAGGTTGAGGCCCTGTTGCGCCTCTCCAAGCTGCGCTTGCTGCATGCCCAAGGACCCCAGTCCCTGACCCACGCCTGCAATACCTTGGCCCAACTGTCCGTACTGACCTGCAATCGCGCCCATCTGACCTGCACCAGCCAGTCCCATCTGACCAAACTGTTGCCCTATCTGACCGACTTGCGCACCAAGACCCGCTGCCTGACCTGCGCCCTGCATACCCATTTGCGCTCCTTGCATACCAAGACCTGCGCCTTGCGCTGCGGTTTGTGCGCCCATTTGCGCTCCTTGTGCGCCCATCTGGCCTGCTGCCTGCGCCCCAGCCAGTCCCATCTGGCCTGCTGCTTGCGCTCCTTGCATACCCATTTGTGCGCCCTGCATTTGAGCTTGACCCGCTTGCTGTGCCGCGCCCATACCCATTTGCGCGGCTTGCGCGCCCATGGCTCCAGCTTGCTGCGCTGCCTGCATACCCTGCCCTGTGCCAGCTAAATTAAGCTGACCACTTGTGGCTCTGTTCGCTGCCGCCTGTCCAAGACCCGCCAGTCCAAGTTGCGTAGCCTGTGTTGCAATGTTGGCTCCAGCCTGCGTACCTTGCTGCGCTGCCTGCCCTGCGGCCTGCGCTGCCTGCATTCCAGTTTGTGTTGCCTGTAATCCCGTGGCTGCACCCGCCTGTCCAAGTTGACCAGTAAGTCCTGCGGCCTGTTGCTGCCGACCCTTTGCTGATTCGTATGCGGCCTGCGCTCGTTGCGATGCGCTTTCGTACCCAGCCTGTCTTAGCCCCGCCGCTGTCTTAGCCTGCTGCTCTATAACGTTGCGCCCAATCTCGGCTGCTTCTATACCCTGACGAGATCCTCCAAATGCACCCGCACCCACCGCAGTTGCATCCATCTGATTTCTTTGTATCGCACCAGCCCGTGCTACGTCCTGCATAGCAGCATCAATAACAGACTGCTCATACGGGTTCATGTAGTTCTGTATCGAAGACGGATCAAACTCCGCCGCTGAACCCTGCAACCCTGCAATACCAGCCTGTGCCGCAGTCAAGCCATACTGACCAAGCTCATCCGCCGCACTACCAGCCCGTAATATGTTCCCAGCAGTGGTTTGCCCCTGCTGCTCCATACGGGCTCCGTATTCCGGCAGTGTTTGCAATGCACCAAGTCCAACGCTCTCAGCCTTGCGACCCAAGTTCATCACGTCTGCCCCTGCACCCAAGCCTGCGCGTTGTGCTAATGCACCAATATCCTGTATGTCAGAGGCCGACCCCGTCAGAGCTTGCTGACCCGCGCCCACTTGCCCTAAGATATTCGCCGCTGTTTGCTCTCCGGCACGAGCTCCAGCCGTAGCCGCATCCGTTATACCACGAACCCCGCCAGCCGCTGCTAGTTCCCCGCGCCGTGCGGCTCCCGTTAACGCCGCTTCTCCACGTTGAGCCGCTGCTTGCACCTCGGGAATTGCTGCTTGCAATTGACCCACTGCAAAATCACGATATGGCACCGCACCCTGATAGGCATCCGTAACCATAGTTTGTGCCGCCGCCAATGGGTTATACCCTTGCTGCATAGTCTGTAGCGCAGTACCAAGGCCCGTGACCCCCGCACCAACGGTTCCGGCACCCGCTTGCAGCATAGGCATATATGAACCAACGCCAGCAGCAGCGAGTTGCCCCGCCTGCGTTTGCAGTGGGGTACGTCCAGCAACTTGTAGTTGGGCAGGTGTAAGAGCGGCAAGTTGAGCGTCAGTCAGTTGCCCAGAACGCGCCGTGTATTGACGCATAGCCTCGTCGAGAATCCCTGTATAGTTGGGATCCGCCGTAGCCATGTAATTTTTCATCCACTCTGGGATATCTTGTACGGCGATTTGTGTGTTTGTTTCTGTCATTATGCCCTCTCAAACTCGCGCATCATCGCGTACATTTTAGCTGCGCCCTTTTCTCTATCTCCGTTACCCGCCCCTTTTACAGCGCGTTCAGTCATAACGAACTCGCCATCAGATAATGCTGCCTCTTGTACAGGTTGTCCGTTTTGATAAATCTGCGCAGGTATAGAGTCGCTTCGCCCTGTTCCTGGCCCTTCAATATAGCCACCCATAGCATACCCAGTGGACCGAGGAGGAAGACCTTCTGGATATTCAAACCCGTGTTTCTGCCTATACATTTCTTCGTATTCGTCTCGTGCTTCTGGTGAGCTAAACCTACGGCCCGTGTACCGATCTACATACAATTCTTTGAAGTTGCCTTTTGGTTTGGTTAACTCTTCTACTGCACCAAGGGCCGTGAGCCCCCCGTATAGCATCAAGGGGTTGCCACCAAGAACCTGACTTACAATTCCTTTTCCAGCAGCGTTTTGCGCACCCTGTGTTGCAAGGTTGGTTGCGACTTCTTTCGTCAACGCACCACCAACAGCTTGCTGCATAGGAGCAGCAGCACTAACAGATGCGCCGAGTGGGTTAATGCCTGCGGACCCCAGCAGCGATGTAATGCCTGAACCAAAGCCAGAGTTTTGAATGGCTGGACCAAAGAACTTGGCTCCTACCCCAGCAATCAACGCGTCTTTGATTGCGTCCTTTGGTTTCTTTTTGTCAATAATTAAGCCGCCCAAACCAGAGCCAATCGCAGCGGCAATAGCTCCACCACCTGGAATAAGTAATCCAGCTAAACCACCAAGTATAGAACCAAGGCTCATCAGGCTTCCCCTCTAATAGCTTCAGGCGCAGTCACAGTAATTCTGGTGCTACGTTTTTCTGCGCCTGTCCAAGACTGTCCGCAATCTGGACAGTTCCCATCGGGGTAGCTTGCGACTTCTTCTGGCGTGTCAACCGCATTATCACAGTTTACACAATGCACTGTATCAGAACTTGACGAAGGTTTCCAGCGTGACCCGTCGGGCATAGTTATAATTGTATCGGTCATGGTGTACTCACTGTTACTGATCCAACAGCGCCCGTAGCCTGAGATCCACGAACGTATGGAGAATGCGCTAACGGCACTCTAACATATCCATCATGGTTAAAGATAGCCCCTGGCTCTAGACCGCTGTCGTCGGTTTGTAAATTGGTAAATACGGCAAAGGTGTTTCGCCCTTCACCTGGGTTTTGCATCTGCTCTAGATAAACAGAAAAAGCCCGAACAACCTCCGCAATGTATTGCTGGTCGTAACTTGGAGGCGCAATTGGAAAGAACGGAAGGTTTAAGTTTCGAGACATTACCGCATCCCGTCAGGCTGCACGTCTACTCTTGGAGAGCCCAGTCTCCATCCTACACCTGTCTCCGTTGTTTCTATTTTAAACGCAAACGAGCGACCACGCAGTCGAACGTTAACCTGATTAGTCCATTGCTCCACAGGAACCGACGCGGTCTTGGTCACAGTCTTGCTGTTGGTTTGTAAATACGCACCGCCTGGATAATTTCGCGCCTCAAGCGTCATCGTAGCCGAAGGTGTTACCGCTGTACTATCACGGAACGTCAAGTCTGGTATCAACCTGCGTAAGAACACAAAGTTGTCCCCTTCGCCAAGCGACATCTGGCTACTCTCGATGAACGACGTAATCGCCGTGGCAGGAGCAGTCGACCCGTCATCAAACCCACGCTCATGATAATACAGCGCATGGTCGGTGCTTGCCGCAATCGGAAAGCTCTCAACACCACGGTCCAGCCAAACTGTGCGATTTAGAGATCCGTAGTACCAAATTTGTTGTTGGTAGTTGTACACAACGTACTTGTTGCACTCTGTGCTCGAAGCTGAAGGATAGAACCACCAGATTTCAGAAAAAGCCGTATTGGTGGACGCCGTTACTTTCTCAAGCTGGTCAGTGTTGATGTCGCTAAATATAAAGTCCCGCACCGTACATGGTAAACGCTGCACTGCACCGCCATACACATAGAACTCTTCTGCACCCATCCAGTACACCTGATCCTCGATTGCAATAGCTGCTAACGGACCAGCAATCGTGATGTTTTCCGACACCGTGTTTATGCCAAAGGTAAACGGTGGCCCAAGAAACTGCATTGCGTGAAGCGATACGTCGGTAAACACCAGAACCTGTTGCCGCGTCTCAATAGCCGTAACAATCTCGGACCCAGAACCGAGGCGCAAGTCCCCAGCAGTATTAGTCGCCGTAGCAGCCCAATCGGTTATTGAGCCTTGGTCCGAGAACCGTATAAGCAACGGATCCTGCGTACCAATGTCGAGTTGTGAATCACAACCAAAAGCTATAACGTGCCTGTCTCTATCAGAAACAAGCACTTTCTTAGCAATGGTTGGTGCGGTATTCGCCCCTGCTAGATCACTAATTGCTACAGCCCGAGTAGATGTGCCGTTGGTTTTATCCCAGTAATATATACCCGCATCACGCACGTTGATTAAAAGATCCTCACCAAAGTTGTCGTGCGACCAAATACGAAGCGTCTGACCAGAGGCAATCAGTGATGCTGCGCTGCCCCACGTTCCACGGCTCCATGTGCCTGCGCCCCAACCTGTACCAGTAATTGTGGTATCTAGACCCGTGTTGATTTGATATGTTCCAACGGTAGATGCTCCTCCTGCGCCGGAACCACTTGAAATATTAGCAAAAACAAGAGTGTCGTTAATCCCATCCGTTGTAGTAATAGAAGCTAAAGCCTCTTCGGTTCGAGCATTTATGTAATACGAATTGTCATTGGGCACATATGAAATTTCATATTCTTGATTTAAAATCGTGCTTGTTATGGTTCCAGCAAGCGTAGTTACTGTTAGGACTAAATCATTTGTTGGAGTAGCCCCACCTAAACTTGTTCCCGCGATGGTGATTGTGTCATTGTCAGCGTAACCAGAACCACCTTTTTCCACATAGTTAACTGTGTAAGTGTTATTAGAGCTATTTGCCGTGATATTAAATTTTGCACCTGTTCCAGAACCACTTGTAGACGTTTGTCCTACGTCATTAAACGTAGAACTTCCCGTGGAAAGACCGCTAGTGACTGCAACAGAACCAACATTTCCGGATGCATTAATTGACGCTGCACCAGAAAAAGTAACAAAATCATTTGCAAGAGCACCATGGTTAGTGTCTGTAACAACAATTGTAGAAAAACTAACCTCTATAACAAGTCCAGTGTGTGTTGCAGCATCTGTTCCTTTTTGTCCTCGCAAACAACCCTGAAGTGTTGTTCCTGAAATTGCAGCATATGAAATTATTTCGTCGTCTATTTTTACAAACCCTGTTTCTGGAAGAGAGCCTCCTCCAAAATACAACAACGGTCCAATTTCAGTTTGATCTATGCTGATGTCTAGCGAACCAGATAGGTTAAGCATCAACGCTTTATACGTTTGAAAAGTTACATCCCCCGCAGCCGTCGTTGCACGAATGGGTGTAATGTCGTTATACCCACCACCCTCGTTAATATAATATTTGAGGTGTGTGCCTACACCAAGGTAGCGTTCACCGTTCAAAGCAACCCATGGATGCAATGCACGGCATGTACCTAGAAAGTAGGTGGAAGAAGTTTTCTCCCACCCACCTATTTTTTCTGGAAAGCCAAACCGAAATCTAACCTTGTCCATATCAAACCAACCGCCCTCATTAGAATAGGACGTGGTTTCTCTGTTAATTCCTGGGCGGAACTGGAGTTTGGTTAGCGGCATTCGTTACTCCCAGCATTTATTCGGCGGCAACTTCCTGTGCGTTTTCAGGAGTACCTTCTAATGAAGACTTTAGCATATCAATAAAGAACTTACGACCACCTTCTAGCTGGGTCATGTTAAACCGTGTGGATGACAGCTTGCGATCCAAGTCTGCAACGTGGTTTACCATTTCTTGCTGCTCGGCAGTCATGTCTTCGTACGTGTATTCTTTGTCGTCGATGACGATAGGCGTTGTTTTTTTCTCAGCCATTTGTCAGTCTCCTAGATTAAGGGTTTGCAGTTGCCCAAGGGGCGGTTTCAGTTTTGGTCGGTGGGTTGATTTGCTTCGCGATGTTACGCTCATGCCCTGCTTCCCACTCGGCGCAGGTAACGCCCTCGCCTTCAGCGGCGTTGGCGTCAATAGTTGCCTTGGCCCAGCCTACGACCTGCGCTTCTGTCAGGTCAGCAAACGCAGTAAACGTCGAAGGGTCAAGGTTATCAGTGTTCAAACTGATTTGGTTTGCAGATGAAATGCTGTAGGTTTTTCCGTCTACAGTTTCTTCTGAGTTAAGCCGCCAGACGACAGAAAATACGACTTCGGAAAGCCCATCTTGTGTTCTGGTTTGGAGTTGGTCACTTACTGACCAAGTGTGTGTAACAGCCATTGTTTATTTCTCCTGTGCTGGTTACGGGTTATTGTTCGCAGCTAGATGTGCAGCATAGGCTGCTTTAACTTCGTCTGTGTGTACTGCCGCACAGATAGCTTGAACCTGTGAGCTTTCACCTGTGATGTCTGCATCTGGTGCAACAACATGGCGTGAGAAGCTGCGGCTGATCTCTACACCGTCACGTTCAATCACGGTTGCTGTGCGTACTTGGATGTGGCGGAACTTTCCGACTACCTCCAATTTATCCTGTTCGGTTCTTTCGGTTAAGGCCATGTTTATCTCCTTTATGGCGGCGGACTGTCCGACCCCAATGGTGTGGGGTTATGCTGCAAAGTAAGTTAGCGTAATGTTGAGGTCTGCGGTTCCAGATGTCAGTTCAGAAACAATGGTCCAGTCCGTGCCAGTACCACTAAGATTCCATTCTCTGATGCGGACATAGGAAGAAGAGTCAAAGATTTCTGGAACAACAACATCTGCACTGCTCGTAAGCAATGCCGCCGACATGGAGCCAGTGAAATAGTTTATTCCTGACAAACCCTCTGCCGCAAACGGAACGCCCGTGATGTAAAGATCATTTGCGCCAGTCAAACCAGTTGTATCTATATTTAGAAGCGTGATTTGCACGGTTACTTGGCGACCAGTCTTTGTGTAATACCCATAGGCTTCTGTTGCTGATCCTTCGTTCCCACCAGACGCAGCATCCGCAACCACAGGAGTAAACGTCCCCTCCTCGTAGTCGTCAAGTAGTTCGCTTGTGCCAGTGCCAGATGTGGCAGAGAAGTCGATGCCGTGACCTGATGCAACTACTAGGTTGCCGTCTTTAATGTTAAGATCGCCATCTACTTGTATCTCAACCCCTTTGGTTGGATCGTTATTAGTGTATAATAAAAGTGGGTGGCCTGTAGCCATAGAAATTTCGCCCTGATTGGCATCTCCAAAAACCCCTACGGTCATATTAATATCTGTACCGTCACTGAGATGCGCTTGAGCTAGGTATGCTGCTCTTGTGCTGTTGTTCGTCGCAAGTACCCGACTAAAGGTGTTTGCTGTATTTTGAACATCAAGTTGATAACTCGCAGTATCAACGCCGAGTCCAACATAACCATTACTGCGTCTGACGCTAATAGATGGGGCAGAATTCCAACCAGCGTATGAGCGGTCTAGGCGAAAATCAAAATCAGAACTACCAAATCTGATCGCCCATAATGGGTCTGCGCCGCTAGCAAAACCAATGTGACCTTCGCCAACAGTGTCGCTCCCAGACTTATTTAACTCAACTAAAGATTCGTCTGCCGTTCTTTGACCGCCAATATTTACAAAACCATTCTGTGAAATCCGCATACGCTCGGTTGAAGCCGAAGCACCGTCGGCAGTAGTATAAAACATAAGGCGTCCGGGCATGTCATCGCTGGACGCTGTGCCGTCCGTTATCGCACTAATTCTAGCAGCTTCTACAAGATTAACTCCATCTGCGCCTTGGAACGTAATAGCACCCAGAGTGTCACCATTCCCAACGGTTGTTTTTGAGTTTGCTGTAGCACCACGAGATTTAGCAAACCCTAACTGGCCTGCTTCAGCGTCATTACTGTGCCGAGACACCGCCACGCTGACGTATTTTTCTGCTGAACCGTCATTTACGTTTTGGACATTAAGAATACCCGTGTACAAAGTTGAGCCATTCCACCACCCATTAGTGATTGTGCTGACTGCATTTGTTCCCGCTCCCATCGAAACCCGCTGATCCGAGTCGATAATCATTGCATTTGAACTATCGGTAACAAACTTAATTGACCTTGATCCAACCGCTTGCATACCAATACCATCGGTTGAATCAGCATAAACTTCACCAACAAAAGTTCCGTTTGTTTCAAAATCAAGCAATCCACCTGACGTACCGTTGATGGTAAGGGTTGTGTAACCAGAATAAAAATTAGGATTTGCAGTTCCGATCCCAATATCTCCAGAACTTAAAATGCGCATACGCAATGTCGGATCAGAACCACCAACGGCAGTTGTTGCGAAGTCTAATAGGCCAGGAGTGTCATCAAGACTGGGAGCGCCATCTACTTTTGCAGTAATTGTAGCAACACGGCTAACCATGTCCTGACCATCTGCCACAGTAAACTGGATTTGTCCGCTTACATCGCCATCTTGAACGATTGTGTTGGACCCCGCAGTTGTACCGCGACTTTTACCAAAGTTAAGGTATGAGCCGTTTGAGTTGTTTTCGTTGCCAACAATAGAAACAGTTGCTTCGCTAAAACTTCCAGAACCTTCAACTTGCAAATAGCTCGTATGACCCGCCGTTGAACGTGCCGTATCCGTACCAATCAAAACCCGCTGCGACGAGTCAATCCGCATGGCTTCGTTAACAAGAGCAGTACCATCTACTCTAAACCCTATAAAGCTACTTGCACTTCCAGCGCCACCATCAGCAGATAAAATTAATCCACCACCAGCACCATCTATTTGTGCGTAAATCCCATCAGGGGAGGAATCTTCAAGTCGTATTACAGGGTCAGCAGATTTTAGGTGTAAAGTTTGAGCTGGGCCTGTAAGTCCAATCCCCACCCGATTGTTCGTAGCATCGACGTACAGCGTGTTGGTGTCTACTGCCATGTTCCCAGAGCCGTCAATGTACAACCGAGGGTTCCCATCACCGTCTGAAAGAACAATGTGATTGTTACTGTTGCGGATGTCCAAACCACCTTGGTTACCGTCAAAGCTGCCCAGAATGCTGTTCTTCGAACCGCCGACAATGAGGTCCCCAGCCTGATAACCAACAAACGTGTTGTAGTTAGCATTCGCAGACGCCGTACCTGTTCCAGTTCCCGCGCCAGTGGCAGTAAATGTTGTGCCAACAGTGTTGGCTCCCGCACCAATTAATGTAAAGTCTGTCGTCCCAAGAGTTTGAATCGTATAGTTCACGCCAGAAACAATAGCCGTAGCGACAATTTCATCGCCAACAAGATAACCTGCTTGATAGCCAGCCATAGTGTTGCCAGATGCGGTGGTGTTGGAGAGTAGAGATTGTCTCCCAAAAGCTGTATTGTAACTACCCGTCGAGTTTCCTGCTAAAGCACCCGTGCCGACGCCTGTATTTTGCGCACCTGTAGTGTTCGCCGAAAGAGACCCACTACCTACCGCAACGTTTAAGTCACCTGATGTGTTTTCAGTGAGAGAGTTCGCCCCAATAGCCGTGTTATATGAACCGCCAGCGGTCAATGCATCAAGTGCATTATTACCCAACGCTACGTTGTCCGTTTGATCTGGATAATTCCCATCCAGCTTGATCGTGCCGCCATCAACGCTAACGTTACCAGCTACAGTAAGGCCATCTGATGTAACAGTGCCGTCCACGTTAAGTGAAGTGTTAAAATCAACTGCGCCCGTAACTGTAAGAGCCGCTGTATCAATCGTCATCGCTGTAGACGCATCAATATCAACAGTCGGTGCAACAATTTCAATTTCAGTATCCGCGTCAATATCCAACTGCCCGTCTGCGGACGAGCTAATCTTCAACGCCGTGTCGCGAAACTGAAGCTCATCGGTTGTTGTCATCTGAATAGCATTGCCACCCGATGTATTACCGTTAGCAAGAACCTCGGACAACTCGTTGTTTGCACCAACCTGTGTATCCACATACGCCTTAATCGACTGTTGTGTTGCCAAGGCTGTCGCGCTGTCAGACGCCATGTTGTCTTCGTCTAGGATCGCGGTCACCGACACACTGCCCAAGCGCAGGCTGTCAAAGTACGCATTGTTAAAAACGTTTGCCGCTACCGCGCCTGTTCCCGCACCGTCAAAGTAAATAACCGCAGTCGTTCCCGCAGGAACTTCGTAGTCATTACTTGCGTTATATGTCCCTTGGAAAAACAAGATACTGCGTGATCCAGACAGATTGTTGCGGATATAGATAATCTTTTCCGCGTCATTCGGCGTCAACTGCACATAGGCCGTTGCACCCAAATCACCGCTGTCTGCAAAGATAATCATGCGGTTGCGACCATCGGATGTTGTGCCGTCGCTAATAGATAGTGTATTCGGAGAACCAGAAGTTCCCGCTGAAGCCAGCGTTACTGTAATCTGACCGTCAAGAGCAGTGTCTAAAAGTTGAAGGTTTGTGTTAGTCGTATCGCCCCATGTGCCAGACTGTTCGCCTGTGCCAATGAGTTCAATACCATTATTAAGTGTATATGTACTGGGCATGGTTTTCCCCTATGCTGCTATGTCTTCCCAACCTGGAGTCTGGGACGGAGATTCGTCACTCCAAGAAGGGGTGGAAGATGGTGTTACGGGAGTATAACTCGGATTCTGATTTGGAACAATACGTCCCCAAACAAGAACTTGGCCTACTTCGCCAGTTCCAGAAACGCCAGTCACATTGACTTGCGTCTGTGTATCTATTGATACATCACCAATTTCTGCTGCTCCAGAGACTCCAGTGACGAAAACAAATGTTTGTGTTTCAATGACCGTTCCTGTGCCAACCTGTCCTGTAGCCTCAAGGCCAGTAACGGGAACATCAGAACCGCCTGTTGCTTCAACCTCGCCAACAAGACCATTAGCGCGAGCGTCCATTGTTATAGGGACCACTGCGCCAGCAGCGACTGTAACAGAGCCAACACCACCAGTTGCTGCAATACCAGTCACAGGAACATTGGCCTCACCAATGACAGTGGCTGTACCCACCTGTCCTGTAGCTGCCACACCTGTCACATCTACATCTGCATTTGCCTGAACAGTAACAGAGCCAACGGCTGTGGTAGCCTCTAGCCCCGTTACAGGAACATTCGCATCGCCAGAAACGGTTGCCGTACCAACGGCTCCGGTGCCCTCAACACCAGTCGGATAAATGTTCGCCTTACCAATGACGTTGGCAATCGTGCCAACTTCACCAGTGGCTTCTAATCCTGTTGGGAAGACATTCGCTTCCGCAACAACTGTCACTGTCCCTACAGAGCCTGTGGCCTGCAAACCAGTTACAGGAACATTGGCTTCAGCAACGACTGTTACTGAACCAACATTACCTGCGGCACCAGCGTTGGTAATGGAGCCTTCATTCCAACCAAGTTGGCCCCATGTCCCTCGGCCCCAGCCAGAAAAAGGGACAATGACATCCGTCATTAGGCTATCCGAATAATCGCGTTACTTGCGTCCGCTGTCGGGAATACGATTGTGAAGTCACCAGCCGTTGACGTTTTGTCTGCACCAAAGTCAAGTACAACAACCGATGGATTTGTTACCGAGATCGATGTCGTGTTTGGTGTCGTATTGTAGATCAACGCGCCACGAGCAGTGATTGTCGCTGTCGAAAATGTCTCATCCGCAAAGTCTGTAAAAGCAGTTGTTCCAGATGACGTTGGGTCAACATTAGTCAAAGCCTGACCAGTCGCTGAATAGCCTGTGCCACTTACCTCATTTGTCGCTGAGTAAGCAGTCGTAGACGCATCAAGCGTAGCCGAGCTTGTGTATAAAGCAATTTTAAACGTATCGCCGTTGGCGAGATCAAAATCATGGACACCGAACAAAAGCTCTTTCTTGAACGATGTGCACATGTAGTTGCCAGTAAAAGCCATGTCACAGTCTCCTTATAAGTTCCGCAAGCTCTGGGTGTCCTGCGTCTGTAAGTGCATTATATACCGTAGTTCTGTCACTTTTAACAGCTTCACGTAAGTAGAAACCTACCAACTGTACGATCCGCTTTCTAAACGCATGTGCCTGCGCTTGTATCGCAGGGTGCGCCTCGTCAGAGACAGAAATGATTTTATCTGCACACCGTTCCGCTATTTCTTCTGGCGTAAAGCCACGGTTCTGAGTGGTGTGTACCTCAACCCTAAAATCTATTGTATCACCTTTTGCGTTAGGAATCATGTGCGTTGTGTCCTAATTGGGCCGTAACGATACTCATCCATAGTTTCTTGAGCCTCACCAAGGTTTTTAAGTCTTGCAATCCCTTCAGCGAAACGCTGGTTGTACATTTGCATCAAATTGGGGTCGCCCTTCATATAAATATACGCCTCAACCAAAGAAGCATACAATAACGTAATCTCCGCATTGTCACTAAGCCAGCTTGTTCCACTGTCGGCACCCGCCGTCAAAGATGCGGGTCTATATAAATAGTGAATATCAACTGTGTAGTTGGCATCTGGAGTTGGCGCGAGAATAAAGTTGTCTACATCAAATTGAGCATAATACTTAGGTTGTCCAGTTGTTGTTGGGTCCGGTGTGTACGTTTGCACAAAGTCTAAATCTTTAAACAACAAAAATTCTGTTGCCCCGCTTACGTCTATACTTAATGAAAATGGGGCGAGAAAGTCTGACGGCGCACCAAGGTATTGGTTGCCACTCGTCATAGTGCCGCCTTGATTCTTTTGAAACAGATTAAGCTGCACATTTTTAAGTATGCGCTCCTCTGCTAATCGAATAAACAAAGGCAGGTTGTTTACAAAACTTGTCTCGTCGTTCTCTGTGTAATCCTGAATGGCTGTCTTCAGTTCGCCGTATGTCATAGTCATGTCGTCACCGTAACGCTACCGACCTTGCCTATTGCTCGAACACGCTCCAACTTAGGTGCTTCGACGGTCGGGATGTCAACATACACCTGTAATGACTCAGCTTGATCTGGACGCGGATTACGCAATGCCTGTGGATCAGGAGAAGCCTTGGGCGGAAATAACTGTGGATGCTTCGGATCAAACTCATCAGGACCGACTTTCGCACCAGTCCACTCTACCTTCATCTCACGAAGACGGTAGCGACGGCCCGATCTGTCCGATATTCCCCATGCATGTTTGCCCGAAGCGTATGCCATTAGACCCTCAAATACTGTATGCTAGGCTGCAACTTCAACGGAACGCGGTCTTCGTCCTCGTCCGCCGCACGTTGGAACTCTTCTTCGTACACAGACTTCAACAACTGTATGCGCTCTGGAGCCCGTTTCATCGCGATGTAATAGGCTAACCCCGCCACCATACAAGGATAAAAACGAAAAGGCATATCAGTAGTATTAACAAGGGCATCAGCATCTTCAATCCGCTGCACGTAGTAGTACACAATCTGGTCAGTTGAGTTCTCAGGTACAGCCCACAGATTGATAACAGGCTGAATTTGCTTATTGAACCAGAACTGGCTCGGCCTACCTTGAGTGGTCTTGTCTGGTAAAGTAACGTATTCACCACGACTGATTCGTTCAATCTCATAGTCAGTGCCGCTTCTACGCAACACCATCTCCAAAATATCTACGACATCCGCTCCCAACGTAACTGTTGCCGTGCCCTGAACAAGCGTTGCCGTACCTTGCTTCACTGTCCATAGGTTTACACCACGGTTCGCCCAGTCTGCAAACATCAGGTTCAAAGACCGACGTGCAGTTCGTGCATCATAGCCCGTGCGAACCTCAAGGCCACAGCGTTCATACGCCTCCTCGACGATCTCACCGACATCCATGTTAAAGTCTCTTGAACCTGAAGTTGTCATAATTTTAACTCATATGTGGGTTTTGATTTGTTTTAACCTTAACGCAGCCACCGTTGGCATATCCAACTTTTCCTCCACGCATCATCTTAACAGGGCCTCCACGCATCATCTTAACTTTACCACCTCGCATCATGCCCTGAACACCTCGGCCTTTCAGAATGTCTGCTTGCGTGACTTTACCGTCCCCAGTTAAATCGGGAAATTTTTTACCTGGCATTTTATATACTCCTGTTTCTACGGCCTAAGATGTGCCGTTCATAATCTTGAGGGTCATAGTTCGTATAATACCCTAGTTTTTCCAACTTTGCAGCAGCGTTTTCTAATTCCGACCAACGCTGTATAAAAACAATAGCATGTTCCCGTAAGTAAGACAGTAACCATATGTCTATTCCTGCTGACGCAAAAAACCTATTCAACGCCATGCACTCTTGTTCTAACTGATCATAATCGTAATCATAGTCATAATCAAAAATCATCGTGACTTTATAACCAGTATTAAAAAACCTAGACGATTCCGTTAGTACATCAGGCCATAGATCATCTGACACTATAAACTTTACTTCACGGTTTTCATAAGCTGGCAAAGCAAAAGGGCAGGCCGCTACACCGTTGTTGTGTGCGGTGGGTTTCGCTAACTCTTCTGCCCACTCTCGTATCAAAACACCCTTACCAATCCGCCGTCGGCTTTTTTGTTCTTCCAACTTATCCGTTTGGACGACTTTTTCTTTTTCGCTGCTGATGTACATTGCGCCATCGTCGGACGACAAGCTGGATAACTCCGACGCTTTTCTCCCTTTTGACGACCACAAGGCTTTCCAGTTTTGCAGTCTACCCAACCCTTGCCATCGTTTTTTGAAAACCATTCCCGAAGAGAGTTTTTCTTTGCCATCAGTACAGATCCGTTTCTTTACGACGACTTTCTTCGACAGCCCCACAACCAAAAGCTATAATCCCGCCGCTCTTCAGTTTTTTCTTAACAGGGCGTTTACGTTTTTTAGAAGATTCGCCCCAGTTGTCGGCTCCCACTTTTCGGCATTTTGAGAGCGCCCCGCTTGCGTATGCGCTGGGCCATACCTTGTATCGGCTTTTTACTTTGTGGTAACACGCGTCCTTTTTTGCCATCAGTTGTCCTTTCTGGAGGCTTGGAGATTTGAAAGGGCATCTGTCCACGACTGATCATAACTTGCTTGCCTTTCTGTTAACTGCTCGACCGCTTGAACCAAATGATCTATTTTTACGTCCATAACTTCTGTCCGTTTATCCACGCTAATCAACGTCGAAATCATCCACACAAGACCCGCTGATCCTAAAGTCAGACCAGTTCCCCAAAACAAAAGTTGCACGTTCTTATCCATCTTTACCACATTTTGCATGACCAGTATCTGGCCTTGAGTTTATCCAATGTACCCTTGTCACAACCGTGCCGCGCACGGAAGGACTTACGGCGTTCAGGGTTTGACTTCTTAATAGTCATATTAGCGTCCCCGAATCTGACGATCTTTTCTTTTCCCTTGTCACATGCCTTTACAACAAACTTCTTGCCGCCAGACACCTGACGCCTGGGCTTATTGCATTTCATCTTGGACTTGTCGATCT
>Ga0208162_1000134_pt1 | contig 39106 bp, 50 predicted proteins | sample CB_VirMetaG_4_FD_184539 | JGI IMG/M metagenome (GOLD analysis project Ga0208162, IMG submission 184539) | Freshwater to marine saline gradient viral communities from Chesapeake Bay - CB_1508_1M Viral MetaG (SPAdes) (version 4) | ecosystem: Environmental > Aquatic > Marine > Coastal | place: USA... | reverse complement strand
ATGATCGGGCTGGAGTCGAACCCCCCAAAAGTAGAGAACCGCAAAAAATCGCGGGAAGGTATTCGGGATTCCAACTGGATGCAAAGCGGATGCAAAGCGGATGCAAAGCGGATGCAAAGCGGATGCAAAGCGTCGATTCGACGGTTCGATTCGACGGTTCGATTCGACGGTTCCAACGTAGGCCGCTCAGCAGCCCGCTAGATGAGCGCAAAAAGAAAGCCCGGCTGAGTCATCAGCCGAGCTTGTGAAGCTGCTCAAATTGTCGCTGGGCTACTCATCCGACCATATACCGATTAGACCCGCGGCGATGAGAAGCACGCTACAAAATACAATTATTCTCAATAGTGTCATACTTCACCCCCTGCTAGTTTCCTGCTTAGTCTCTTCGATGCAGTACCGTGTGCAAGGAAACCAACTACCGATTTCCTATCTCGCTTCTGGCATAGCCTGCACTGGTCACACGATACATCAGCAGTTTGCGCAGGACAAACTACAATCGGTAATCCTCCCGGCGTCTTGTTTCCTCTAGTTGGCGCGTCAGAAGGTAAGACGCACACCACAGGACCAACACCGAGGACAGCGTAAACGTCAGCGTCAGCAGTACTATCAGCGGACAGGTTAACGGTAAGACCTCCCCGATCGTTAGTCTCTTTTATCGCTTTCGCGTTGTGGCTATCGGTAGGATCGTAATGGGTATAGGTCCACCCAGTGGTATGCTTCGAAGCTTTCGATAGCTGCCGAAGCTTTCCGAGGTGGATACGGTCAACCCCTCGCTTCCCTCGCTTACTTTTTGGGAGATCTCCCGCTTGGTTGTGTCGCCAAGCTTGCTTGTCAGGAAAGCGAGAAACTGCGCGACAAAATAGCGACCACTGGTCAACCCCTCGCTTGCCATTGCTTACAGCTTTCCAGTGCATGCCCAGCGGACCGAAGCGGGCATAGCAATCAGTCCCCCTCATCTTGCAAGACGAAGGGCAGCTGCCCTCGCTAGTTGTCGAGACTGGAATCGGTCCAACCTTCCTGTTGCCGCTCCTCATTGTCAACGATACTTGTTCACTCATTTTGCTACCCTCCAATAGTGTAATTCTCCACACTGACAGACCGTCGAAACCTCTGAAGGTGTTGAAACCTTACAGGCTGACTGCTTGCACTCCTCACAAGTTTGATACTCCACAAATGCCGCCACTTCCGCAATCAATCGCAAGTGGCGAAGCTTATGTTCTATTTCCTCTACTATCTCCACGGCTTTAATCCTCCAAACGTGTAAAAATATAGAATACTCGCAACAGGTTATCTGTCATGATCTGCCTATTGCAACACTGTTTCTATAATATTTCGGGAATATTCTAGCACCCCTCCATAGTGCTACTAACTCGCTCCACACCACACCCCCCACCAGTACCCCCTCCAATGGCGGACCCCCACTTGGGTGGTTCGATGACCCTACCCCTCCACAGAGGGGGAGCATGACCGACCCCCCACACAGAGGGGGGACCCCCCCCGAATGGGGGGTATGCACCCCCCCCTACAGAGGGGTATAGGTCCACCCACGAAAAACACTCTTAGTAGGGGCAGGCTTTCAAAAAAATTTTTGACTTCGCTTGCTGGCTACTTTTGCCTTAGCTCGCGATGTCTTTCCCGGTGGCAGCGGTGACAAAGACTTACCAGATTGTTGACATCCAGCCTACGCTCAGGAGCTTCAGAGATGGGAATGATGTGATGGACTTCGGTAGCAGGCTCGACGATCTCCTGTGCATAACAGTCCTCGCAGACAGGATGATCGTGGCGATACCTTTCCGAAAGCCTCCGCCACTTGGAGTCATACCTTTCAGCATGATTCAGAGACACACCGCGATGCTTTACCCTGCACTTATCGCAGGGTGTTTTTGCAACGACTGCTCCACAGTGGCATATTCGTTTCATGGATCTCCCAATAACCACAAAAAAATGCAGAAGGGTATTTGCACTTGTGTATTAACTTTGCAAACACCCCCCCCCTCTTTACCCCACCCACGGGACATCGCAATCACCGGACGGTGCTGTTGCTTCAAGCGTAAAGGTAGATGACACATCACTACTTGTGATGGTCAAAACATTTCCAGTTGGTGTCTGGTAGCCTGCGGGAGGACTTACATGAAGTGTGTACACTCCGCTGTCTAGGTTAAACACACACTGACCAGAAGAGTCAGTCACAAGAGTCAGCGTTGTGCCATCGACATTGACCCTAGCCCCTTGCAGGACATCACCATCTTCGTTCTGCACTGTTACAGTAACTTGGTACAACCCAGACCCACCAGCACCCGCAGAAGATACTTGAGCATCTAAGTAATAACCAAAGGTTCCATCGGTAGTGTAGGAACTATGAGTATCAGACCACACAGCTTCAGATATCTCATTAAGTGAATGTTCGTGAGTTGCAAGAATGAGAAACTTATCGCCATCGCTGGGTGCAGCAGTGAACCCTTGACTAACTGTGATCGACTTCGTTGAACCAACGTAAGTCTCAATGTGTCTTGCCTGACCGAGGAGATCACCGCTAATGAAGACAATGACCTTATCGTGATAGAAACCATCGGTAGACTCAGAAAGATTACTTACAAAGGTAGTCGAGGTAGCAGAAGTATCATCAACACTACCATCGGTTGAAATGACTCCTTCTTTGATTTGCTTGAGAGCTTTGCCAGTCGAACCACCTGAGTTGTAGCCACTCAGAGATGCGTTCCATACTGCGTCAGCAACTTCGCTCTGAGTTATACCGCCCGAGGTTATAGTCCTCGTTGAGTAGGTCCACACATCAGCAGCAGAGATATCGTCCAATGCTGCGATAGAGGCTGCCGTAGCAAGAGCAGATACATCCGCCTGAGATGCAGTACGCGATGCAGCATCGGTCGTCACATCGGATGTGACTGAGCCTACTGTGGTTACGTTTGCTACTGTATCTGTGGCCGGATCGAAGTCATTAAGTGCTGCGATACTTGCAGCAGTAGCAAGCAGACTGACATCAGCTTTACTCGCATCTCGACTTGCTGTGTCCGTAGTGACGGTATCTGTAGAAGCGTCAAACGTCGATGCGTTGTCGGTTCCACGCTCATCCGCTTTTATAATGACCGGCACGCCATATTCTGTCCAAGCTGTGCCACTGATGTCACCGTTCACCTTGCAGATCAAACGATCCCCCTCAGAAGGCGCAGGCGTTACACTTGCAAACACAATCTCATAGATGCCTGTTGCGATTGTATTGACCGTAGGTGCTGCACTAAAACCGTTCAGTCTGGTGGTTGTTGTGTTGATTGTAGCGGCAGCATGTGCGCCTGTACTGTCGATTACATTGACCACAATTTTGATGTCATCGCCCACATAGGCAGTTTGTTCTCTACTCAATTTCTTTACCTATTTAAGCTAGTGGGTGAAAAGTGGAACCGCCGCCGCCTGTCGGATCTGCATGTTGTGCGGGTGACGGATCAGAATGGTTCTCAGTGTCGAGCGTGATGTGATGACCTAGACCCAGCGAGTAAGCGTTACTATCTGATTTGATCGAAAAGTTCCCAGCCGCCGCATCCTCGAACGGAGTAGCTGTGTCCGAAACCTCATCGTACTCTTGCGTGTCCGGCATATTTTCAAACTTATTTGCTACGTCATAGTAAGCATTGTTGAAAACGCCGATGCCTGAATTTGCGTAAGCTAGACTTGTTTGCGTGTTTCCGATTGCGTAGTCAGTCACTTCTGAGAATGTGCAATTTATTATATTGCTTCCGTTGTAATAAATGGTTGATCCGCCAGTTACTTGTATCGCGTCTGCGCCTGCGTTATGGAATGCGCAGTCAATCACGGTAACGTCTCCTGAGCCTGTTTGAAGCTGAGTCGAACCACCCTCGAAAACGCATTTATTGAAAACCTGAAAGCGTTGCGCACAAGAAACTAGCGAGTTAGTGCTGGACGACGAAACGCCGTTTGCATGGAAGTGACAAAAATTGAAACGACATCCTAGAGCCCCGAGTTTCGCGGCGTAATCGTTGGAGTTGTTAGCATCGCCCTTCGCTGAAAACTCACAATTCAAGAACGTTCTGTATTGATCTTGACCAATATCAATCGTGGAATATGAAGCGTTGCTGTAGTCCTGAATGAACTTACAGTTTTTTCGCCAACCGTACGCACTTCGATCATATAAAGCCGGACGATTGCCGACTGTGTTCTTGAAGCACAGTCCGATCAAATTGTGAAAGTCTGCATCGAGTATAATATAGTTGCCGTTTGTCTCGATGACGGGCATTGAATCCGATAGTGTTCCGGTAATGTTTTCGCTCAACTTATCATCTAAATCACCCGGCGTTGTGTCGTATCCTCGCCACAAAATCGGGCGATACGCTACTCCATTTGCGGACGGATTAAGGACCGATGAAATCGTGTAAGTTCCCTTCTTAATATTTACCCGCTGACCGGAAGCCATGCTGCTTACAGCTTGTGCGAGAGTCCACGGACTAGACTCGCTAGATCCATCGCCGCTCCCCGTTGCTGTTGCCGAAACGTACTTGTCGGTGATCGTCATTACTCAACCCACCCATCAGCCATAGCCAAACAAGAATAAACATTGGGAGTTGTCATCTAGTTGCTCCTCAGTGGATGTACTGTTGCCCCGCCGCCGCCGCCAAAATCATCCGACACATACTGCCGGAACGGATAGACGCTTGTATCCGTGTTTATTGCGTAGTTATTTGCACGAAGGGTAGAGCCACCATCAGCGTTGAGATTGAAGTCCCCGGTCGATGCCGAGACGAAGGGGTCGGTGGTTAGGGTGATTGCGTCTGACTCTACACTTCCTGTTGAAGTGTTGCCCGACGAGTTGCTGTAGTACGCATTAGAGTAAATGCCCGATGCTTTACTTGGGTCAATCGTCGAGTTAAACGCATAGCCACTGTTTGATGCAAAAATGTTGTATGCAATTTGCGGTTTATCGTTATTTGCGTTTACATTTATGCAATTAGAAGCACCATTCGCAAATATGTTGCCATACATAACCATCTCATTCGGAATCGGTGCAGCCGTTAAGACATTGCTTGAACAATTCACGATGATGTTGTTATGTAGACGGCATCCACGATTCGTGCCGTTTCCCCAGTCAATCGCACCAGATGCGGTATCGACATAGCATCGAGTCATTTCTGCGTACATATTTCCAGAAAGACGCTGGATAGCATAGTTAGTAATGTTCGTTGCTTTGCACGCATACCAAAGGTGGGAACAGGCTGATGCATTACTTGATCCTCCATACGCAAGACCATCTATCGTCAGATTCTTGGCGTACATTTTATTGTTGCCGTTGTAGCTCTGGTACGCCGCTGTGCTAGTGTTTGTTGAGTTTGATGTTGCAAACGTCATGTCTGCTATAGAAATATTTTTGCCATTAAAATGAGGCGAGTTGTGGGTTCCAGTTATGACTTGCGTGCCATCGGAACCCTTAACTACATTACCAAGACTTTGACCTAAGAAAATAGTTGAGTTTATAGTTTGATCTGTTTCGGTTTCTATTATTACACTTGTTAAGTCCGTAAACGCTGTCCTACTATCCGCATTGTCGAACGTAGCACGCTTGCCACCAATCGCCCAAGAACGTCCCGACTCAGTGTTATCGAAAACGTCATCACAAGTTACTTGCGTCGATGAATCAACAGAGGCAATTACCGAAAAGCGACGACCGCTTGAAGATTGCAGAAAAAGAAGATCACCGGATGATACTCCAGTCGTAGATATACCTGTCACGACTGCGGACGATGCAGTAGTCGCTGCACCTGTTCCGGTTACAGCAATTGCAGGTCCAACGCCGCTGTTGGTGTCCGAACCACTCGAACTGTTAAAGAGAATCGGTCCTGATAGCGCAGTCATTACTCAACCCACCCGTCAGCCATTGCCTGAATAGCAGCTTGCCAACCATCGACTTCACGAGCATCTTTAAGCGGTGCTATATTCTCGTTATACAAGCTCCAAAACTGCTCATCATTAGCTTGTAACTGCTCATCAATCTGACGCTGACGTTCTTCTTCAGCAATACGGTCTGCTTCAGCTTGCTGCCATGCTGCTCGACAGTCGATTACATCCTGCTCGTTTACACCAGAATGAGGTCTGCCACCTGCCGCCTCGACTAACTTTGCCGCGACTGCTTGTAGGTCAGCAGGCAAAGATGCTTCGACTGATGCAAATTGAATTGACCGTGGATACTGATCTGTTGCCACAGGCTGATCTGCGTAGATCCGTCCGAGAAAGAACGCGATGAGATCCTTCGCGTCACCTGCTTCGAGTGATTGGTAGTAGTCAATCAGGCTTCCTGACCGCTGATTGACGTTCACTACATCTAGCAAGACAGCAGCGTTGTCCTGCAAGATGTATTTGCACTCCTCTGGGGACATCGAGAACAAAGTCTTGCTATTGAGATGTACCGCAATGTTCTCGTCGGAGATGCCTTGATCTTCTAACGGTTTGATTTCACTTGGGTAGTCGATACTCATTTAATGTTCCTTAGCTCTTCTGCGGTTGGGTCGATCTTCAGGACGGCTTGCCATAGCGAACGCCTGTCATCTTTGCACTCAGCAAGCTCTTTGCTGATCTTGTCGTTTACATCTTTTTGCAAAGTGAACTGACTGCGGTATAGGTGGACGACTGCTGTTGATAAAGCACCCATCGCCCCTACAAGTGCTGTTGTGACCGTCATGGGGTCAAGGCTCGCTATGATTTCAGACATCGTATTTGTTTAACAGGTTAATCGAATTGAGGATGCGGTTAGAGCAACCTTGAACTTTTTCTTCTAGCTTTTCAGCAAGCTCAGTCAGGCTTTCACTTGTCGTTTGTTTCGTCTCGACTTCGCACTTGCCGCACTGCGACTGCTTCGAACGGCACAGCTTTTTTTCCCCACAGGGTTTCGTATCCATTATTTCCCCAGTTCGTTCCCCATGAATTGACGATAATGAGTCCGTAGTCGTTCCCCTTGCGCTCTACCCCTACAGCACAAACGAGATGCTTCCACCAGCTAAAAGCTACGCTGACAGGACATCTTTCGACGAGTATAGCGTCAATCACAGATTCTAGCGAATTTTTTGGTAGTTCTTCAAAATCCACCAGCTTATGCTTTTTTGCATTGTTTTTTGCACTCTGTGACCATCTCAATGTTCTGCGGAACTCAGGCAAATATTCTTTTTCGGTGATGCCGTACTCTTGAATATTCCTGCACCCTTCGATTCCAAACCCACCTTTTCGCCTGCCTCGTTTGCCGAGGTATGCCGTAGCAAAAGCATTGAGGTTGACGTAGCCTACACCCTGACGGAGCAAGCAGTTCTGAACTGCTGCCACGACCCCGTATTGCCAACAGTACGGCCAAGATCCCTGAGAGTGAATGATCTTCCGACCCTCTGCCTTATGCCAATGGTAAGGTTGACCACCAATCTCATTGAGATGGTCGATTCGATCTTTCCACTCCGACTTTGCCAAGCGACCTCCTGAATACTCCGGGTAAGCAGAGAACTCAGGAAAGTCGATGTAACTCCGGTCGATGTAGCCACGGGTTCGCATCAGTCGAAGAGCCTCATCGCGTCAGAAATCGTGTTAGGGATATCAATGTATTTGATGTCAGTTTCGCCGTAGTAGATTGCCAGAGAAGATTCGCTTCCGCTGTTGCTTTTTACGATCTCCTCCATCCAAGGCTCTGCTGCCTCGACTTCCTGATTGCTCAGTATTGTCCGTCTCTCGATCTTCTTCGACTCGAAGAACTGATCCAACTTTTTGCTGTATGCAAGGTCGAGTTGGTTTTGGCTGGCGGTGGTCGTTAACAGAAACGCCACCGCCTTCGGCTTTCCCGCAGGAATTACTTCCTCATTAGTGATCGTGTCTTTAATAACATCCCACACCTCTGTCAAAGCACCGTTTGACCACAGCACCCATGAAAGCACGATTGCTGCCAGAGGCTTCCAGTTCCACTTCTCACCCGGCTCTGCATCCTTGTTTTTAGCTACAAAGATTTTTGCTTGCTCTAGCAGTGCTTTAATCTGCTTACCAAGAAACTCAAGCGTCGACTCAACATGAGGCAAGATTCCTGAAACAATCCCAATCGTCACGATGCCTACGAGTTGGACGAAAGAAAGCAGTGCTTGACCCACGGCGATCCATACCTCTGGACCTTCAAAGCCTTCGGGATCTTCGTCCCGGTTGAGGATTGCTTCAAACCAGCCATCTCGCCAGAGAATAAAGATGAGGTAGATCATTCCTGCACCAACGATGGTTTGGAACGCTTTGTTTTCTTTTAACTTACTCATCGCTTGCCTCCGATACACTGAAGAGTCTCTCTTCGATCCATCGCTCGATCCACTTCATTGCTACCTTTAGCATGATTGAGATTAGTATCGAAGTGAAGATAGATCCGAACCGCTTGCGAGACTTTACCTCGTTGTCGAGGTCGTGCTTGATGAGACGACGAACTTCATTACGCTTAAAGTCATCGGATGCGGTGTGCAACTGCTTGTTAATGCGGTTCCAGTTGCGTGCAGCAATCTTTTTAGAGGTCGCTTTTTGCTGCTTGCTTAGAAATTTTTCTGATCTCATTTTCGCTCCCTGCAATGCTGACGAACTGAGCCTAAGCTCGGTCGCCACACTTGCTCTCAGAACTCAGCACTGCAAGGCACACGACCGATGAGCGACCGTGAGTTATCGCTCACCGGAAATTCTAGGGTTTTTCCTAAGAAATGACAAACTTAGAAAGGAACGTCATCAACATAGACTGTATCAGGAAAGTCGTGGAAAACGTGATAGTCTGTAATCCTATGGTATTTACCTTCCTTTTTCACGGTTATGAACTCTGGCTCTCTGAGACCACCCTCATTGGCGATGTGTAACGCCTCGTCGATACTTGTGGGGCATAGCTGCTTGCTCCGTTTTGCCCACCATTCTCTAGCTTTCTTATTGGCAAACCCTTCGTGCATTAAGCAAACCCACTCGGAGACCTTTTTCATCGAGAGATTTCCCTGTTGATCCTCTCGTGTGTCCTCGACATGATAAGTCACCTTCATTGAGCTAGGTTTTATCGGATCTTTGCTCTGGTGATAAGAGTAAGCGACACCTAAAACTTCCATAACGAACGGTGGCTCTTCTTCTTTCTTCTTCGCACACTTCGCTTCAAACTCACCGTGTAGCCTACGCTCCTTTTCTGCGTTACAGGTAGGACACATGACCTCACCTTCGGCAATAATCGTTGTGCATTTCTCACCAGTAGGCAAAGGATTCCAGCATCGCCTTTCGGTAAAGTCGAAGCCACATTTATCACTAAACAGGTCAGCAGGATTGACGAGTTCATCGCACACCTTCGTGTCCATAGGCACTTTGCCATGACACGCAGGGCATTTACGAAAGCGAAGGATCAGGCTGCACTTGGGACATCGTACATCTTCGTGTAACAAAAGCTCGTGGCAATTAGGACATTCTTGGCGGACCTCGATCTTTTCGGGTCTCCCGAAGTTGACCTCTTTTGGATCTCCTAGTCGGTCGAAGTTGCCTCCAAAGTCCAGCACGAGAAAGTCCTCTTTGCTTTCGTGCTTACGCATCCCTCTGCCGATGATCTGATAAAACAGACCGGGAGATTGTGTCGCCCTGCACACTGCGATCGCATCAACAGACTTAGCATCAAACCCGGTAGTCAGCACGCCAACGTTGACGAGGTACTTGAGACCTCCGCTTGTGAACTCAGAAATGCAAGCCTCACGCTCTTTGCTGTTGGTTTGACCTGTCAGTATGCGTGAGCTTTCACCTGACGCCAGCAACATCTTATTGATCGCTTCGGCGTGCAAAACCGTTGTCGCAAAGACTAAGACTTTGTTGCGATCTTTACACAGTGAGAGGATCTCTTCGACATTGCTTTCACACTTGTCGATGAACTCCGCAGACATTTCGCCAAGATCATAATCACCACCCACAATGCGGACTTCGCTGACATCGACTTCGGTGACACCCGGTACAGTCCAAGGTGTAATCTTCTCCTCGGATAACATCCTGTTTAGAGATACAGCGTAGGCACAACCGTAGAACATCTGACCTTCGCCGTGAATCAATTTGCTTTTACTAGATCCTTGCATCCTATACGGAGTTGCAGTCAATCCCACCATTCTGCACTTTGGATTGTACTGTTGAATCGCACTCAGGAACTCGCCATACTGACTATCAGATTTAGCAGGTATTTGATGAGCTTCATCGACGAGGATACAGTTGACCTGACCTAATTTTAACGCATGTCTTTTCACTGACTGAATCGTTGCGAAGGTCACATCACAGTCATAGTCTTTCCTGTTAAGTCCTGCGCAGAATATCCCTACGCTAACCTTATCGCCAACAAGATCCTTGAGCCTTTGAGCGTTCTGCTCAACTAACTCTTTTTGCCTGCAAAGAACAATCACACGCTTATGGTTATTAGCAAGCATCGAACAGAACAACGCGATGACGACTGACTTCCCTGAGCCAGTAGGCATTTCCACATAACAGGATTCATGCGGCTCATGCTTCGTACAGAAATTCATGATCGCATCAACGGCTTCCCTCTGATAATCGTAAGGTATCAGCTTCATAGTTGTTCCTCCAAATCATAGCAATAGTTCAACTTATCCTTAGCTACCTTCTGAACAAAAGTAGATCCGTCATCCAGCGTACCGACGAGGTATCGCTGATTTCCTCCACTATCAGTCGCAATAATGTATTCGCCCTTGTGGGTCACGTAATACAAGCAGACGTTTAGAATTTGCTCCGCTTCTCTCAGTCTGATCGAGACCATGACTTTTCCTCACTAGCAATAATATCTCCTTGATGATTCCTCAAGACGAATATACCGAAGCTTGTAGCGACTCGAAATATTGTTTCATCAGGATCTATCGGTTCCCACCAAATGACAATGGGACGCTTTCCATCCTGTAGCTCTAACCACATTCGAATGATCTGTGGATACTTCACCATGACAACCCCCATGCAGAAAAAAAGCCCACCCTCTTGCTCGATCCGTAAAAACAAAAGGGCAGGCGAAAAGAAGAAAAGCAGACGCACCCGGAGCTAGTGAGATGCGTCTGCAATAGACTAACCGAAAGCGACATCGAGTGGAGGATTACTCGATGATGAAGGGGAGGACGCCTTTTGCCCTCGGTAGTCGTCGAACTTTCTAATTCTGTTGCGGTCACTATAACCTTCGTTCTGCTCCACGACAACTGCGGCGTAGACATGCGCACCGATGAGTTGTGCAGTATCCGTCACTGACTCGTGACCATTGATTTTACCAAGCTTTGCAATATTACTTCGCCCGATCTTTACAGCGGTCTCGTTCCCTTCTAGGCTGTAAATCTCGAAGATTCGGAGGTTGCTGAAAGGCTGTTCGTCCTCTATGCGGAACTGAACGGAAACATAATCGTTACCCTTTGCGGAGGTCTTTACCTCTGCCGATACCACTGAAAGATGATAGTCACCGGGTGCAGCTACACCACCGGACTCTTGGGCAATGTCGTTCTGACCGACTGTGAATGTAGTTAAATTTCCCATAATTCTACTCTCCTTTAATTAACGTAATTGTATCTGAATCGGAAGCGTCCATGATCGCTGGAAGCTCATATCTGGTTTTAGCTACGAAGCTTGGGTGACTTTCAGAGCAAAGGATTCTCCGCCCGGTTGTCGTCGCAACACCTTTCTTTCTTCCGAACTCACCTTCCTCGGTTCGGATAAAGTCCTCTCGCTTCATGTGAAGAACAATGTCCGACCACTCAAGTAGTCGCTCGCAAACACGCTTGGAAAGCTTAGGTTTGATTTGGTCCCAAGTATTACCTGCAACATCTTCAGCTTTGCGGATCTCCTGATGGCAAATGACAATGACAGTTTTTCCTGCTGCGATACACCCATCGAACTGGTCGAGCAGTTTGCCGAACCTTCGATCTACTTCGATGGCTCCCTTGCCATAGTCAGTTTTAAAGTTCTCTTGATGTAGGGCATCTTCGATCATCTTCTCAAACCAATCAGCAGAGTCTAGCACGACTGTCTCAAAGTCACTGCTGATGCACTCGTTAGCAGCTTGCAGAGTATCGATAGCAGAGTCTAGCTCGACTCTCGTGCAATCGATATTAGATGTTCCATCTTCCGTTGCGAGGAAAAGTGACTTTGGAAACTTACTCGCTATCGTCGATTTGCCATTCCCGTGATTCCCATAAATCGTGATCCTCCTCGGCTTCTTCTGTTTCCCAGTAATCGCTCGTTCTAAAACACTCATCTCTTCGCTCCTTATATCTCTGGCAAATATCTGCCAGTTCTTTATGTGTAAAAATAATCTTAGGCGAACCCGCCTCTTCCTCCGTGTAACAGTCTCCCTCGTCATCTACTAAGAAAAGATCACAGTGAAGTCGTTTCTTTTCCCACCAAATGTAACACTTTCTCGATACAATTCTCCTTTTAATTTTGCGTAACCCTGAGTCATGAAAGCTATCGAGTGGCCGCTCGAAAAAACCTTTTATCTTTCGAGACAACCACCTTAATTCAAGACTTACATTCGAGTCTTTTCCAATGCGACTGATTGCGGAGATAAGTAGCCTTGAGAACTCGTCAAACTCTTTTTCATTAACTTCAGCACCGTTTACGAGCATGGGCTACATCCTTGCAATACACTCCCTGATCTTCGTTCCAATCTTTGAAATAAACGGAAAATAAAGCTTTTCCATTACTAGAGTCTTTTCCTCAAACGGGAGATCGAGAGCCTGAAATATATCATCGAGATCATCTCTGAGTTGAGACAGTGCGTGATACGCTCCTATCGCTTCATCGGACTCCTTGTTTCTTGTAACTCCTCCCAGTTCACTCAGCATGGATAATACCTTGCTGAATGAGCTTGGAAAGGAATCGTATTGATCCTGTGAATTTTGGATGACCTTTAATTCTGAATCTCGTACTTGTTGCTCGCTCACACTCATAAAACTCATTCCTCCATTTTATCGAATAATTTACCGTTCCATCTTTCGTTGTCTTATAAACTTCAGGTTTCATTTTTCCTCCTTTTTGTTCAAGACATGCGTGATTCTACGCATTGGCAAATAATATAGCAATACCTATTTCTATAAAATTATTGCAGCACAGAAATAGGAAAAACCTCTTGCAAATCTTCGATCTTGAACTGAATTAGGTCGATGCCAAATCGAGACAAAGAATCTTCGATCTCCTCATAGCCTGCATCGTCGCTCATCATGTCTTGGATGTGCGACCAGTTGTGACCGCTGATAAGATCGCAAACGACTGATCTGATAATCAGCGATGCAGTCTCTTCATACTCTTCCCCTGCTCTATCTCTGCATAGCACTGGGTCACTGATCTCAACGAGTGCTGTAGCGTTGACCGCTATGTTTTTACTATCCGCTGAAGTGACTCTTTGCAGTCCACAGTCAATCGGTATTTCATGCTTCGGTAGATACTCAACATGAGTAATGAATGGAAGATGAAAGACCGGAGATGTTCTGACTCTCACACCCTTAAACCATCGGTCAACGACCATCCATTCGTTGCTCGCGGGTCGCCTTGCTATCCGAGGCACGAGATCAAAGAGTGGCTCAAGAAAAGCACTGAGTAGATCGAGTAGATTCATAGCAGCATCGGTTCACAAATGGGAGTTTGACCATTCTCTAAAACGACCCCACATCCGATGATCGGTTTCTGCGTGTATTTAAGACCGTACTCCATCTGCTGATGCTTGTTATCGACACCACACCCAACTTGCATCGCCCAAATACGTTCCTTTGAATTTGCGAAGTGGAAGCACTCGAACTTTGAGTGATGATGTCCCTGAACCACTGAACGAAACTCACTCTTTGCATTGAGTATGGCAGAGTTTCTTCCCCGATCTCCATGTTGATAAATAACATCATCGATTATCAGTTGGTGGTATCGTGGCCAAACCTTCCATCCTTTAGGCAGATGAAACACATCGTTAAAGTTCTTGAGATAGTTAGTAGGCAATCCAATCTCAATCGCAAGACGCATTGGTAAAGCATCATGGTTGCCCATTAACATCTGGCACTTCGGAAAAGCCTTAGTGATCGTCTTGATCTGCTGCAACGCTTTCTTGTATTCGAAGTCAGCAGCAACATGCTCAGGAGTCTTTTTGTGGAAAGATAAACAGTGCAGGTCTACCAAGTCTCCGATGTGAATAACATGATCTTGCTTAATCTTGTACTTCTTCTGGATTTGCTTGAGGAAGTCTACATAGAGCGGCAACATCGTCGGAGCGTGTGTATCGCCAATGATTAAGTAGGAACTCATGAGAACACCTCGACGCTAGTATAAGGTCCAAGCTCCCTGCTTTCATCGCACTGCAATCCAATCACAAACTTTAGGTGCTTAATCGAATCATCAGGTGCAACACCGATTTCTATGAGACTATCTACAGCTTGTTTCCCATTACCGCGTAGCACAGAATCAGGATCGAAAAATCGTTGATTCTTGCCAAGATGACGAGTGATTAGAAGTCCTTGATACTGTGGTGGATGATAGCAGTCGAGGAAATCGACGAGCATTGACTCGTTTCCATTAGGCTCGATGACGTAAGCATCTTTGACTTTCTTGAGCCAAGCTGCACGCTCCTTGTGAGAAGTACCCCAATGTTTGCTTTGACCGTTGTTTCCATTTTTCAACTCACGGTCGATGACGATTTTATAATTGCTCGTCATGCCAAAAAGAGTTTGCATGAGGGGTCTCCGGCAGCAGTGTCAGGGAGGGGAACACTGTTATTCTACCGGAGACCCGCAAAAAGCAAAATTTGTTGCTATTTCGACATATTGATTGCTTTTGCCAGCAATTTCTTTGCAGCGACTTTTTTGAGTGACATGGGAACACCTCTAAACATCGGGATGAGTTTATCGTTCTGCTCCAACAGATGTCCAACGATCTGGTTTTCCCTTGCTTCGCATCCTTCGGTCCCCCACTTATCCATTTTTTTCTTGTAGTCCTTGCACCCACAACCGCTTTTGAACTGTACCACCCAGTCAGGGATAAGTGACTCCAAAGCTGAACCCGGTTTATTGAAGTAGCTCATCGTTTCACCATACAGCAAAAAGAACAGAGCCTTTCACTTGTAATGGCAGTCATTTCCAAGTCCCTACTGTTAATTCTTTCTATCACCGCTCTCTGCACCCCTGTACCCCACAATGCTGGTGCAGAAAAGAAATCGTGGCCCATGATTAGTCCACCCTCTTTGACTTTTGTGATACATAGGTCAATTTCTGTTTTTGTGTGGTCATAGGTATGCCCAGAGTCAATGTAAACCCAATCTAAAAAGTCATCGTCTATCGATTTTAGCCACTGAACTGTACCGCCTTTGAAATAATGAACATTGCTGTCTTTTTCAAAAAACTTACGAACAAGCCTCTCATTATCGCCTGCCCAATGTTGTGGCTCTTGATGCTTTATAAAGTTTTTCTGATCCCAGAGGTCAACCAAGTACATCGCTTTTGGTCTTGAGCTATGAAACAAATGCTGTGCGTTCAATCCCTTGCAAGCACCTAACTCTGCGCCAATGCCATCGCGAGGTATTTCATGCAAATACATTTCCTCTCGCGTTGGATATTCACGAATCTCTTGGGTCTTTTTTTTCATATCTAAATCTTTCAAATATCGGATGACAAGCATCGTAAATAAACGATTGAGTTTTTTCTGAACACGAATCGTCAAATTGCGTTTCTGACTTATTTACTCGATTGTCTTTGTTTTTTCTGATGTAATCGAAGCAATCTATCCCATGATTATTCAAGAACTCTGGGAGAATCGTGTGCATGTCCTCGAATCTAAATATAAAGTCAGCTTCTTTGTCTGTATCGACTCCATAAAACACTTTGTATAGTTGCATTAAATCGAAACTATCCACGCATCGTCCAACAAAATCGTCAAGGTTGTCACTTCTCAAATATGAGAAGTCGCAATCGACTATTTTCCAGTTTTGGTTTGAGAAGTAATTAAAGAGAGAACGATACCAGCTTATCGGATGACGAATAAACCCAAACCTAATAAGACTTGAATCATATCCATTGACTCCGATATGACCTCCACATATTTGCATATCGCTTACAACAAACCCTTTGGATTCGAGCATCCGTGTTACAAACCATCCTCCCGTTTTGCTGAAATGCAAAAAGGCTAGGTTTCGTTCTTTACAAATCATTGACGGCATTATTTTGCAATACTCCCTCCGAGTGCAGGACACAGTACAGGCTGATATCGCTTAGACTTGATGATATGCGACTGATTAGGACAAGACTCGACAAACATGCCTACATTAAGCTTCTCGCAATGTTCTGCTTTATAACTTCCTAAGCAAAACTTCCTGCGGTCATCGGAGTCGATCCACGGTCCCATGATAAGGTTGTCGTAAGTGATGTCATGCTTCCTAAGCCAATCTTCTGTCCAAGGTCTGTACTTCTCTAGTCTTGCAGTAATAATCGCATAGATGTGTGTCCCGGCAGGTACTAAGCATCTTGCCTTCTTCATTGCATCGAGATATCGCCAACCATCGTCGTCTTGCTCAGGCGTGAAGTCTGGACACAAAATTCCATCGAAATCCACGCCGACTTTCCAGTTATCCATGACAAACTTGTTCCACAGCAGATTCCATTCGAACCAATGTGGCAACTCTAGCTCTCGATGAAACTCATGCAGGCTTTTTGCTTGTTCTGAAGTAGCGTAGATTGCAGCTTTGTGGACATTCCAGCTATCCATCGCTTCTCCCATCCAGTTGCAAGCCTCGTTAAATGAATATCCACTTGCTGTCGAATCCTCAACAAGCAAAGCCTTGCTCGGATCTGGTGTTTCGTCCCTGCGCCTGACTCGCAAGCCTCCGCCTAAGTAGATAGGTCCATACTCACCGAGACTATACAGAGGAACTCCCAGCCTGATTGACATTTGAGAGGCAACGACCATGCCTGAACGGGGAACGCCGATGACTGCATCATAGCCTTTTCCCTTGATCGAGTCAGAGAAATCTAAGATGTCCTGATTGAATTGCATCCATGAAATATAAGGGCCAATTAAGACAGAACGCTTGCGGTAATCGACGTTGTGCTTTCCTTTTGTCTCTGTGCCAGCATAGCTTCCACTTTTCTCTTTGCAGCATCTTGGACACAGACCATCGCCGATTTCAGTCGCACACTTTTCGCAACGGTCTGATTGCTTGACCCTGAAACTGTCTTTGTCGTTAGGCTGTCCGCACCAGACGCATTTCGACTTACCACCTGACGCTAATACTCGCGTAGGCGAAAAACAATACTTACACGATACCGTTAATGCTTTTGCCATTGCGTTGCGTATGCTTGTGCTGTAATTGTGATGTTGGACTTACTGATGACATTTGCATCAACGTGCATATCTAACATTAGTGAGTATGGATCTGTGTCTGCTGTCCCGGCTAATTGTTCAAAGTGTGGATCTCCTACTGCGTTCATTCCTCTAAATGGGTATATCTTGTCTGGCCCGGTAACTACATCCGTAGAGCCGTCGAACGATTCTGTTCTCTGATCCTGCTCAGTCCAACAGTCCCCCCATTTGATAGGAAACTCGTAAGAAGCAGATTTAAGTTCTAGCGAACCTATCCCAAGCTGATAACCGATAAAAGCGTTGCTGGAAATCGGACCCGTATCGTAGAAGCTAACCTGTGATATCTTTTTACCTACGCCATCGCCGGTCCATTGCCCATTCCAGTCCGAAAGCGAATCATAGTCCCAATACTGCCAAGAGATTGTTTCGCTACCTGCTGGATCTCCATCGCAACAGACTGCCGACAAGCCCCCTGTTTCTCCATCGCATGTTCCCGGTATGCGTGAAGGTTGATTCGTATCGTCCACAAACTTTCGAGACTGACCTGACGGTACAGAGGGGAAAGAAGGGTCTACAGTAAGCGTCATATCGGATGTAACAGTTGGTCTGCAATCGGAGAAGTAAACTTCGTCCGGCCATGCAACTGTGCCTTCACCTTCGGTAAATGAAACTTCTTCCCAGTAACCAACAGGAGGATCACTCACATAGTCGCTATGCGGCCAATACCCGTCAATTCTTATTGTTTCACCGATATCTAAAACGGAACCGTCTACAGCACCTCTTAACGGCAATTCGTAATCTGCGTAGTAGTCGATCTCGCTGATCTTGAAAGAACCTTCAAATGATGCGCTGAGTGATCCATCAACAACCGTGTATCCAGACTGAGGACTAATTCCTGCTCCGCTAAAACCTATGAGATTAGTTCCGGCAGGCTGATTTAGCCAGCTTTGGAAGTAAGAAACGTCTAGGTCAGCATAGATGCCAACATCCTCCGAGACGCTCGCAAAGACATTGCCACTGCCATCGTCAGCAGAGGTGAATGGACCTGTCATTGTCTGCGGATATCGAACACGATAGAAACCGTCATTGGTTGCGTCTGTGTCATGTGTGTACTCAAACCAATAGTCCGCACCACCGGACTGTAGAAAGTCGATGTTTGCTTTTACTGTTGCCACACTGTCAGATGTGAATACCTGATGCACTTTGCCTTGTCCGACATATCCCCAAGATGTCCCATCGTGCTGCCAATAGGTTTGCCAGTAATTGTTAACAAGGTCAGCAAGGACTTGCCGATGTCCTGCTCTTGAAGGATTGCCGAAACTCGGCTCATCAAAAGGTGTGCCGCTGCTTTCGGATGCTTTGATTGCGACAGCTTTAGTCTTGACCTGATGTATGCCTGCATTGGTGCTGTAATCGGGAGTTTGGCACTCGTGAAGATCATGGCATGTGGTAATGTACTTGCCCGTCCACAGAGCATTGTAGTCAGGGAGGTCGCCTACTGGGTAAGCTACGCCATCCTCAGTGCCGTTTGTGTAAGCATCACCGCATGTATAAGTAAAACAGTAGTCAATAGTACCAAAGGCAGCACAAGCCCTCGGCATTTGTGAAAAATCTGTTGAACTTACAAACGTACCGCAACTCAGTGTAATGTTGATCGATGTCTCTTGAGCATCCCAATACGCATCGTCGTAGCAATTAACAGTACGCTCTGCTGTCCTTATGTCTAGCTCAAGTATATTGAAAGCTAAGTTCCAAAGCCCAGTCTGACCAAAATAATCTGCGTCCTCTCCTGACCTTCCTAGTGTTTGAAGTGGCAGGGGATCATTCCAATACCCGAACTCAGAACCACACCCTTCATTGATGCTATAAGAACTTGCAGGCATGAACTGGCTTGCTAAACCGAAGTCATGGCTGATTTCAAATTGCTGCTCATGATACTCAGGAATGACATCGCATCTTTCGTACTCAGGGCAGTCTGCATTGTCTACAGCTAACGCACAACTAGCCTCGTGCTTAATCTCAAAAAGCTTGTACTCTTTCAATGTTGTATCGACATTAGACTCTACAAAAACTTTTACGGAACTGTTCGCCCAAGTATCTCGCTCCGAGGCAATCATCTGATCCCAATATTCGCTGCCGCCTCCGTTCTTAATCGCTCTCGGGTAACTGTCAGCATGACCATACTCGAATGTATTTTTGCGAAAGACAAGGTTTATAGGTCTTTGCTGAAAGTCCCTTATCAGATCGTTACTAGGAACCATTCCAGCAGTAAATGTGCTGCCATTATGAGAGTCATGCGAAATTGTGAAATCTTTGTAGACATCACCTGCTGCGAAGTTCAATGTAACATCTGAGTTGCCGTTAGCTACAACGACATCAACTGCTGTGCTGTTTCCGCCGGTACGGTACACACGAACATCTGTGCTGCCGCCCTCCTCTCCTAAAACTCGTTTAGTTTCTAGTTCGAAATACCCATCGCCTGTCTCTGATGCAGTCGGTATAGCAAAAACTTTGGCAGTGTTAGATATCACTCCCGTTTCTCGACTGCATGTCAGAGCTTTTTCTCCCCTTAGCCTAGCGTCTGCCTCTTCATTGGCTGTGAGCGTTATGGCAAACGAAGCTGACTTTACCTGAGTTCCATTCGGCCAAAATCCCTGACTCGACTCTGTAGCCCCTCCGCTATAGTCAATTCTGACGAAGGTTTCTACTTGGTTGTCACACTGATCCGTTCTGTCCCACCGAATCGTTTTCAGAACTTGGCTTGTCGAGTCGTCAGGAAAAGCGTATCGCTTTTTCTGCAAAGCCCACCTCTGTCTGATCGTTTGCTCATCTTCGCACTGTGTCTCTGCTGATGTGCTTCCGAAGCTACCTTTTAGAGATGTAGCTATACCCTCGCTATCGTCGTATGTACCAGCAGACACAGACTTAATCCTGAAGTATTTCTCCCCAACTGCTAGGTTTTTATGTTGTATGAATGACTGAAAGTCATAATCTTCGTCGTTTAGCTTGACGTAACGCTTGTAGATTTTTCGAGAATAACCGGGATCGAGATAAAGGTCCGAACCTGCTACATCATAGGCACGGGGATGAAAGACATCTTCATCACTACCTTTATCAAGAGCAGTTGTGTCACGAACTGACTGATAAGTCAGCGTCTTGTGTGTGGTCGTCCCGCTAGAGTCTTTTATGTGTACTTTGAAGATGTTTGTGTCATCTTCGAAGTATTTTTCTGGCAGAAGATTGCTCAGATCGACTGCGCAATTGATCGGGATCGTATGCGGAATCTCATGTTCTGTGTCTGCTGTGATGCTGGTGTTGTAGTCTGTTTCTTCAATTAGCAGACATTCACACGAGCAGTTACATCCGGGAGATCGCAAAATTGTCATGAAGAACAGTCCTCGGCATCTACGATCCAGACACCATCTACTTTTTTACACAGCACATAAACAGATGCCGAAACAGGAAGAGAAAAAGGGTTGTAGACCGTAAAATCTGATCCGGTGTCTACAAGAGTTCCATCGTCTGCCACCTGATAATAATTGACATCATCAGCTTTTCCTGCAACAAGTCCACTCCTCGCAGGGATTCCACCCGTCGAGGTGTACCCGATTCTGCCTTCGAGACCAGAGCTATCGGTAGGTATGTATCCATCGAGCATTAGAAGTCCTGCATGAAGTCATCGAACTCAATCGGAAGGTATCTCGTGTGCGTCAAATACTTAGGTTTATCTGATGCAGTGTACTTTGCGCCAAACTCGTCAATCAAACCCATTCTAGGCTCACTGGTTTTTTCGTGTACGAACTTATATACAGGGTTTCCGGGTCCGACACCTACGAACTTAGGAGCAATTAAAGGGATCTGTTGTTTCCATCCAGTGTATTCCCAATTTCCATCCTCATCCCAAAAACCATCAGCACTAAGTTTTGCTTCGTACTGAACCTTCGCCCATGTTTGATCTCCTCCTGCGGTGGGAACCGTCACCTCAGAAACATTCTTGACGACGATACGCCATCTACCTGCTGGATAACCCTTCCATTCGGTTTCATTGACTCGGTACGACCTTTCGAGTATCTGAGAATAGCTCACATAGGTCTCATACTGAGTGATGTCTAAGGTAAGCAGAGGAACCTGTGTAACGATTGGCGATGGGTACATCAGGTCAATGCCGGGGAAAAGATACGACTGCTCTTTCGTATCGAGATCCTGATACAGCACACGCTCTTTCGCATCGACGGAGACAACCACCTGCGGACTCAAATCTGCTGGTTGTTGGATGTCGTCGATGGGGTTGAACTCAGACTCCATCGTAGCTTGGAAGCTACAACTGACATCAAACAGTGCAGGTTGTTCTCTTCGTCTCTTAACATCCTTGCTCATACAAATAGCGAAAGGATGGAACACACCTGCATCAGTATCAGTGTAGACAGACTTCTGCACGATAGGCAGACCGGGAGCGTAACCTACTTGTGCAGTCGATACAGTTGCTAAGTTGCCGGTCGCGATGTTGCCATCAGATCCTAGCACTTTAACTAGGTAGGTCTGCGTGAAGTTCTGAGTTGAGTTCCTACTGTTGCCTTTGCCGGTCGATCCGCTTACTCGGTAGGAGTCGTCACCGACTTTGCATACATCAAACGTAAAGCTCATATCGACTTCCTAGTTGGATACGAAGATTACAGTTGCAGTGCAGTCGCCACTTACTGCATCGAGTTGTAGCATGTTATCACTTGCATCGGTGACAGAATCTCCGGTCGAACCGTAGGACACTGCGAAGAATCCGCCTGCTGGTAGATCGACTGAAGTGCTTCCGCCTGTAAGACCAGTCCAAGCATTAGTGACTGTCTGATTGATGCGAAGAGTTCCGGCGGATGCAGCATCGCTCTGAATGATGATGCTATTGATTGCACTATTAGCCTGTGACTCACCGAGGTTGTCATCGCCTGCACCGACACCGAGATCCAGTGTGCCTAAATCGTAAAGATCGATTGACAGACTATTGCCGGAAGTAATTGCTTCCTTCTCTAAGAAAAACACTCGGTTAGGTGTCATCACATCGCTTGAGTTTTTGTTGTTCTCAAGAAATGCCTTTGTCACCGTAATCCCTGCACCAGCACTATTAGATGCTGTGATTCTTGCAGATACACTGAAGTCCGCTGCTGTTACCGTTGCCATTTAATCACCTAAATATTGTTTAATCTGAAATCCCGATTTCTGACTGTGCTAATGTCAGTTCCTGTAGTTGTTGTTCTCGCTTAGTTTCTGCGTCTTTTCTTTGCCTTGCAATTTCGTCTCTTTGCTGACGCGCTCGTTCCTCTGCTTCTCGTATAGCTTTCGCAGTTTCGTTTTCCTGCTTGCTTTTCCTCAAAAACTGAAACTCTTCTACAGAACCGCCTTCGAAATAGGCGTCTCGCTGAGATGGATCTTTTGCGAGTGACTTGTCGGCTTTTAACCTTTCTGCGACCTGCTTCTCATCTTGTTTGAGACGCTCCATTTCTCTCTCAAATACCACATTAGCATGTCCTTTTTGTGCTTCGATTAGTGCCTCTTGTTTCATGCGAAGCTCCTCTTTGTCTTTTTCTTCTTTTTCCAGCATTGCTCTTTGCTTTTCTGATGCAGGCAATGGACCTACAAAGCTTTGCTCACCCCGATATGGATCAACATAGTTTTCTATTTGCTTTGCATACCTTTCCTCCATGTTTTTCCGTAAAGCCTCAGACTGCGTAGCATTATATTGAAGCATATAATCTTCAATCGAAACTTTCTTTTTGAACAGACGATCTATCTGATTTCTTTCTCTTTGCTCTCTCGCTTCGATGGCAATCTTTTCTTTGTCACGTTTGATCTTAGCAGTCTCTTTGTCGAAAGCGTAAACTTTATCTAAGTCCTGAATGGTTTGTACCAAGGCAGCATTAGCTTCATCGAAAAATCTTTCGTCGTATGCTGATCTTGCTGTCTTTCCGACATCCTCTCCACCGAAGTCAACGATTGCAGCACCTCCAGCGGCAGAAAGCAATTCTGAGCTAGTCACGCCACCTGCCTGAACTACGCCATATTGGCCTACCATCGGATCAGGCACGCCGGGCTCGGTAAAACCTTTTGCCCTATTCCATGCGTCAACAGCCTGCTTCAAAACATCTGAAGCACGAGTCAAAGCATCTACTACTGTCATTACTGGACCTTTTTCTGAACCACCGAGTGCAACGAGAAACTCGTTCCAAGAAGCAGCAAGAATGGTCAACTTTCCTTGTATCGTCTCAGCTTGTTTTTCTAAGTAGTCCGCAAACAAGCCACCTTCGCTTGTCACATTGATAAGTGCTTTGTTTAGATGTTCTGCTTGTATCTCTCCGTTTTTCATTGCATCCGCAAAATCTTCCATGCTGATGCCTGCTGCATCTGCAACGGCTTGCAAAGAAAATCCAGCGTTAATTAACTGGTTCTTTTCTTGTCCCATCAGCTTGCCCTGAGCATTGACCTGAGCAAATGCAATAGTCAATGCTCTGAACTTTTCGGAGTTACCACCAGCAACGGTCCCCAGCCTTTTTAGCCTATCAGTTAGACCGTCAGTCGTTAGACCGTATGATGCCCATGTCTTTGCATTTTCGATTAGCTGAGAGTTAGTGAGGATCGTCGTTTTGGCTAAGTTACGAAACTCTTGATTTAGCTTGCCTGCTATTTCCTCTCCGAATAGAGACTTCATCGCAGTGACTTGCGTTTCAAGTTCCGTAAAAGCCTCTATCGACTCTTTAACGACTGTTGCTGCTGCGAAGCCACCAGCTAGACCCACGCCGGTAGCCATTGTCGATGCACCACCGAGAAATCGGGCAGCACCAGCAGCACGACCTCCCATGCCTAAGCCAGATACACCAGCGGCGGACATTCCAGCAAATCTAGCTCGTTGCTGTCTAGCTTTCGCTAACTTTGACTCTTGCTTGTCTAAGCCAAGAACGGCTCGTCTCTGTTTTTCTAGCCTTTCAGTTCTTTTTAGCTCTTTGTACGCTAAACTCGTTTGCTGCTGCTCATATTCTTTAGTGCTTATAGCACCTTTGCTATATGCTTGACTGAGGATATCTACCTGCAACTCATGTTGCTTCACTGCATTACTAGACTTGTTAATGCTTTTTTCGATAGATTTAGCCGCTTTGTTAAAGTCGTCAGCGGTTTTTACACCACCAACTAAACTCATGTCAAAGCTAATGCCGTAACCAACTAGCTTGGTTGTCTTTTTTGCCATCGTAACACCTAGCTAATTTTGTACTTACGTTTATATTTTGCAGGGTTCGCCAGAACTCGCTTCATAGTCGAATTAACTACGGCTGGGATCTGTCTCTCTAATATTTTTTGACTATCTTCAATAAAGCCTTTACCGCTGACGTTGTTGCCAGAGTTTTCCCCCCAGTAATGATGATTAGTCCATCCGTCATTTCGGAATCTTGCCTTATACGATGCGTCAGTTGTACCGGCAAAAACTATGTCTTTGTTGAGGTCTTTACTCCTCCAGACCTTGTAGTAGGTGTCTAGCATCGAACCGTATTGGTTTGCCGCAGCCTTTTCCTTCCTAGATCGTTTGTTATGAGTTCCTGTTGCTTTTGCTCTTTTTATTCCTTTGTTTCTCATTTGCTGCTGTATTGTGCTAGCAGATATTTGACCTACCTTGTTGCCGACTTCTTTGTGTACCGCAAGTTGGATGTCGGCTCTGACTCCTTCTAGTGCCTTTGCAAACAAGTCACTAAGGTCGATTCCCATTCTCATTTTTGCCATTGGTTCGCCATTGCCTCTATTTTTGCTCTTGCGTCCTCTGGATCACCAGAGTTTGAGTTACCCGACTCTCTTTCTACAATCTCGAAAGCTATCCATTGATCTAGTAATGTGGGGCTTACAGTATTCATCCAATGAACTGGGTCATCTATCTTTAATTTTTGACAAACGATAAAAGCCCATCTCAATCGATGATTTCTCTTGAAATGCTTAACTAGCTTTTCAACTCGCCCTCTTCTTTTTTTTCCTGTTTTATATTGAACTCAGAAATCGCATGGCAAAGTTCATCTAGCTTTGCACCATCAAGCTCAAGTATCTGCTTCAGGTCAGAAGGCTCGAACAACGCTTTTCCGTTTTCGTCACAAACTTGGTCGATAATACTGTTTGCTCGACGCTTTTCTTGCGTAGCCTTGTCCGGCTTTCCTTTGTCGTTTAACAACTCTGAAATCCTTCTTGACCGCATCAATTCAGTCAATGGCTTGATATAGACGACACCGAATCCCTCAACCTCATGCTTCTTTGGCTCTGGTTTGAGCGAAAAAAGCTTATCCCTCGTCAAAGATGTCATATTCAATTTCTCCCTGATCTTCTTCTTGTCCTGACTGCTCGTGTTCCCAAACGCCAATCAGTCGATTGACTTGTGGATCATCGTGCAGAATATCGTTGACCTCTCGTGCGACGAGTTGAATATCCTCATCATTGAGCTTTACTATCAAGTTGATCGGACTTCCGAACTTCTGGTTTTTGAAAGCTACATGATGACCATCGAACTTGACCCTGTATCGTTTAAGGTCGATTTCCTTGCCTGACATCAAGCCAAGTCCGATTTCTTTTTCTAATTCAACTCGTCCCACTATTCACCCTCATTATGAGAAGGTTGGTTCTGTTTCACCATCAAAGCAACAAGTGATGGTGTATTCAACCAAGCTTGTGCCGTTGATCTCAGAGCTTGATATATCGGTAATAAAACCGCTACCCGTTAGAGATGGTCCGTTCGATGGCGTTGCTTCAGCAGATGTACCGAAGCTAACAGTAATGGTTCCAATGTCTCCTACGGAACCAATAGGCATTGCAGCCTCAGCAGCAATTGTAGCAGTAACTTCACCAGCATCGGTAAAAGCGGATGGAACATAAGTTCGGAAATCACCTGCTTCGTCGAGGCAAGTGGTTTCAATCTTATCTCGCGAAAAACCAGAGATGCTAATGCTTCTAGCACACGCGCTAGTTACACCGGGTGCTGAGAATGTTGCACCTTTACCAATATAATACGCCATTGTTAAATCCTTTTCGTATACGAAACTTCAAAGCTTTGAGCGGTCCTGAACTGCCAATTATCAGTCCCATCGTTGGGAATATCAACCAAATGAATTTGACCAGTCTGCCGAGACACACCGTTTATAAATACATCGTCTCCCGCTAGCTGACCTGTGTACCCACTTAGCGATTGTTCGATAGCTTCTGACAAGTCGTTAGCCTCTTCTCTTGTCTCACCGTATGCCTCAAATCGCACTGTAGCAATCGAGATCGGCATAAATTCGATTAGGCAATCAAAGGGTTCCTCATACGTCGAGAAAAGTATAGCAGCAGGTTTCGCTGAACCCTCGGGTATAAAGTCTGCATACACTCTACCTGAGCAGAGATCATGCACCCTCTGGTATGCTTTCGTCACAGAGATAAGCGTAGGCAATACGTTAGGCATCAGAACTCCCCTCTGAGTTCAATCCGTCTTTCCATCTGCAAACCATCGGTATCGATGATTGCTGAGATGCCGTAGTTCTTTCCATCGATCACACATCGGTCTTTTGTTGTCAGTTCGCCAGTTCCGTAGAACTCGCCGTAAGCAACATGAGTCGTTTTTTCGTGTGTCATTCGTCCCCTGACGATCTCGCCACCAACTGTTGTGATTAGCTCGCATGGCCAAGCCTGCGTAACGACATCCCAATCTGCGTCTGTCTTGTACGTTGGTTGACCATAACTGTCAGTGTTGCCGTCATGCCGTGTGAAGGTAGCAGTCCACCTACGCATCCCGATTCGTTTTCTAATGCTCATGGGTAGCTACTCCTCATCAGCGTAGAAACGAGACGCTCATAGGCGACTTCCTGAGAGTGCAATGCACTGCCTTCTTGTGCAGGGTCGAAGAACCATTTGCCTACACACAGTAGGATCGCTGTTTTCATCGTCCTCGGCGCACAAGACGCATCAGTGCCATAGCCTGCACTGAAGGTCACTTTGACTGCGTTAGGATTGTTTGGCTCAACAGTCGGCCAATCCTCGCCGGGATCTACGAAGAGTGATCCTCTGCCAGAATCGAAGATGTAGGCACTCGATGCCATAGTGTTCTCGACACCATCTTCGTCAAAGTATTTGACAGACTGTATGTTGGTGATTGCTTTTTTGTAAAGCTTGACCTCACCTTTCAGTGGGTCATTCTCGTTCCAGTCAAACTGTGTCTGCTCATAAGTTGCAGTCATGATCTGACGGTCGAGGTCTTGCTCAAGACGCTCAGTCGCAGCCTCGATAAGAAGCTGCAACTGGTCATCATGTGTTGTATCACTCGGACTTAGACGCAGGTGGCTTTTTGCTTGAGCTACGCTTACGACTAGGCTTGATGGGCTTGTCGTTCGGTTTATCGTCCAGTTTGCGGTCATCTTTAACCTTCTCAAGTACACCAAACGCCCAAAGTGTTTTCAACACTCCTTCTTTTATCGCAGACTCATCCACGATACTGCCCGCAGGAAATCCCATACGGGCAGTCTTAAATTTAACCTTAGCCATTATCAAGTGATGGTGATTTTGCTAAGAACTTCTGGGTTAGCAACCTTGATGTCGATTCGGCTGGTGCATTGAATACCGACCTGATCGTTAGCAGCAAACAGTTCGTTAAGAACTTTGAAGTTTACGGAACGACGATCACCAAAGTAGCAACCAAGTCGCAAGTCACCGAACACTGCAACCAGTTCGCCGGAAGCAGGAGCCGATGGCAGGATATTGGTAAGAACTACTGGGTAGCCCATCAACAATGGACGCTGACCACCTTCAAGGTCTGCAATGGTGTTACCACCGGCAGCGTTGACCAAATCCCTTACAGCCCCGTGATAGACCGTTGGTGATAGGAAAAATGCGTTCTGTGCGCCACGAACAGGGTTGCCGATACCTGTTGCACATGCAGTGATGTCAGTCAATGCAAGGGCAGCAAGAGAAGCAACATTGGTGTCATCAACACTTGAGTCACCAGCAATGCCGTTTGCGTTGATTGCAGATGCAACACCGTTGAACAGGTTGTCATCTTCAGCAGTTGCCAAGGACAAAGCCAAGCTCTGAGTGATGGTGTCAACCATTGAGATCACAGCATCTTCGCTGATCTCGGTAGACATCTTTACCATTGAAGCCATTTTCTTTGCGCTTAAAGAAATTTGACTGAAGGTCACATCTGAGTCGGAGATCGCTGCTGCCTCGTCCGGGTACGAAATCGATGCTTGTGCAGTGACCTTCGGTACTGACCAGTTGTCGCTGCTCATCACAATTCGCTGACAGTATTGACGGGCAACGCCAAATTCTTCAACTAGGTTAATAAGTTGATTCGACAAAACGGAAGGCACGGCAAAACCGCCCTTGTTGTCAGTTCCGCCAGACTGTGCTGCCATGAACTCTTTTGCTTTGTGGTCTCCACCGAGAGCGGCAAGGTACATGCCTGCGGTGTAAGCATCTTCGCTCGATGCGAAAATCTTCGACTTCTGGGACTTTGCGGTTGCTGGAATCACTTCTTTGACTTCCTTTAGGGCGGGTTGCGTTGCTTCAAAAACTGCTGGCTGTACCGCTGCCTGAGCTTCTGACTCACGCTTCGCTAAGATTTCAGCCTTGATCTTTTCTAGTTCAACAGCTTGATCGAACTCCTTCTCAAGCACATCAGCTTTCGCTTGTAGCTCTTGAAGTTCCTCAATCGAAGCTGATTCCGATTTTGCCAAAGCCTCTAGTTCAAGCGAAACTTCGCTCAACTCAGCTTTGATGTCGTTTTGATTTCGCCTGACCATTGGTTTCCTTTTCGTTTGGGTCATTGCTTCACAATGAGTAGTAGAGGTTATCAATACTCAAAAAATGTGTCAAACTTTGCACTAAATCGTAGTCCTGAGCTTGATCCTTCTAGCAGTCTCTCTTGCTAGGATCTGCACGTTAGGTGAGATCACCGATGCCTTCGGTTCCTCATCTTTGTACTTCCTCTTCATATCAACGATTTCATCGACAAGACCGATTTCTAACGCTTTTTCTGCGTCAAACCAAGTCTCCTTGTCCATCATCGCAAGCCAGTCATCAGACTCGCCACCTGCTTTAGCGACATAGGTTTCTGCGATATCCTTGTCCATCATTTCCATAATATCCGCCATGCCTCGGAAGTCTTTGGCGTTACCCATCGCAACCGTCCAAGCTCGGTGGATCATATATTTAGCGTTGCTATTCATCAGAACTTTTCCGCTTGCAGCACAGGCAATCACAGTGCTAATCGACGCGCATAAAGTATCAATATGTATGTCGATCTTCCCATCGTAATTTAGTATTGCGTTATGAATAGCAAGACCATCGGTGACTGACCCACCGGGAGAGTCTAGGTGGATAGTGATATCACCTTCATGCTGATTGAGTGCATCAATAAAATCATCGGCAGAGATGTGGCCATCAAAGTCACCGATGCCACCGCGCATGGTGATGGTCTTTTCTTCAGGGGAGGTCTCGAACTTCATTGTTAAACTCTCTTCATTAGGGTTGGTTATTCTTTCTCAGCAGCATCGATCTCTGTACCGTCATCCGGTTCAGGAACGGTTTCGTACTCTTCGATCTCCTCTACTGGCTCGGATGGCTGTTGAGATTGCATGTTCGCATGAGGGTTGTAATCGTCGGTCAGTTCATCGACTGGCTTCATGCCATGTAGCTCTCTTACTTCGTTTCCTGAGATCATCATTTGCTGACGCAGGTTGCTTGTGTATTGAGCCAAGCTGATCTTGTCATGTTTGTAGAGCGATGAAGTATCCATCTTGTAGCAGTAGCTACCTGCTGCCTTTTGGCGACCACTAAGTAGCTTTTTGTCACATTCATCTTGAATCTTGTTGATCCATCTGCCTAAGCAGTTAGTGATGTATGCAGCATTTCGCTCAGTCACACTTTTGTAAGTTGAGCCAGTGTTGTCACCGAAGATTGACTCAAGCAGGAAGATCATCGCAGCAGACTCACGCTGGAACTGACGCTGCTGGACATATCCTCCGGTGTTGCCATCGTTAGGTAGCACCTGAGCCTTCATACCTTCTCGGATCATTCCGGTCTTACCAGACTTGTCGAGTCCTTCATGTGCTTCGTTAAACTGAGACAGGAACTCGCTGGCTTCTTTAGCAGTACGGAAAGCACCTCGTGGAGCTTCGAGTAGTAGACCGGGACGACCTGCATTTCGGAAAGTAGATCCTGATGCTTCACGACCGGCAATCGACAAACCAAAGGTATCTTTGAGGATCTCGATTGGGTTCTCGCCCCACCATCCGTTTCTCGAAAGACCTATAAGGTAGAGGATGTCCCGATCAGGGATCTTATACATTGTCGATTCTTGATTTTCTTTTCTTTCTAATGAAGAAACGGCGGACGCACTGTCAATGGAGACAGTGTGCCACCGTTCACCGTCAGCCACGACAGTAGTACAGTTCTCAGCTTGGAGAGGATACAAGCCAATCGGTTGACCATTAGCGGCTCTCTCGACGTATAGACGACCGTTGCCATAGAGCAGACCATCGACTACCCACTTTTCGATGATCGTCGAGTGTGTAAAGAACTCACTTGGTTCTGCTAGGATTCTTGCCCCGGCATCGTTGTAGACACGCTCAGTGTAGTTGCGGTCATCACCTTCGTACTTGTGGCAATCGATAGGCATCTGAGCTAGATGACCTGAGATTTTGCTGACAGCCATCCACACTTCAGGGATGCCGAGTACAGAGTTGATTGAGACATTGATACCGCTTGATGACTTGCCGCTTAGTCCAAGGGACTGCAAGAGCCATGCAGCGGGATTCGCAGCAGTGCTTGTCTGCTGATTGAACAGAGTTCCAACTAGACTTTTGAACATATTTTTACTCAGTAGGTAAAGTAGCCTTCGCTACGACTTGGCATTGCTACTGCTCTCGCAAAAGCCATCGTCATCGCAACTACGGGGTCAATTTTCTTTCCGGGTTCACACTCGTTTTTTGCGTACATCATTCGATCTTGACGATCTGTGACGATAATCGCATTACCAACCGCCCATCGGAGCAGTTTGTTTCCGTCATGTTTCAAGCGACCATCACTGATTGCCGCTCGAATCTCCCCTATTGGCTCGTTAAAGTGCCTAGTTGTTTGCGCCATCGTAACAGCTTCTATCCCTTCTTGCGAAATTCTTTCGCCTGCCTGCTGAGCGTTGTACGGATCGAAGGCTACCTGATAGCACCCAGTCTCCCTGCAATACTTGACACAATCACGCTCAAGTTCACTCAGCGGAAACCGAGATCGTATCAGAAGTCCATCTTCTATAAAGTCGCAGAAAGGCTTTACCGAGATGTCCCTGACGCTATCCATTGCTAGGTACGAGTAGGACTTAACTTCATATCTATAGATTACTTTTTGATTGCCTTCTGCGTCTTCAACAAAGTCGTCTGTTGGGAATCTGGCACACAGGCATAGGCTGGCAAGGTCGTCTCTCGCTCCAAGGTCAATCGCCGCTCCTATAGCGTCTGCATCTTGCCAGTCAGAAAGCTCACCTTCGCACTTGTCCCATTGGTCGAGGTCAAAAGCAGTATCAAGGTTGCTGACCAGTCGGTTGCCGTGATACCGAGTAAATCGATTCAAAGCCAAGCTATCCGCTGCTGCCGGTTTAGCCTGATCTTCGAGGAACTCTTTGGTAAGCGTCACACCCAAGCATGGGTTTGCCTTAATCCAATTATCAGGATCGAGAGGATCGTCATCCTCATCGAGTTCATAGCTAAGAGTAAAGTATGACTCATCGTCGTACTCTCCGGTGACAACACCTGTAGCGTAGTTCCATTCCGACTTCCATAGCTCAGAGGACGTAGAGCCTGCTGTAGTGGTCACAAGGAAGATGCTTTGTGTTCTAGCACCTGACCCTGTTTTCATCGTATCGAGGAACTCTTTCTGGTTTCCTGCTGATCGGAAACTGTGCATTTCGTCGATGTTACAAACGTGCGGACTCAGCCCATCGAAAGCTTTATCTGAGCCTACTGTGATGATATGACCACTGTTGTGCTGAAAGGTAATCTGACGATTTTTGAAGCTGCTCATTTCTGTCAGGACTTCACTCTGTCCTCGCATCCTGACACACTCGGCCATCGTTACACGATCCGCCTGTTCTTTTTTAGATGCTGCTAAGACGACCTGAGCTACGTTCTCGAATCCTTTGCTTACTGGGTTGTAGTCGAACCCTGCACAGTAGAGACACATGGCAGCAGCAAGTGTTGATTTACCGTTTTTCCTTGCAACGGAGATGTATGCCTTACGATATCTGCGGCAGTCATTGTCGTTCGATTTCCATCCGAAGATAGAAGCGACTGCAAAGACCTGCCAAGGCTGTAAGACAAACGGCTTGCCAACATCTTTACCGATGCTGTGCTTGATGCAGGTAGGATAGAAGTTGCAAACATTTCTCGCATGTTCCTCATCGAAGTAGTACGGGAAATCTTCGTCGCCTTGCCTTGCTAAGTCTTTACGGTGACGCTTGCAGGCAGCAGTGATCGACTTACAAGCAACGATCTCGCCTGCAATGACACTTGAAACGTATTCTTCCATCATTTCGATGGGATCTTGCCACTCATCCACCGCCAAGCTTCTTAATTAGTTTGCCAACAGAATTGTTTTCGTTCTTGGATCTGCTTTCCGGCGGAGCGAGCTTTGCTCTTGCAGAAGGAGTCAGACCTAACTCATTGAGTAGCTTCAGATGCAGAGCCATAAACTTGCTCCAATTCTGTGCAGCACCCGTCGATTTCGATCCTGTCAAGGTTTCCGCAGTAGCACCCTGCTGACGCATTTCATCAGCGCAGACTAAAAGCTCTCGGTAATTAAGAACGTAGGCTTCAAGAACCTGCCTATCTTCAGCGACCAGAAACCTCATGCTTTGCAGCATGTCACAGGTTTCATTCCACAGAGCTAGGCAAAGATCATCAGACTGCACCAGCAGCGGAGGCTCTGGTCTTTTATCAGTCGTCGGCACGATCTCTTTCCTACGCTCAGGGTGCAAACGGTTTGTCCCCTCACGCTGTTGACACTCTTGCCTTAGTGGCTTGCTCCCACCCATACGCTCTCCCTCTTGCATCTGCGGGCAACTATGTTGCACGAACTTAACGCGCGAGGCACGCAAATGCAAATCAGAAGGTCAGGGCTTGGTCATCCCGTAGACAGCGGGCCACCGAGAAGGATGCACTGCGTTAGAGAGTCTGGCATCATATCCTCGAAGGTTTGCACATCGAGGAAGAACGTCTTTGGCAAGCTTTCCAAACATAGAAGATGGGATAGGTCTCCACTTCCCGCTAAGATCGTCACACCATTCGTCTTTTCCCTGCAAGATGGTTGTACTCAGGTCAAGTTCGACAGTGTTCACTGATGATCTCCAAGGGCAGTTTCGACATCCGAAGTTACAGCATTTGCCACGAGACAACAAAAATTCACGACTTAGTGGCGACATGCCATCCTGGCTCTAGCTTGTGCTTAGGTCGTATACCGTTTGATAACCTTCCAACGAACATCGCTAATCGAGGCGAAGTAGGACAGGCCCTAAGCGACCTTTCCATGTAGCTTCGAGATCGACCTACGATTTCCGCAATTCGCCAGCACCCATATCCGCTGTGATACAGATACTCGATGTAATATGCTTCGGGACAATTAAGCGCAGGTCTTTTCATGTTCTTTTAACCTTTCGATCAATATATTCCCAACTACTTGCGCAACTTGTGGCACGACTGCATTGCCTAAGCATTTAAGTCGGTCCATCCTTCTGGGAACCCCATTAGCCACTCGACCCACATCGGGTTCAATGTACCAGTGGTTCTCTTTTCTTTCACGGCCTGAGAAAGTGATATTTGCTTTCCTTCTTTGATTCTCCTCTTTACTGACTCGTCCTCCATGCAACCTCTGTCCCGGTTGTCGCTCGCCGTAGGAGTCGGCCAATATTTGTTTTCTTCGGCCAAAACTGTAGCAGTTAATGTTGGGGTATTTCTTTTGTATTCCGCTGGATAACCCGCTTCTTTGGATAGGTGAGCAGTTGGCGTTGCCCAATACTGCAATGATGAACACCCTGTCCCTGACATGCGGCGCACCAACGGAGGCAGCAGATATGCAGTGCCATTCTGAGTCATACCCGACCTTGGCCAACTCTCCGAGTACATCTCCCATTCCTCTAGCAAGCAACGCTGCCACGTTCTCCAACACGATTGCTCTGGGTTTGAGTTGTCGAGCCAAGCGAATGATTTCATAGAACAATCCGCTTCTTTCTCCTTGGAGTCCTTCTCCTCTTCCGGCTGTGCTGATGTCCTGACATGGGAATCCTCCTGCAATAATATCGACATCCCACTTTTTTTCGACTTGAGGGGGAAACGTCTTAACGTCACGCCAGCGGGCAACATTCGGCCAGTTTTTCTCAAGAACTTGAGTTGCATAATCATCTATCTCCACTTGCCATTTGCACTTTAATCCTGCTCGCTCGAACCCGAGGTCAATTCCTCCGATCCCTGCGAATAAGCTCCCAAATGTATACATCTCCCTTACCTCCAGCTTGTGACACGTATGGTCACACCATCTTTAGTTTTTGCAAAAGCATCGCCTGTGACCCGGTAGCCTTTGCTTCGATCAGGTCTGCAAGTCGATGGCTTCTCACATCTACCCCATCCGACACCTTCGAATCTACCAATGGTCGGACCTACATGCGAGTAAAATCGATGCTTCGCCATGAAGTCAGCTTCCGCTTGGCATCTCTGTTGGTCCGTTGTGGCATCGCCCCAGATGGATGCAAGAAATAGTGCTAGTCCTTTCACTCGATCTCTCCAACTAAATCCACTGATGTTTCTTTATCGTTTAAGAACTCAACATACAAATTGTATATCCTTTCCTCAGGCTGAACTTCATCTTCAGGTTCTAGATCATTTAGTTGTCGCCACACTCCAATCAACTTGTGATGCTCTGTGTAGATGCGATCTGTCAGGATGTAGAACTGACCCTTGAACGGGCAATCATTAGAAATCAGCGACCTGTCTTTTTCTGGGCTCTGCAAACAAAAGCGGGCTTCACTAGCCCACTGAATAAGCTGAACACAAGTTGTTGTCATTGGATAACTGATTGCTGAACCCTGAGTAGCCGGATTGCCTAAGCTGAAAGGCTCGAATTTTTTATCATTATTCCTATATAATCTATATTCCTCCATTTCGATTTCCCGTAGGGCCAATCTCGTGTACGGATTTTGAATCTTACTTGAAAGCGACTGAAATTCGACAATATCACGCTTTAGAATTTCACAGAGTTCGTCAAAGCGAGATACTGAAATTCCTAACTCCATACTATTAGATATCTCGTGCATGATTCTCGCGATCTGCGTAGCTTTCTCGTAGGTCGCATTTATTACATCTAACATCTCTAGCTCCTTTTAAGGGTTCCTCACTTCTGCAAACGATTCACCAATGACCGTTGCATCTTTTGTTACAAGCATCTTCTCGACCTCCTGAGAAGATACCTTCTTGTCCATCATGCCTTCTATCTCACTAAGGCTTGGAAGAAAGTCGTCGAGTGCCTTGCGTATCAAAGCGGTCATCTTCCCTGCCCGGCAAGTTCCTCCGCCAATCAGTTCGTGGGTCAAACGTAGCCTTTCTTCTAGCTCTCCATGTACGTTAAGAAGGATCTTCTTATTCGTAATCTTCTTCTTCTTCTTCGGTGAACTCGACTTTTTCACCATCGTTAAGTGCGATAAAGGTGATTCCGACTTTGCCATGATTCTTCTTATCTCCCTTTCTATATTCCTTGAGCTTCTTATTCGTCAAGATCAACCAGTCGAGGTAATCTCCTTCGATCTGATCCTTGAATGTCTCGTTGATGAATGATGACCACCACAAACTTTCGGATGGCACAACTGCAATGCCTTTGAGAAATATCTGAAACTGAGTCAGGTGATCGATTTCCCCCAGTTCAGGTTCATAAATACTGAACTCAATGAACTCTCTAAGAGAGTTGTAATCAGGGTCGATCTCCCGTGTGTACCACCTGCTAATCCTCTCAGAGTTAGCAATGTCATCCACAAAGTAATGTGCAGTGACTCGCACAAGTGGGTTAATAAACTCAGGCACAGTGATTTCCTCCGATGGTTGAATTGTAACCCTTATCGTCCAAGAGTCACCTGCTTTTCTATAAAAAATAGACAGAAAAAGACAGGTCAATTTGACCAAAAGAAGTCCATCTATTCCAAAAAGAAGTCAATCTATTCTGATTTACACCCAATCTATTCCGGTTTTGAGTGCTATTGACCCGTATGCTCACTCAATCTATTCTTGAGAAGATCGACTGGTTTGGGGCAGTTTTCTGTAACATTTCATCTGCGAAAAACACAAAGAAAGAGAAAGTCCCTTATAAAAGAAACTACTAAATACATACATATTATTATTATTATTATTATTATGTATGTATGTATATCTATTCTTCTTTATTTAGGAGTAGATGTAGTTGTGTATCTATTAGTAACATTCTAACATCTAACATCGATTGGAGGATTTCGATGAAAGTGCTATTGGAAAATATCCCCGCACAGATGCGGGAAGAGCGAAGATGGGTTTGCTGGCAGAGTCAGGTTCGCGGGACATCGAAAACGAAGATTCCGATTGCTCCGTTTCATCGAAGCGATGGAAGGCTTGGGAAAGCCAAAAGCAATGACCCAGCAACGTGGGGGACTTTCGCTGACGCTTGTGCCTATGCGGTAGCTCTGCCGGATGATGATCTTGGTCTTGGGTTCATGCTCGGTGACGGATGGTCAGGTCTGGATCTCGATCACGTTGTCGATGAAGGAGGAAATCTCATTCCCGAGGCTTTTCAGATCATGGCGGACCTCGAAGGTTGCGGGTACGCCGAATGGTCCCCTAGCGCGGATGGATTGCATGTCATTTTTTGGTGTGACAAGCCCGAAGGGTATACATCCAAGAGATCAATCGCTGAAAATGCCTATGCGGAGTTCTACGGCTCAGGACGCTTCCTAACGGTCACGGGCGCAAACATGGACTTGGAGTCGCATAAGGTGTTTAAAGCCTCAGAGGAGGCCGTACAGAGGCTCTGTGAGCGTTATTTCAAAAAGGGTTCGGTGACGCCTGCTAAAAACTGGTCAGATCCGGTCAAAATCTACTCTGGGAATACACCCGCTGAGACCTACACCGAAAGCATCATTTTGAGAGGTCCGATACCCGAAGGTGAGAGGAACACAAGGCTGTTTCAGATCGCTGGTCACATCGCCAAAAAGTGTGACTACAACTTCGAAACTACTCTAGAATTGACCAAACGTGTCAATCAGTCATGCTTGTCCCCACCGCTGGATGAATATGAGGTAGTTAGGTGTGCAAACAATGGTATTAACGCCGGACAAAGACGGGTAGATACGCAGAGTCCCTATCAGGTACATTCTTGGGATGAGCTAAAGCTAAACGCTGAGTTTGATGTCTCTGCTTTTGTCAAACAGTCAGCTTCGGGGGAGAAAATGAGGATAAAGTTCGACAAGTTCGAGGAGCTAGGTGGATATATCGGTGAGTACGTTGGCTACTGCCGGAAGAATCAACCGGGATATCAACCAGAGCTTGCCATTGCAGGTGCTTTGACATCTTTTGCCACGATTCTTTCAGGCAGGATCTCCTTAGATGGTCTTACGCCAAACATCTTTGTAGTCAGCCTTGCACCATCAGGTGCAGGTAAAGACTATGCTAGAAATCTGACTGAGAAAGTTCTGATCGCTGCAAAACTGGACAAGAATATCGGTCCTGAGCATCTATCGTCAGGCGAAGGTTTGGTCTCCTCTCTTGCACAGAGGAATGTGCAGTTGTTTCAGCTAGATGAAGCTGCTGAACTCATCGGGGAGATCGGGAACGTCAAAAACCCAGTCGCCCAAAGGACTGCTAAGTTTCTCAAAGAGGCTTACAGCAAGTCAGGCAGACCTTGGAAACCAAACGCCAGAGCGGACATCGATAAAAACCTAGAAATCCTATATCCATGCCCTACGGTCCTGATGACCACAACACCGGAAAGGTTTTGGAACTCGTTTCCGCCCGAAAGCATCGAGGATGGTCTACTGGGTCGTCTTTTGGTGTTCGAGGGGAAGTATGTCATGTGGGATCGACCAGATGACTATGTTAGAAAGCCCATTCAGCCAAGCACCAAGCTAATTAGCTATGCAGCAGAGTGGGCAAAGAGCGATAGTGACCTCCACGGGCTTGCTGGGTTCGATCCTGACAACTGGACCTACTCAAAGGGTGGTCTTCTGTCACTTAACACGTTCCTTCGGGAAATCGACCGTAAATCAGTGCGATCTCCTGATCGAAGTACCGCATTGTGGAAAAGATGCGAGGATAGGATCGGCAAACTGGCTCTTCTGCTAGCAGCAAGCGTCAAAGGTCCAAACTCTGACCGTCTAATCAACAGTTTCTTTGTCGATCTTGCGATTTCGACGATCAAAGCGATGACTTATCGTGTATACGACAAAATACAGAACGAACTAGGCACACATGACGAAGCTAAGTGCCAAATTAAGATCCTAAAGATCCTAGAACGCCACGGACCACTCAAGCCGGGGTATCTACCACAGAAGGGACTTGCGTTTCCAAGTAAGGTCTACCGCACTGCGTTGCAAGAACTGAACGATGCAGGCAAGGTAATCTACTGCCATTCTACGGGAGAATACGATGTTTCTGAGCGAAAAACGCGACTCTCGTAGGTCGGTCTTATCTATAGAAAAGCTTGTTTTCTACAGGAATCGCGCACTCTAACG
>Ga0208162_1000133_pt1 | contig 39181 bp, 23 predicted proteins | sample CB_VirMetaG_4_FD_184539 | JGI IMG/M metagenome (GOLD analysis project Ga0208162, IMG submission 184539) | Freshwater to marine saline gradient viral communities from Chesapeake Bay - CB_1508_1M Viral MetaG (SPAdes) (version 4) | ecosystem: Environmental > Aquatic > Marine > Coastal | place: USA... | reverse complement strand
ACAGAAGGAAATAAGACTATCTTTGTCCCAGCACTTCTTGTTGTAAATGTTGGGGCAGCAATACCATTTCCATTAAAATCAATACGATTTCCTGTTGCTCCGTTGAGATATAGTTGTCCTCCACCAGCTGATGTAGAGTTTGCTTTGGTAATTTGTATCTGACCTGTTGTAGTATCATCAGCATCAGACCTTAGGAAACTACTTGCTTCAATATTATCAAGAGTATCAGCATCTAATCCATTACCACTACCCTCATCGGCAGTCGTCAGTAATCTATCGGTATTATAATAAGGTGCTTTATTAAAGACCCAAGAATCACCAGTGGAAGAATAGGTTAATGTAGCACTTGCACCATCAACCGTTAAACCAGCACCATTGGCGGCACTAGTATTGGCGGCACCAGAAGCAAGAGTAATATTGAGGTCATCCACCGTCATTGTGGTGGAATTAATGATGGTCTGAGTTCCATCAACTTGGAGGTTACCAAGAATGATTACGGTTCCTGTATTATCACCAACGGCTGCTGGGTCAAGAACTAAGTTTGATGGTCCAGTGATTGTTGCAGTATTTCCTGTGCCTACAATGGATACACCAATTCCAGTGGTCTCAAATTTCCTGGAGTTGTCGTAGTAGAGTTCTGCTGCTCCATTAGGAATAAATGTTGCACTAGCTTCACCTTCCTTTGCCTGGATATAAATTCTATTATCCGCGTTAGGTAATCCTCTATTAGTTCTAATTATTAATCCTTCTGATGAAGAAATTTCTGATGTACCATTTCCTCCATTGTGGTAAATTTCTAAGTCACCACTATCACCCATTATGATTTTATCATTATCACCAAGATTTACATTATCTTGGAATGTAGAAATACCAGAGACATAGACACCACCAGAAACGGTTACACCATAACCAGTGGTCTCAAATTTCTTGGAGTCTGCGTGATAGAGTTCTACTGCTCCACCTGTGAGAAAACTTGCTAGAGTTTCATTGGAAGCACCATTTCGTAATACTAGATTTGTAGAGTCAATGTATAAATTCCCACTCGCACTAGTTTCTTGTATAAATGAATTAAATCCACTACTAAAAATTCTTAAATCCCCACCATCACCAAAAACAGTTGCATCACCATTACCAAGATATACATTTCCTTGGAATGTAGAAACACCAGAAACATTAAGTTGTTGAGCAAAATTTGTTCCCTGAACATACTGATCATTAGTAAATAAATTTACATCAATATCAAAATCTGTTTGGCCAATAGAAACTGTATTTGTTCCGCCATTATAGAAATATAGTCTATCTTCATCAGTACCAGCTGCAGTTTCTGGAATGATATAAGTATCGCCATCAACATCCTTCACTCCACCGAGAGAACCCCATTCTCCTCCAGGACCATATCCCTCAAAACTACTATTATCAATGTTATATCTAATTTGACCAGTTACTGCTGTTCCTACAGAATCTCTTTCTCCAGTAGTTCCTACAGGAATTTGAATAGAATTGGTACTATCAAAGATAACTCTATCTTCAAATGTAGAAATACCAGATACCTTAACAGTACCATTAATATCCAACGTAGATGAAGGTTGTGTTGAACCCACTCCAACATTAACGTTAAAGACAGCGCCAGTGGTCGATGAGATCGTGCCAGAGAGACTTCCACCAGTGTAGAGATACAATGTATCTTCATCTGATCCTGGACTTGTTTCAGGTGCTATATAAGTATCACCATCAATGTCCTTAACACCACCCAGGGAACCCCAGGCAGCGCCATCATAACCTTCGAAGGTATTGTCGTCAGTATTAAATCTGATCTGTCCTGTTACAGGTGAAGGATCTCTATCTCCAGTACCACCCACAGGTAGTTGAATTGAATTTGTACTATCAAATATTACCTTGTCTTCAAATCTTGATATGTTTACAAAAGTAGAATATCCAACAACATATGAATTTCCTGTAACTGAAAGTGCAGTTCCAACAGTTAAATCATCAACATCGCCAAAATCTACATCTAAAATATGAACAGAAGCTGACCCACTCTTAGGATCACTAAAAATAAATGACTCCGTTACACCATCCTGAGTAGTTACATTGGATAAAGTAACGGAACTAAGTCCAACGGAAATTACAGTAGTTCCAGCAGATACAGCTATCCCACTTACTCCATAACCAACTCTGATGTCAGAAGTATTGATACCCGTTACAGTAGTTGTGCTTGGATTTTCTGTAGTGCCAGGTCTACTGAATGGATCCCTATAAGTTATATCTAAACTTCTTAATAGTAAATTTCCCTCTATGTTGGCATCGCCAATACTCAGTAATCTTACTTCACCAGATACACTGTCAGTGCCTATACCTAACCATATTTTATTACTAATTGCTTGAGTTGTTGCTGACCCTACAAGATAATTACCACCAAGAGTTTCTGCATCGTGTACAGTTACTACTTTTAGGGTAGTGTCATATGTTATTTCACCATTTGCTCCCGTAAAAAGTAAATGTTCTGATGTCGTCCCTCTTCTGAGTTGTATCTGTTTGGTCATTGTATTACCTTACGACTCAAAGTACTATTTCTTCTGAGTTATTTATTCTAATTAGATGATAATAGAAAATACTCTAGGAATCTCAAATGGAATGTAGGAATCCTCTGAGGCCAGTTGAACAGTGTTAATAGTACCAAAGCCAACATAACCATCTGGAACGAACGATTCCAATCCAGATGCAAGTGTAAATAAAGTTCCGGAAGTGTTGAATATCTTGGATAAAGAATTCTGAGATGATCCAAGGATAGATATTGTTCCACCAGTTACAGCCGAAGGAATAAACTTAACATCTGGGAATATAACCTGACCTGAGATTACGAATAAACCAGAACCAACCTTTAGATAAGAATTTATTTCTGAAGTTATAGCGTTTCCGGTGATATTGTATGAACCAACACCAACGAAAGAAGGCGAAATATTTGTTATTGCAGATCCAAATACGCTTAGTAAGATGGAAGTCTCTTCATATTTTTCAGAGAAGGACTCAGAAGCACCAGATATAACAAACAGAGATCCAGTTCCTTTATAGACTGGACCTATTTGTATTGCACCAGAAGAGAATGATATGAAATTGCCACCACCAACTTCAACATTTGTTAGTTTAATATCTGACGCATTTCCAGATACATTGAAAGTGCCAACAGGATTTGGAGCGGTATATTCAAACTCTACCGCAGTAATAGAATCTCCATCTATTTGATATAGTATTGTATTTTCTACAACACTCTCAACAAACGCTATATCCGCAGAAGATTCGGAATCTGTTAGTAGATTATCATTATCACAAGTATCATACTTATCATCATCAACAAAGTAAGTTGGGAATCTAACTTCAGTTAAACCAACTATTGATGGTACATATAAAGTTGACGCATCTCCACTTAAAGTTATTGGATCAACATCTACAATATGATTCTTTGTTCTACTTTCAACAAGTTGACCATTAAAAATATATAATATCGTATCATCTGGATCTATTCTGGAGAATGATTCTTCACCAGATCCCACGATATTGAAGATCGCAGTGTCAGTTACTGCCTCTGTTTGGATAACAGAAACTTCTGCAGCACCAGATAATGCACTTATAGTACCACTTCCCTGATAACCAAAAGTTAATATAGGAACTATAGATGTTCCTGAAAGTGATATGACACCAGAACCTAATTCACTTGCAATATTTCTTAGGATGAATTCCTCATCTCCAAGTCCAAGTTTTATCTTACCAGATGTTCCTGGTTGAGCTCTATCTCCATAACCATCATATAGGAAATTAACCTGAGTCTCAGCATCACCAGTAATGAATCCATCAAAAGATCCGTTTCCAATATATGTGTCACGTATAAATGATTCTGGACCTGTTCCAATGAATATAAATGGAACTGTACTTGTGTATTGCGGAGAAAATATCTGACCTGCAATACCCGTAACACCAATTGTGCCTTGGCCAGATCCGGGGACATCACTACCGCGAGGATATACTGGTAGGTAAATATATACTTCACCTTGGAATTGAAGTCCTATAGTTCCAATTCCAATATTTTGATCTATACCATAATGTGGAACGTATCTGGTAGTTTCTTCAGACATTCCACCACCAACAGAAAGTTTTCCTGCGTTTGGTGGATATGGTGGAACTGATCCTTCACCAGGAATTAGATCACTTGTTTCTGTTATTATTCCATAATCTTCAGCTTGTAACTCAAAATTATTATCATTAGTTACTAAATTGTTATCAAAACTGAATAAAGTTGAAGAAAAATTTGGTAGGTCTTGAGTTTGAACGCCACCACAAGCAACATTACTAGGGTTTAAATCATTACCATAATCGACATCAACATCTACAGGAGAAGTTATTTGACCAAAATCCTCTTCTAGATAAGGATTTACTCCCGTAAATAAGTTAAATGTATATGTACAATTTAAAGTTGGCATCGTAATTTACACAAGTTCCTAGTGACAAAAAGAGAGGATCGCCATAAAATAGCAACCCTCTCACATTCAAAAAGTATTTTTTGTTTTAATCAATAGAAAAATCAGTCGAGAGCGATGTTCAAGGTAATTTTGATTTGGTCACCGTTATTTGAAATGGTGTAAGGACCATTAGTAAATCTCTCTGCATACATGATACTTGAATAGAGGGTACAAGTATCTAGACCAACAACACCATTTAGAGTTTTACCTAATGCGGGAGTTGTTAAAAACTCATTAGCATTTGGAACAGAGAAAACTGTATATACGTTTGACTCAAGGGTTGTGTTACCAGCACCAGCAGCAATATAAATTACATCACCATTTACAAGTTGGTGTCCATTTGCAACAACTTTAGAAAATTCAAATTCTACAGTTGGATCTGTAGCAGCCTGAATATTATCAATTAGTGGTAAATCCAAGTATACTACATTTAGAGCTCTATCTATACCTACGACTTTTGTTCCTGTTTGGATTCCAGGATTTGAATTGCTGACTTCCATTCCAAGAGTCAAGTCATTAGTATTATCATTAACATTTAATGTTAGATATCTATTTCCCACAACACCAATTGTTGGGTCAATTCCAGTGCCCTTCGATACAGTTGTACCTACTCCTACTGAAGCATAGTGTTCCACACCCTGAACTGTAACTGGCATATTATTTGCACGAGTTACATAATATCCATATACGTCTCCAGCTTGACCAGTAAATGTATATGCTTGTTCTGGATATGCAGCTGTTGTTCCACCACCTACCTGACTAATTACCCATCTAGAACCGTTTAGTAGAATTCCAGTTTGTGATGAATAATTTTGATCAGTTCTGTTGTTTACACAGAAAGGATATCCAGTATAAGGAGCATATCCATATGCATTTGTATTACCAATACCATATGGTTCAAAATATGCAGATGTCGAAGGAACATCACCCTCAGTAGGAGTTGTATTGCTTGTAAAAAGTTTAAGAACTAAGTTTCTGGGAGACTGGTCTGTTAAACTCTGGGTATGATTGTTCTGTGCAACCAAGTACCTGAGCGACTCAAGTTCTCCAATATTTGGAACTAATAGTGCCATTTAAACAACTCCCTGCAGGCTATGATTTTTTATATTCTATGTTTATTTATAATTTTAATTTTAAAGACACTGTAAATCTATTGATATCACTTACCCCAACTACGTTGAATTTTATTATATCTCCTGCAGCAACATTTTTTGTCCAACCAGTTAAATTATCATCACGAAGTTTTTGATCTCCTGTAAATGATGGATAAACTCCACCAACTATAGAAGTAAATGCAGGGAAAGTATCGAAGTCAGACTTTAATATGTCTATTGTTAAATTTCCGGTTTGTTCGGAAAAAATAGTCAAAGTTTCAAGAGTTCCTCCAACATCAAGTGTTATGAACCCCTTGTCACCAGGTAACATTGCAATAGATCCACTATCAATAACGTAATTGAGTGTTCTAGTCAAATCAGCAGCAGAAGCTAATGCAACAATTGTTATGTCATCCGATGCAAGAGGAGCTGTTGTAAATATAATATTACTTGTAGATGTGGTATAATCTTTTACTGGTTTTAGTATGGTTTGATTAACCATTACAATTATCTGTTGATCATTAATGGGAACGTATGAGGTTCCGCCACTTAATAATGCAAAAGTAGTATCAACACCATTAAGTTGTGATGAAATATCATCCAATATGATATTGGAATATTGGATTGATTTAGTCGGGATTTCGTAGTCTACACCGACTCTATAATCACCGGGTTCGTTTAATGTTACAATATAACTATTTGTCATGATGAAACACCAGGGGTTACGAGGACATTACCTTGAATAGCTCGCGTTCTATATGCTTGTGGAGATATTAATACAAGATCATAAACATATCTACCGCCTTCAATAACATCTGTTGATGTGTAACCCATAGAAACGGTTATTTTTCCGTTCAGTCTATCTGGAAAAGTTACATTTAGTGGATAAGCAGTAGTGGAAGATGGATGTTTTCTTATAGATGAAATTCCACTATAACCAGTAAGATTTAGTGGAGAATTATTGACATTGAGGATCGTAAAAGTGGCTTGAAAGTCAACCCCCTGTTCAAGAACTAAATTTACATTCCTTGCAGGCATTATTAGATTCCTTTTTTAATTATTTATGAATTGTTATCTAACTTTTGAATGACCAATTTCATCAAATCTTTCAATTCACCAACTTCATTTTTTAAAGTCTCAATCTCTGTTTTTTCTTTTAGTTTTCCTTCTTTAAGTTCCATGTAGGATTCAAATTCCGATTTTGAAGTGTTAATCACTGCATTAGAATCTGAATCCCTATGTAAATTATTACTATGTTCTATGGGAATTAATGTCATTTTAAATAGTAGCTATTGCTCTAAGATTTTTGATTTTTGGAACATATGCACTATTTGTTCCTGCCATCAATATCTTTATTTGGAATCCCTGGAACTGAGAAAGATCCTTAATATTATATTCATATGATCTGAAATCGCCTTCATAAGCAGAAGCAATTGTATTCTTATCAGAAAGTCCACTATTTTTTCCAGGATCTTTGATATTTCCATTTACATCCAAATTATCATATCCTGGGAATAACTCCCAAAGAGGTTCTACATTGGAATCGGTTTTAAATAATCTATAAAGAACCCTTATATCGTTAGTAGAATGTCTGTAAGCGTCGAACAATACTTTGATTGTATCAGCAGGGTTTTCGAGAATAACAATTTTACTCAAATATGTAGATGCTGTTGGGTCGAATGCAAATGTATTTACTCTAAAATCAGTAGAATAGTCTGAAACTTTGGAGTTAATTCTATTATTAGTTGCAATTAAATTAACTCTATCCAAGTCAATCATCGGAGTTACAAGATCATTATTGGATGTCATATCAATTTCCATAGTAAATGATTTTTTACCTGGGAATTGACTTAAATATTGTTCTTCATTTACTCTAGAAGCAATTATTCTTGGTGAAGATAAAGTATTAGTTTTGTTCAAAGCAACAGTCTCATAACCTTGATCAACATATGGAACCAAAGTAGAATCTATTGATCCTCCAGAAAAAGTTCTAACTCTTGCAGAAGCACTAGTTCCATTAGGTAACATTATTTCCACATTTGGTCTAAGAACAGAGAATGGTATATTCTGGGTGGCTTTTGCTCCCCTATTGGATGATACTAATGGAACAACATCATATGAACCACAAGAATTATTATTAGAGAAATATAATTCTGGGAAGGAATTTACATTTGTCGAACTTCTGTCTGTGAATGCAGATCCAACTATGTTTGCTTGAGACATCTTAAGATAATAATAATCTAAATCGTTTGGATACTTGGATTGGTCAGCATCAGCAAGATTATGAGTTCTGTTAATTCTGGTTAAAGAAACTCCACTAAGTTCATATTTAAATACATTGGTATTGGCTGGATAGGAACCAGATATAGTATTATCAATATTTCTCTGAATTCCAGTAATACTGTTGGTACTAGTAATAACTCCAGTATACTTAATAACCTCATCTTCAACTATAATATAACCAGGATTTAAAGAACTTACGGGAACATTTTCAAAAGAAGTAAATATGCCAACTGAAGATAAAGTAATATTACTCGTTGAAGATGGAGAAACAGAAGCTGAAAGAGTTACTGGTTTAACATTTGGTTGAACTCCAGAAATAGAAACAAAGTCATTATCACCATACATTCCATGGTTCCTATGACTGACTCTGAAGTGTAAACCGTCAGATTCAACAGAACTATATTTTACAGTTGCACCTGTAAGTGTGGTAGTTCCACCAACTCCAACATAATATAAAGGATCAACATCATTTTGTGTAAGATTTCCCTGAACCTGGTCAATCAAAAGAGTATTAAATGCTGATATAATTCCAACACTATTAGGCAAAGTTAGTACTAAATTCTTACCTCTACCATCAGTATCGTCATAATTGATAGTTACCGCATCACCAGCAGAATAACCAGTTCCACCAATAGAAACTGTTGCCGCAATTGCGACTCCACCACCCACTGTTAGTTCTACTTTTCCACCAATACCTTTTCCAGTAAGTGCGATAAGATCTACATTTTGATAACTAATAGTTCCAGAAGTAAATGCAGAACCAGCATTTGTTATCAACAACTCACTACCGATTCCAATTGCTCCCGCCACCTTCTTAAGTTTTCCAGAGAACTTGGAGTTATTGTTTTGTAGAATACTTACTCCAGGAGATAGTCCTGACTGTTCTAAAGTTGTAAAACTCTTAGCAACACCAACCAAAATCGATCTTGAAATAGTATCGATTGGATTTGGTCTTAGAGTTGCAATTTGTTTGTTACCAATGTTCAGTTCTGGGTTATAGAATCTTACTGTAGAAGTTCCTTTATAGAAAACACCTCTATAAATCCTTAACTTAAGGTCCTCATATTGACTAGGATCCCAAGTAGCACCATTTTGAGATTTAAACAAGGATCCTAAAAGTGGTTGTTGTGAAACCAATATCTTTTCAGACTCTGCCAGATTAATAGTAGAGATATCCTCCTCACCCATTCTAGAAATCCAAACAGTATATTCGTTGGAAGCTGACAAGAGTACAACAGAATATGTTTTACCACCTTCACAATACACTGGTGATGGGAAAATAAAGGTTGTTGCAACAGTAGCGTCATCGGATAAAGAAACTTGAGAAGGATCTAGAACCACTTCTCCGAAAGGTAATATTTCTGTCGTAGGTAAACCAGTTTGCATTGTTCTCACCTGTAATGTAACAGGTAGATTTTTTGTATCTTTTGTTTTGAAGAAAATGTCAACCTTAGTCAAAAATACACCAGGATTTTCTGGAACTTCAAAAGATTGTGCAAGTGGATCGACCCATCTAGTCTGTCTTACCGATCTATCGGAGAAAGTAGTATTGGATTGTAAACTAGTAGTTTCTTCAACTGTAGTTCTTTGTCCAGACAATACATTCCTTTCAATTGTTGCATTTCTAAGTCTTAGAGTCACTTCCTCGGTATTATTAAGTGTACCAGAAGAACTATATGTAGATTCTGCAGAACTATCTGTGCTTCCAGAAATAGTTGAGTTCTGTTTACTTGTCGTAAGTGTAAAAGTTTTGGATCCTGTTTCAAAACTAGGTGCTGATTGTAAGGTAGGATCTGGGATAAAGAATGATCCAATAATAGTGCCAGCTGAATCAGTGACCAATCTCAAATTGCTTATCGTAGCAACTGCTCCACTAGTTTCACCTTTAAGTTGCATATTTTTTGCAACATATCCATAAAACTTAGAATCGGATTGTAGTTCTAAACTAGCAGTATCTATGTTTAATAATGTGGATGTACTTGAGTATGATAATGGAATATTTTCAGTTATTTTATATGGATTTTTCACATAAACTTGCTCTGGAGAATTATATGGTCCATATTTGTGATTTAACTTTGCAAGTCTAAATCTAGCAGAAACTGTTCCGGAACTAGCAACTACAGTTTCACCTACTTGGAAAGAACCACTATTCATCTGAATTTCCAAGAGTTTTGGAACAATGTACTTGTTTACATCAACATTATCAAAGAACGCATAAAGTCTTGTACTTGGTTTTAATCTCTTTGCAATAAATTCTATATTTCTAGAACGCATTGTATGAATTACATCGGTAGATACTACTCTATCTCCTAAATTAGTACTATCAAATTTTTCGCCAACTTTATACTGAATTCCTTCCCTAGATTGATTTGTAGTGGTTAAAGTAGTTACATCACTGAAATTGAGGAAAGTATCTCTAAAAGTGGTTGTAGTTGTAACAGGAATTCCTCTTCCACTCTGGAAACTTCCCCAATTTGAACTGCTGCGTAATTGAGAAGTTCCTGTTCGTATTCTTCCGAGATTTCTAGTATTTGTTATTTCAGTTCCCGTCCAAGTTGTCTCCCATGCACCCCAGTCTATAGGAGAAAATCCTGTATTTGTATCAATAGCGAGTTGTTTTACGGTCTCTTCATAATTACCTTCTTGATCAAGGGTTCTCTTTGATTTTTTGGTTTCAATCCAAGTATCTGTAGCTGGATTCAATTCAATAACACCAATCCAGTTAACAACGTGGAATGGATTTACATTTTCAGACCTTGTAGCAAATTTATTTTCCAACCATACTTTTTCACTATATTTTAAACAAACAACATCACCAACTTTAACAGAATTTGGAGTTCCAAGATCTTTAACAAATCTTAAATCTGCCGCTGGATCTGGATTTTGAGAAACACCACCTGTAGCTTCTGAACCCAACAATAGGTCTACAGAAGTGGTGTAATGTTGGGATCTCAATATACCTTCGGCAGTATCAATACTGCATTTATGGAAAGGAACTCCCAACGCTCCAGCAAAGACAGTTTTAAAGTTATCTACAAAAAATCCCGACTTAAATTTATCTAGATTTGTTGTTGAATCTCTAATAACTAAATTCTTAGTATCAGATTCCAATATACTTAAAGAACTATAATATTCAACGTTGGCCAATCTACTTTCCAAAGCAGAGATATCTTTCATTCTATATCTCTTATGTTTAGCCAACTCCACTGTTGCGTCATTAACATTGTATAAGTACGCAGGTAAAGTAATTTTTGCAACTTCTAAAGCGGAATCAACTCTATTTGGTGTTTTTGGTTCTAGGTCAGGAACACCTTCAGATAAGACAAATTCACCATCTTTATTCAAGTAAAGAACATCTATTCTAGGTAGATAGTGGGAGTACGAAATCTCCAGATTTTTGTTTTTAGCGAGGAAATATGAAGAGGAATTCGTATTATTTTCAAAAGATCTAGCATTCCACTCAAATGGAGAATATGTATTTGTATTTGGATCGTATGGTGAAACTCTTGGTCTGAGATCTATGGTATCAATAACTTTAAGACCGTTAAGATCTAAAACTTTTTTAGAGAATCTATTTTCATCATAAGAATTGGCAACTACCAAATCACCCTGATCAGATGGGTCTATTGTGTAATTATTATAAACAATCTTAAGTCGTCTTGTTGGAGCACTAGTTGACTCTATTCTTGTTATATAAGAATAATCGACAATATCTTCCTGCTGACCATTAGAAAATTTAAAATCATTAACTATATTTCTATCACCTTCTATAATTGCATCAACACTTCCAATAAGATTGGACTCTAAGAAAGTTATCTTTTCTTCCCTTATAAATGAATTTTCATTAACATATACAAATTCAACTTGATTAGTTCCATTATTTGAAATGAGCATTGCTCTTGCATTACTTTCATCACCATATATAATTTCACCTTTAACTGTGTTCAATACATTGCTATTAAGATTTTTTAATGTAAGTTTGGGCAATTCTGGTTCATTTGTGTCGTTAGATTCAAAAATACCCATAACATCAGTAACATCTGGAACATTCAAAGATATTTTTTCATCCTGAACTCTGGTTCCATAAACTGAACTGAAAGTCAATCCGTCATTTAAAGTTTCCGTACCTATACCAGAAGAATTTTCTTTTGATCTGGTAATGTTTAAAATAGTTCCTCTATTATGAATTTTTCTCTTAGGAGTTAAATTTTGTTTCTTTAGTGTTGCAATTAAAGTAGCGGATCCACTAGCAACATTCAAATCCACAAAAGTTACAGTTCTTCCGCCAGAAATAGAGAATTGTGATTCATCTAAAGTTTCAATGGTTCCATCTGAATGCACTAAAGTATAGTCTTCCTCATCAAAAGGTTCCGCAGTGATATCTGGATCACTTTCCAAAGTTATTGAGAAAGAATTTGCACTTATTGTAACTGGATATGATTTTCTATATACAAGACTCGCTTTACTCAGATCAACGAAGGAGATGTCTGTATTTTCAAGTTCTTCATACAAATACGCTTCTTTTGAATTGAGAACTTCTGGGTAAATTTTAACAACTGAATTCAAACTAAGTTCGGAAGTTGGTAGAGATCCATTATTTACTCCACTTACATTTGCGGTTGCTTCTATTTCTATAGATTTAGAAGTTGTACTGACAGTTTTTACTCTATTATACGTAGGATTAGTTTGTCCGGTTTTTGTATACGCAAAAATGTCACCAGTTTTGATTCCAACACCAAAATTATTTCCAGAAGTGGTGACTGTACTTACACCAGCACTTTCCGCAGAAATAGTAAATGTCGAAGTTGTTGGTGCTAAGAATTTAACTAGATCGAGAATAGGATCCGCAGTAAAATCTATGCCTACACCAACTATTTGTTTTACATCATTTATGGAGTACTCATCTATTTTAGAAATAACGGAAGATAGTTCAACACCATTTACATTTATAGCTTCTCTAATGGAAAATGTACCAGAAGTTTCATATAGAACTAATTGATTAGAGTTGGTGGCATCTTCTACGAGGTATGCAGTGGCTCCACTATTTTTACCTTCAATATATGCTGGAGTTGATATTGTAACGGGAGTACTCAGATTCAAATATGTATAAGTCTGAATATCATACAAAACCGTTTCAAAAACTGATTGCGGGCCCTGATACTCAGCATTTTTTAATTTCAAATCATATATTCTTGCAATACCAATGTCTAATCCAGAAGCTGTTCCTGGAGTTGATGTTCTATCTGAATATAATCTTACCTGACTTGTTGTTCCAAGTCCTACATTAGTTGTTCCGTAAACATTATTAAGTTCTAACTGATTTCCCAGATTTACAGTTACTGAAGTATTGTTAACCTGTGCTGTTGTTCTTGGTTTTTTAACGTCAATATTAATAGTGTCAATAGTTTCTACTTCATATCCTTTAACATATGCTTTTCCAGGAGAAATCTGGAGGTTATAAAGATCGTCAGTAGGAACATTCCCCTGTTTTGTTAACTGATTAAAATTAAATACGCCATCATTACCAATTCCATCACTTAAACATTCTTTGGCGTAAACTGTAAATGGTTTTACATAATAATCTCCAGATTCTTCAGAAGTTCTTCTCGCAAGAACATCTGTTATTAAATCTCTAAGTTCTGTTTTTCTAACAAAATCTAGTAAAACACCATTTTCAATCCTCATTAACTCAATAAAGTTTTGATCATTGAAATCGTCTATGGGTTTTTTAGATAATCTTGTAGTTATTTTTAATCTATCGGCTCCTGGGGCAGCAAAATTAGAAAATCCTCTTGCATTGTCAAATAGATCATTATTTGTTCTTGATGCAGTGATTAGATCTTCATCAACAGATAAACCAACCCTGTATGATGGTCTATTTGTGTACTGATCAAGAATTATTGTTTCACTAAAAACATCGATAAAAAATCCTCTAATAAAATAGACTCCAGATTCTATCTTTGCTGCTGATCCAGTACGAACTGCATCATTAAGAATACAAGTAGCAAATGTCGAATTTTCTCTAACACTGCCTACACCATAATCTACTGTCGAAAGACTTACTAACTCTTCTCCATCCACAAAAGTAGTTGATTCAAAATTTTCTTCTCCAGATCCTTGATACTTAATATATAAAGTATAATATCCATTTTCAGATTCGGAGTCAGTAATAAATGAATCTACTTTTGCTACTACACCACTAGAAGAACCTTTAATTAGTTTCCCAACAAAACTAGAAATATAAGTAGAAACAGACAATCCAAGGTGTTCTGGATCTATTTGCACACAAGTATATTCAGAATCATATGCTACATTTCCTGGTACTATAACTTCACCTTCTTTGAAAAAATGTGTACCAAATTTTTCAATTTGATCTTGCAGAATAGATTGTAACGTCGTTAATTCTCTAGCCTGAATAGAGGTTCCTGGCTTAAATAATACCTTTTGATAATTTTTAGTTCTGTCAAAATCATCAAAATATGGAGATGTATTTAGGTTGGTATTTTGTGCCATTGTATCTTAAAACTCCAGTATTACTTTAATATCTTCTTTTTGATTTGAAGATCTAGGAATCGGTGCTCTATTGTCGATGTATATAATTTCACCAGATTTTACATTATATTCTGCAGAAGCTATTCCAGCGACAAAATTTATACCCAATTGGTATGTTCTATTATTTATTGTAGTAGATATACCTGTAAAGTTATCATCAATACTTAGAGCAGGCCCAATCAAAGAATCACAATTGATAGTTGTACCATAACCAGCATCTGGACTAGAAGTGAAAGGAAGAATTTTATATCCAGATTCACTAGATGCTAAACCTGTAGGTTGGTAATACTTCAGTACTCCCGTAACAGAATCCCAAGAAGCAACGTAACCAATCGCAGTCGATCCAAATCCCACTGTTTGTTTAATAACAGAGTCCACACCATAAGTAGTGTTCGTGGTAACTCCAGCCAATTTAAGGCCTTTTAATCCACTGACCAAAGAAGAATTCAATACTTCGGTCTGACTATTTACAACAGTTGGATTTCTCATGACACCAACTCTAGCAAAATCATTCCCAACAATTATGTCTGGATTTGATTCTAAAGTTTCAAATCTAGAATATAAAAGAACTCTATAAGAACCCAATTCTCTATAAACATCATATCCATGACCACCTTTAGGGGGTATAATCACACTAAAAGAAGCTTTAGATGTTGTACCAATACCAGTATTTGATAATCTACTCAAAGGACCATTAAGTTCTGTTCCAGGATCTCCTGGGAAAAATTCAACAGTTCCGTATGTATACCCCTTACCTCCCTCAGTAACAATAACATCTGATACTTTTCCAAAAGAATCAATGGTGATTGTCGCTTTTCCTCCAGTACCGTCTCCAAGTATGGGTACATTTGAGAAGGAAGTTGAGATTGGTTGATAATTAGATCCCCTATTATCAATCAAAACTACTTCTATTTTTCCATCAATAGCATTGTTTTTTAATGATATTGACTCACCAAGATTTCCCCAATCTTCTGGAACTGGAATATATTCAATAGAATCAAATTTAATCAATTCACTAGGTTTTATTGTATAAAGATACTTCCACAAATAACCATCACCACTAGATCCAGCCTCTCTTGGTTCTAGGTCAATAAAAGTTGGTTCATCATATGAAGGTCTTCCTTTTGGATTTTCGGGATCAGTTCCATTTTTTAAACAAACATAAACTCTAAGATCTTCATTTACAACATAGTAATTTGCACCATAAAGATTTGTTTGACCAGTTACTGGGGTTGAATTATAAACGTTATAATCATGTCTATACATTTCATAGGTGTTTCCAGAAACCCAGTTCACTTTTCTAACTAGTCTTCTTACATCTTGACTAGTTATTTGTTTCATTGCAATAATACTCTCCTTTATTTGAGATTCTTCTCGAAATCCATCTAAAGGAGACGGAGTATTATTTGTCCAAATTGTACTTCCACCAGATTCTGGACTATTGGAGTTGGGTAATCCAATAAAAGTATAATACTTATTAGAAGAATCCCCAACGCCAGAAACACTTTTTACAAAGTTCTCAGCATTTAAAATCCTAAATTGATCAGATATGATGGCAGGCATTTTTACTTTTTAGACTTTTTTATATTTAGTCACTTACGACTGATCTAGTTCTCATAACTTTAGCAGAAGTACTTAAACCAGTCAATCCATTGTCAGTGTAAGTTTCGAAAGCTTTACCTCCACTGATACTAAGAGATCTATTCTGATAATCATATATCTTGGACCAACTATATTTACCATAGAATCCATTTGTATTGATTCCAGAGAAAGATGATCCATCATACTCCCCTCGGACGGCTGCATTAACTCCACCATTAGCGTCTGGAGCAAAGTGGCAGGTTACTGTTACAATTCCAGCATAAGGTTGAGTAATGAAATCAACTCTATAAACACCATCAAGATAATTGGTAGAAATTCCAATCACAGAGTTTGGATAATTAGCCATTCCACCCAAGTATGTAGATATAGAAACTAAACTACCATCGGTTTCAACATTGCTATCACTAATTATGAAATAGTCTCCAATATCCAACAGTGAATTTATAACTCCAAAAGTATTTGGTGCGGAATATCCAACTCCCAAAGTACTATTATCATAACTTTCTGATTGTAAAGTAAATTCTAACTTAGGAGAAGTTGTTCCAATACCAGGAGATCCGGGTAAGAAAGTAGTTACTCCAATTAAATTACCATAATCACCAATTACTTTGAATGAGTTTATGGTTTCAACTTTGAATGTATCCGATTCTATCAACACATTAGGAACATCAGAATCAACATAACCAAATCCACCATCAGTAACTTGAATAGAAGTTACTTCACCGTTTGTAACTGTACCAACTGCTTCAGCTCTATGATATACTGGGACAGAAGAAATAATTGTTCCTGCTGCACCAACCACAATAAACTTGCCATTTGGATCATAGTCATTAACAAAGATATAATCACTAAATTCATCGAACTGCGAAAGATCTCTATATACCCAATTGACAAGATCCAGAGAATAATAGAACTTACCTGCGGAAGTATTGGCAAAATATACATTTTCAAAATATTCTATATTTAAAATATTTTCTGAGGCAGGAATTGTGTTTGCAATTTGTTCGTAAGAAACTTGTGTAGTACTTCTTAAGATAATTCCACCATTTCCAACAATAATAAAATCATTTCCATCATGTATTATTTTATTGAAGTTAATGAGAGGTACTCCAGAAGTTATGGTGTCCCAAATATTTCCATTATTGGAATTAATAACAGTACCATTATCACCAACTGCAACAAATATATTTTCTGCAAAAACGATAGAATTTAAATCAGAAAGAGTATTGGAAACTCTACTGATAAATCTTTCTGGATACACACTATCGGATTCAAATATAGAACCTGCTGTTCCAACTACAACCCACTTATTGAGTCCCACTGCGATAGATGTAAATGTACCATTATAAGTTGTTGGGTTGTATCCAATAATTCCCACTCCAGGTGCGGTTTCTTCCTCGAAAGAATCTATTTCTATCCAAGACGTTAGAGTATTGGAGAATCCTACAGACTGTGCAATTGTGGCTTCGTTTCCAACTGCCAGAATAATATCAGATGATCCAATAGAAATTCTATTAACATCCAAAAGATTAATAGTAGATCCAACACCAACATCTCCAGTTACCCAATTAGTTGAATCATAACTATATGAATATAGAGAACTATTACCAACAGATACTAGTTGATTTCCGTAAGAAATTGAATTAAATTGTGAATTGGAATCTATTGCAAAAATACTATCATCTATTACAGATGTTTGCCACTGATAAACTGGATCCTTTAATTTAATAGCCGAGGAAGATACTATTACTTTTGGCAATAATGTGTTTCCATATCCAACACCACCGTCAGTTAAAACTATAGAAGATACTGTAGATGATGCAGAAACAACAGCGTATGCAGTTGCAGATTCAACTTTCTGATTTTCTGTAACAATAATATCCCTAAGATTCTCAGTAAGTTCATCCAAATCTTCAAATAGTGGAAATGCATTATCAACATAAATGACTGTATCTCCGGGATCAATGTCTTTAATAATAGTTGCGTTGGGAACAACTCTAGATTTTAACCCAGGTCTGGATTTGGAGAATAAAGTTCCAGAAATAATTTTATCGGTCTTTTGTTTTTGCCAAGTTATTGGTCTAATAGAATTAGTATCACTATTAATACCAATACTATTATAAACGAAAGTATCTATTTGATCGGAAGAAACAATAGTCTTTACTGTTCTTGGGAACTGTTCAATGTCAAAAATGTCAAGAGAACTTTCTTGTATTGTTACTACATCACCTTCTTTTATTGATGGTGGTGGAACAATTTCTTCTACATCTATTGAAGAACCTCTATAATAAAGTATTACGCACTTAGAATCGGGTATTGGGGGTTCTGTAAATATAACTCTACTTCCTCTGAAAGAGTAAGCATAAGTAGGATCCTGCAGTACATCATTAATCCATATGAATATATTATTTGTTATATCCATATCAGAACCTTCAAGAGTTTTCAAATTGACAATTTGGTCTTGACCATTAATTTCTTGACTTAAAGTAAACTTGGTTCTAAAACCATTAAAAGCAGAACTTATATCATTGAAAACAATGAATTGTCCTGGATAAAACGCACTAAAATCATCTGTTTCGATTCTATCAACGGTTAATATAAACTCCTCAACTTGTCTAAATGATACAATTCCACCACTTCCAGTAAAGGAAGAGATCACTGTACTAATACCTGCATCTATCTGGAATTCATTAGTTGTTCCAGAACCAACTGTAGGAATCCCAATTACCTTAGAGTCAAAATCAAATCCAAATGTAGATCCCAATATTCTGACATCATCACCAATCCCTAATAAGTGATCAGTTAATGTTGTAATAGTAGCTATACCACTTACATTATAGTATTCTGTGGTGAGAATTTCTAGATTGTCATTTCTAAGATTTACAGTTGGAATGCCAACTACTTTTATTTGATCATCGACTTTATAACCAACTCCTGGATCATCAATCTTAAATTCAATGACACTAGATCCCATCCCAATTTTAACTGTAACTTTTGCACCTTGTCCATCCCCAGGTGTTCCTACATATTCAGTATTCAAGTTTGCATATCCAGTATCAATTCCGATTACAACATCAGGAACATCTGTTGTCGTGTATCCAGCACCAGGATTGATAACCAAAATATCAGTTATTTGTCCTGCAGTAGTACCACTTGTAGATACTACTGCCTGAAGACTTACTCCAGAGCCAACATTTGTGCTTAAATATACATCTGGAGTTCCCCTATATCCACTACCACCATCAGTAACAGTGATACTTTCAATCGTCCCTCCTATAGAAACTGTGGCTACTGCATATGCTGGTAATATTGGTTGATATCCAAATGTAGTACTAATGGAAACTTGAGAGATTTTTCCAGCAGATGGTGTTCCACTTAAGAATCTGAGAGTATTTGTTGAATCATTATCAACTGTTACATCATTAATTGGATTTTGGAATACTCCGTTAATAAAGACGAGTGGAATGTTATTAATATTAGTTCCAAAGTTCACATCATTAAAGATAGTTGTAGTAGTATTTCCATTTACTTTAATTAAGAATTCTGTAGATGCAACTCCAGTAAAGTCATTTGAGATATCATCGAAAATTAAGTTTCTATCTTCTGGAACTTGTGCATCAAGCTGTCTAGAGAATACTCTTCCGGAGAAAGTTGAAGATGTTTGTATTCCTGGGGGACCGAACAGACCATAAGGAGGATCAGAGAACCAAACAGTATCTCCTACAATGTTCATATTTCCTCTGAATACATCACCAAAACTTCCACCCAAGTGAGTATCAACTTGACTACCAAAAGCACCTCTTTCGACAAAAACACTTTCATTTTTAACCAAAATATTTCTGATAATCATTAATTCATCATCTAGTTTAATGACATCATTAAAACGAACAGAACTTATTCCGGCGGTTATTTGTAGTACTGTGGTCGTTAATCCAATATTTATTGTAGGTTCAGTTGACAATACAATAGGAGCCTTTGCTAAAGCTGGTTGTGGTATTCCATCAATTGATATTAAAGTTGACTCATTTGGATTAACAAGAGACAGACTTTGAGAACCAATTCCCAATGAAGTCAAGGTTAAGAAATTAGGTGATGTCGATATACCCAACAACCCAAATTGATTATCGTTAAGTTTATATACAAATACATTACCACCAAGTTTATCCGAACCAACGAGTTTTGCGTCAACTGTAATACTATCAAGATCATCGCCAGCAAGGTATGTTCCTGCAATTCCTATATTAGTAGAAGTAGTATTGTATCCAACTCCTCCATAAACTACATCAACTTGACTGATGTAACCAGCGGAATCTCTAGTAACATTAAATATTGCACCATTAGAATCATCTGAAGGAACATTAGTATAAACTGCGTTGGCTTCAGTTTGTATTCCAGATGCACCCGTAGTGGAAACTACAAATGATAGGTCATTAGTTGGACTGGTTCCACCCAAGTAAGTTCCAGCAATAGAAACCGTATCACCGATTGCATATCCTCTACCACCAAAGGTTGGTTGAATACTTGTGGATAGTGGTTGTCCCGTAATATTATCATATGATACAGATACAGTAAATTGTGCATCTGTTCCGAGTCCACTTGAAGTAGAAAGTGCTCCAAGGAACTGTTTAAACGTTGGTCCAGCGGGAACTAATACAGTAGAAATTCCAGTTATAGTAGTTGAAATGGATACACTATATCCATTTTCAAGAACTGCAGATCCATTAATATTACCAACTTCCATGAGAATTGTAGCAATACCTGCACTGACATAAGAAGTAGTTGCAATTCCAATTGGGTTATTACCAAAGGAATCATAAGTCAATTCCTGTCCGGTTTGGTAGTTGTGATTAAAAATAGTGATAACATTTGTATCCAAATTGATAACCTGGTCATTACCAGCATCAAATATATGTTGGAATACAGAAGTTCCTTTGTTCGTCAATTTAAATGATGTGAGACCAACGATTTGGTCACCTAAGGAAGTTAATGGTTCGTACTTTTCTGGAGCAAAATCAGTTCCAAATCCAATAATTGTTGTGATAATACCAATATAATTTCCTAAAGATTGTCTAACATTTGCACAATCAGTTGTCCCGTAATTTTCCTCTGGAACTGTAGAAAGGCTGCTGTTACCAATAGCAACTGTAAGAATTCCAACGAGAACATCAATTTCTGCACGAACATCTGCACAGGAATTGGGATCTGTGTTTATTCCAGTAAGAGGATCAGCACTTATTGTCAGATCCTGATAGTACAAGTTATTAGTTACTGCAAGTTTCATTGCATCTCTTGCAGCAACAAAAGCAGTAATACTTTCCGCTTCTTCTCCAAGTAAACCATCAGTTAGAGCAACACCAACACCATCAAAATACTTCTTAGTATTATATACAGTGTGTTGATTTGTTCCATATGCAATATCTTGTGCAACACCATCAATGATGTAACCAAGATCTCTGAAACACTTATTTCCACCGGTAGTATAAGTACCAACGTTTTCTGCAGGGAAGAAACTTGTAGTACCAGAACCAAGAGCTGAAGTTACTACCGTAGTAAGTGTCAGGATTGCATCTTGAACATCACTACAAGAATCTGGATCAGTATTATTAGCAGTGACACCTGGAGTGCCATAAGGTGGAGGATCACTTCCAGGATTTGGATCACCAGTAACAGTTAAATCTTGAATAGTTAACTGGTTAGCAACAGCAGACTGCATTCCAACTCTTGCCTGGTTGAAAGCATAAATTAGTTGAGTTACATTTCCTATTTGTATATTGTCATTTTCGAAGAAAGTTCCAGAGAATTTTCTGGTATAATTATTACCACCAGTAAATACATCAAGAGATATTCCATTAATAAAATTATTCAAATCCAGTTCATATTGATCTTGTGCTGTGGATATGCCTGCATATAGAATCAAAGCATTATTATATGCATAATCAATGATTTCTTGTTTGTTCTGTTGAATTAGTCTATATCCATCATAATACCTTGAAAATTCATTTGTTTGTGCATCACCTGGGAAGTAGAAATCGGAATGTGCAATTGCTACTGATGCTAAAGCAGTATCTTGAATTTCTCTCCTGTTACCTACAATTAGATTTCTAGCATCCTTAAATCTACTAAAGTCATAATTTAAAGGATCCTCAATTAGAGCAAAATCAAATTTTTGTTTAATTGTAGTTTGATATAAAGTAGGAGGAGTCTGGTTATTGATTACATATTGTCCCAAGAATTTGACATAATTATACGCAAATAAAGTTTCTTCTGTCTCATTTACAACATAACTCGCACCAGCATCCCAATATGCAAGACCAGCTTCAACAGATTTATTATTTGAAGCATATTTCAAATCATGAGATACTGCATCAACAATAAATCCAGTATCTCTTAGACACTTTTCCCTACTATATGTTGTACTTAATCCAATATTTGGATAATTGAACTCGACGAATGAAACAACCTCTTCTTGTATAAAATCTCTATTGAGAATTAATAGATTTGATGCGTCTGCATATCTACCAACGAAATTAAATTGAGTAGTACCATTAAACTGTGGGGAAATATCATCCAGTGTCAATACTTTATTTGTTTTGTTTAAAATATATGGTTTTAATGATACTCCATCCCCTTCAAAGTAAATTTGATCAGTAGATCCATCTGGATAAAGATTATCTTCATAAACCAAAGCATAATTTTTTCTGGATGCAAAATCCTGTACGCTATCAATGTTAAACAGTAAACTAGAATCTCCATCATTTAAGACGGGAGTCATTGAAGTTGATTTAGCAATACCAAGATTGACTTCTGGTATAGTTGGTTCTGTAAGGAGAACGTAATCAGAAAATTCTTGAAATCCTGATGGGTGCACTATAGATCTTACAGACTCTCTCCATGTAGAATATGGTATAGTGCTTCTTAATAGATAAGAGAATTTTTGATAATAATAGTTATCCGAAATTCTTAGTTGAGAATCATTTAATACTCCATTGTTTTTATTAATATTAACCTTGTCTCTAGTTGCGGAGAAAGAAGTATCAAACTCAAAAGAATTAATATATTCTACTATTCCTTTTACTTTACTATCTGATCCAACTAACACATCTCCTATTTCCAAATTTCCTTCTATATCAGTTATTCTCATCTGGTTGAGACGATTATCCCAACCATTTTCCATAATACGACCACTAAAGTTTTTGGTAGTAACTTTTTCTGAAGATGAATATTTAACATCATCTTTCAAAATCATTTCGAAAGAAGCGATCTTGGACTTGTTTATAACAACTCCCCTTCTTTCGTCATTATAGTCTCCGAATCCATTAAATCCTGCAGTAGTAAGTCCAGCTACACTGTAGGTTAGAGTATTGTTTAAAGTACTAATTCCGGTAACTGTGAAAAACTTATAGTCAAAGTTTTCGGAATTATAATTTTGAAGAGTATTTGTTTCGTCGGTTAGAGAAACTTTTTCAATAAAGATTTCATCCCCAGGAGCAAATGGGAATGTTGTTATAGATGAACCATATCCAGTGTTTATTAGTGGATATGCGGTTGGTGAATTGAAAAGTTCTATTGTTATTTCAAAACCATTAATAGTAAATGCATCAATTTCCAGTCCGTTTGAATTGTAAATCGGTATAATATCCAATGGACCAGCTAAAGCTGTTGAATTTTCAACAATGTCAACGTTCGTTATAGATCCGCCGTCAAATACAGCTTTTAGTTGAATATCACCACCTTTCTCGCCGAGGCCTTCCCCACCTCTAACTAGAAGTGTTGGAGCATCATTGTATCCACTTCCACCGTTTAAAATATTGATGTAATCAATTGTATTAATATCTTTAATACCACAAACTATAGTGGATGATAATTGTGCTGATAATGTTGGATCTGTAGGGTAATCAAATCCGTCTTTGACTCTTTCTATAGTTTCGACTTCTCCAATATTATCAGATATTAGTTTTAAGACAGCGTTTCTGCCTTCATCAGATACAATATCAGTTATTACAGGAACAATACGATAACCAAGGCCGCCAAAATTAACTCTAAGATCTTCAATTGGACCTTTAGCGGTTTTGGAATTGGTAATATAAGTTATTTCTGGATTTTCTAAAATTTCCAGTTCTGTAGGAGTTAGAAGTTTTTCAGAATTGAAAGCAAAAGTATCAGTATCAGAAACCAAGTCAATGGTGACTTTTCCACTCAATTTGTGATTTAATATATTAATTTTATTATAACTGTCAATCTCAATATCAGAACTTAATTGGTTTTTGGTTTCATCTGAAGGACTTATTGGTGTTAAATTATAATAGAAGACTTCTGGGAATGATTTTTTCGTTGTATCCAGAGTAACCTTTGCACCAGAAGTTCCCGGAATCCCCTCTCTAGTTATAGCAAATCCCTCGTCAACAACTCCAATTAATTCAATTAAGTTTGTAAAATTAGCATTTTTATAGAAATCGAGTCTCAGATCCAACAACGATACATCTGAGACATCAAAAACAATTAAAGAACCAAAGAATGGATTTAATGGTGGATTAATAAGTCTAAATGATTGTGTACCAGATACGGAGAAAGAAGTTAAGTCAATTTCTTTAGATTCCAAAACATCGCTTGCATATTCACAAAGTGATATTTTGTCAACATCTTTTTTCAGGATGAAATATGATTGGGAACTGTTCAACCCACCCAAAGGAGATGTTGCAGTGTAAATTACTTTAGTTCCAGATTTAAATGATTTGAATTGATCATTCTGTATTATATTTTTTTCAAGATCTACATCAGAATTGGTGAAAATATAATCATTGATTAGAATTTTTCTATTAATTACGTCAAAGAATACTTTATATTCTTCTGTCAGTTTACTCGATATCGTTAAATCTATCTGATCACCTACACTTAAATTGTGATCAGAAGCAGTTGTCACAACTCCAGATACTCTATTTACACTACATGTAATTTCATTAAACAATGTTGTAAATGAGTGAGCAGATCCCACAATATTAAATCCCGTTCCCAAATCCCAAAATTCAACAGATGTTAAGTTCGTTCCAATTCCACCAATTGATGAAGTATATCCAATTGTAGAAATTCCCAAATAATCTTGGGAAATGTTTACCGCATAGACCACCTGGTCATCTAACAAAGCAAAAGAAACACCAGAACCAACATTGTTAACATATAGAGATGTTCCAGCAAATCCAGAACTATAACGTATTGGTTGTCCCGTATATAAATTATGACTTGGTAAATATATTGATTTTGAAGGTAAAAATCTATCTTCAAATTCAGAGTTAGTACCCACGCCAACAACTAATCTCGTAATTCCAGAAACACCAATTCCAACCGACTCTATTGGATTAAAATATAAAGTTCTATTAGGAATTATTAGATCATCAAGAGGTTCTTTTACTTTAAATGTAAACTGTCTTGGCAGTAAATTTACATCTTCTATTCCGGCAGTATGTATTCCCGTATTAGTGAGTCTATTTACAAAGAATCCCGATCTCCTTGTTGAAACTTGAGTTATAAACATAACCTCAGTTCCAATTCCAATATAATCTCCGGATCTAAATCCATCAACCTCATTTACTTTGATAAAAGTAGATACTCCAGAAACCACATCAGTTGGAATATCCTCAACAAGAGAACAACTTTTATCATTTACAGATATTCTGTGAATTCCTTCAATAGAATTGGCGGAAATTGTAGAAACTCCTGTTACTGCAACTGGTTCGTTGTTCAGTAATTCATGTGGTTCTACAAAATCAAGCAAAATCTCATTGCCTTTTGGTAAAACAACAACATCTGATATATTTTTTTCATTGAAACTTATTGCATCAATTGATCTACCCTTTAATTTGGATACTACTATACTCGCTCCAGATCCATCAGTACCTTCATTATCGAGACGTACTTTATCATTTACTTTATAGTTATCACCAGGGAAAAACACGGAAACATTTTCTATTCTTCCAGTGTTTAATTCTGTAATTTCAAATTCTTGTCTAAAATCTTCACTAACAGAATCGAGTACTTCATAAGAAGAATTGATATTATTGAAATAATATGGTCCAATATTTCTTGTTATAGAATTATCAAATTGATCAAAATCTTGATTATAGAGTGGAAGGAAGTTTTGATTTACCGGTCTATTTCTAAAAGAAGGTCCAATTACATATGGATACTTATTTTTAGCTATCTTAGAAATATCAACTTCAATGCTGTAGAAATAGGCATAAGTTCCATCAGGAAATTCTGGTGTTACACAGAATCTGCCATTAAATTGATCCAAATCCCCAGAAGAAGTATAAGAATAATCATTGATAAAATATCCAGGAGTAAATCCAGGTGGACGAAGTAAATTATTTGACTCAAAATCTAGGACATAACTGGATACCATGTTTCTAATGGCACCTCCAGATGGTGTATCATAACCATAAGGACCATAGATGGGATTTCCGTCATATGCATATCCTACAATAGGAGAATGGGAAAGTTGATCTTCAGTTTCCTTATTTTGATTAGTAAAATTATCGTTAAGTTGATATCTTAATTTTTTGGGAATATAATAGTTGCAGAATTGTAATTCCAAATCTTCGTTTTTACTATTAAGTAAAATACCATCATCTTCTGGGTTAATATAATCCTGAAGTTTGACAACCTGGTCAATTTTCCACGAATGAACGTTCGCTAAGAATTTGGCCCCAACACCACGATTTTCTAAAGTTAATTGAGTAGTATCTGCATCATATCCAAAACCACCATCAATAACGGTAACGTCATCTAGTCTACCAAATTCATCAATTATTGGTTGAAGTTGTGCAAAGTCACCATCTCCTGTAACTATTATATCGGAATCTGGTCTGTACCCTAAACCAGAATTTAGAATTTTTACATCAACAATTCTGCCATTGACTACAATAGGATCCATAAATGCAATGGATCTAACGCTAGAAACGCCTGCAGAGGGTCTTCTATGGAAATTTAGTATATCTGTACATCCATAAGAAACACCACCGTCCTCAACATACACATCGTCTATCTGTCCCAAGACTATTGGTTTCAATACTGGAACTACTATTGATGAAGATCCAATGGAAGAAGTAGCTTCCACTGAAATACTTATAGGTGGATAACCAATAATGTGAGTTCCCACCCCGATTGAATCAAACTTTACAAATTTTCTCTTTAAATAATCTTCATCGCTCAAAGTAAATTGAGAAGTTCCCGCAAAAGATAGTTTAAATCTATTGGTATCTAATACCTTAACATGGTAGTAATTATTAGTATCAAGTCCAACTATTGGAGTATCAGTATTAGAATATGTAACTAATTCCGAATCATTGAATCCATGATTTTTTGCAAAGATATATGAATCGAAGGTATTGATTCCCAACTTATTATTATTTCCGTGAGAAAGAATTGATGGTACTTTTACTTTTCTATTGGAATACCCCTCACCAGGTTCTCTTACATATATTTGATTGATAGTATTTTTTAACTCAACTGTTCTAAAAACGTGGAATCCAGAACTAACTCCAACAATATCAATTTCATTTGTTTTATTAAGAGCATCCTCTTTTGTGTTATAGAGTTTTATTCTTGTATCACTTATAATTCCAACAAAATAAGAAGAACCATCAATAATACCAGGGACATTTACGTTTATGTTTGCATCATAAAGAACTTCTTCTCCATCAACAAATGCCGTTGGAGCTAACAGGTCGATATAATCACTAAATTGATCAACATTGTTATCTCCCTTGAATGTAGATTCAATTCTAGTTCTCACCAAATTAGATTCGAGAGAACATCCCTGACCATTTCCACCAAAAATAGTAATTTTTGGTTTTTTAGAATATCCAACACCTGGAACAATTATTTCAACACCCTCGACTGATCCAGAGAGATTTACATGCGCTTTACATCCGGAACCAAGTAAATCTTTAACTTCAATGGTTGGTGGAGTTACAACATCATATCCAGATCCAGAGTCTGTAACATCGATGGATTTTATCTCTCCATAAAAAATGTTTTCATCAAAATATGATGGAGATAATAACTCAACGCCATTTGCAAGTAATCCTATGGATCTATTAAATGTTGTTCTTTCGTTAAAATCATCAAAAATATCCTGCTCAAGATCAATAGGGAATTTTCTCAAAAGTTTTTGATGGGTTACAGATTTGTTTTCATAACCAGAAAAAACAATAGTGTCACTACTAATACCAGCTTTTGCTTCAATATATCTTTGTGAAAAAACATCAGGAGAACTAAAAGATAACTTAATGTTATCATTATCAACTACAGTTACGTAGTAAAAACCGGTGGAAACTCCAGATGTTGAGAAATCTACAGTATCATAGTAAACGGAAATTCCATTTTGATAATTATGATTTGGACAACTGAATATTGATGTGAATCCTATTAAATTTACTGGTCTAAAAGGTTCTTCTATTGTTTCAACAACTCTTTTATCATCAGTAACATACATTGTATAGTTTGGAAGACCAGAACTAGTTACGTAAAAATATTCATTATTTTTGTCAATATAAGTGTTTTGAATTCCACTTACAAATTTATTTAAATTTGGATAATAATTTGAGTAGTGGTTAGCTCTATATACTTTTCTTTTAATAAAAGAAATTGCAGATGTATCAATACTTGCGGTGTTTAATAACTGAACAAGAATAATATTGGAGTATTTTTTAGTTGCATCCCCTTGATCATACGTAACTTCTATTATTTCAGCTTCAGAAAGTCCATCAAATCTATCATAAACAATTATCCTATCTTCTACATATGGAATAATTTTGTCAAACAAAATTAATCTAAACTTATTTGAAGATACTTGTTCTATACTTTCTACATTATGTGTTATCGGTAAATTGTAAATCCAATTATTAAATTTAACATTATTTGATAAATTTTTACCAAAACTAGAAACTCTTATTTTGTCTCCCTTTCTGAGATTGGAAACTCCATCTAAATTTACATCATCAATTACGTTAATAATTCTAAATTCAACTTTAGAAGTATTCCCAAATCCAACATAACTAAAAGCAAAATTATTTTCTACTAAAGAAAGACTACTATTTAATTTTTTAGTTACTCCAGTTACATCAAGGAACTGATTTGTGGTTTTATCTCCATAATTAATTTGAATAAAATCAGAATTTTCTGGTTTTACTAAAAGTGATCCCGCTTGTGGAAATCCTACGGTAGAATCTACTAAGATATTGTCATCGTCAATTTCAATATCCTCCAATATCTTTGTCTGTCCAGTTACTTTGAACGTTCCAGAAATAGAAGAAGAGTCTAAAGAAATTTCATATAAGTTTTTACCTAAAACAGGTCTTATTTCGGAATTAAAAATTGATCCACTAGTTGTGGTAAGACCAGTATTTTGAAATAAGAAATTTCCAGTTATATCTAAAGGATTTGCTCCAGATATTTTTTCAACCAAAAGATTTTTTGTTACAAAATATTCATCTGATGATGAACTTAAAGTATAATCACTTGGTTTTATAATATCAACATCTACACCGTAAAGAACACCAAATAAGAACTTATATGAAACATCTGTACCTTTTGATCTGTAGAAATTTCTAGCGTTAAGTATAATATTTTCTACAGAAGCGTTTTCATAAAAACTTCTATTCTCAAATCCTGGGAAAAATTCAAATTTAAAATTTTCAAAGAATTTTTGTAAAAATAAGTTACTTAAATTTAAAACTTTTGCCCCAGAGGAGTGTGAATCTGCAGAACTTTCTGAAAAATTCAAAAATGAAGAATTGTCTAGAGATTCTATCTGATCAATTCCAGAAAATCCTCTTGCACAACCAAGAAATGATGTCGAAGTTTTAGAAGTATATGTTATTATTTCATCATCTATCTTTAAAAGACCATATGTATCTGGCCAACCTTCAGTACTTTCTACAGATATCTCATCATCAAAAGCAAAAACTTCTTCTGTTGTAGTAGTATCTGCAATTAGATCAGTATTATTGAATTTTTGAACATTTTTATATTTTATAAAATTAGACGCAAGATCAAGAGTTCCAGATTGATGTTCTAAAGACTTATAGTACTGTCTTAAAAACTCCACAAAAAGTGGAGACTCTTCCAGCATGTATTCTGGAAGTTGTGATTCTAAGATGGAATCAATTTTGACTCTTTTTATTTCTGACATTTTATCTTACGTATCTTCCGTTTAAGTAACTTGAAGTTGGAACATATTGAGTTGCTGAAATGTTCTCACCAGAACTTACAGTATCCTCTATCATATTTACCACAGATTTTTGAACATCAAATTGAAGATAAAGATCTTTAAGTCCAATTATATCGTTAGACTCTGGAATTGCTTGAACTTCAATAAAACCAGAATCCAATACGCTTGAAAGTATATTAATAACATCCAAAATTATTTCACCCTTTGCATAATCTATAGTTCCAGCATTTGTTTTTACTATAAATGGAGTGTTATTAACTAACGTAAATAAAAACACTCTTCCAGAAGTTTCTGAAGTCGCAATATCACCAAGATAAACAACACCAGATATACCAGAAACTCTAAATCCAGTTGATTTTATTGAATATCCACCAGATCTAATGTGAATTTGATTTCCAAAACATAACTCATAAGTTGCTAATGTATTAAGTTCGGGAGTTAAGTCTCTCCTCATCCTAACTTTAGTAATATTAGATGTTATAGACTTATCGGTGTCATCTATCAAACCAACTATTTTACTATATTTAAATCTACCACCAAAACTATTGAGGTCAGATGATTGTGAATAATTTGTGAGAGTATTTAAAACCTTAGACCTTACACGTTCCGACTGCGAAGTTTTATTTACATTAAAATAAACTGAGGATTCAACCTCAACATATAAGTATGAAAGATCTATTATTTCTGGTTTAATTCCTGCTATGGAATATTGTTTTAGTGATCTAGTTATATTTTGTTTTGTTAAAGTTGATAGAAAAGTACCATCTCTTGGTTTTACTGATATAAAAACTTTTCCAAATTCTGGGGGATCTAACTCTTCCCCTCCATACGCTGTAACCGATTCAATATTTGGATATATGTAGGGAATGAGTCCCCTATAGTCATTTGCAGTAACTGCTCTGTATTGGGAAGCATATACTCTTGGTGCAAGATACTTAATAGAATCGATATCTTCTATCTTGTCCCCATTTTGTGAAGATGACTGTGTTAGTATCAAAGAAACCCCAGAAGTGATTTCTTGTATATTATTATCTTTTAGTATTCCCGAAAATGTAAAGTTAGTAGCTCCGTTGCCTTCTCTTCCGTTTGTAACAATATAAGTTACTTCAATTTTACTTCCATTTGTTGGTTTCTTCCCTAAGATATCATCACCAAATCTAATTTCATATTTTTGATCAGCAACTTCTTGTATTAAGAATATTCTTGAGGAAGAAGTTAAATTTAAAATACTATCATAAAAAGTATAAATCTCTGTAGTTTCATTAGTAACAGAAACTCTTATAGTAGATGTATCAATATTTACGTTTGGTAAAATAAATCTTTGATTGGGCAAAGAAGAATCAACGGTGAAAGTATTTTTGATGAAAACGCCTTCATATATGTCTAAATTATTGAATTGTGCGTATCCATCAGTATTAATTGGAACAGTTACGTTCTCTGGAATAGAAAATATAAAATTACCGAAATCTACAGATCCCAAAGCAGTTTGTCCAGCATATAAAGTTACTGTTCTAGAACCTTCTCTAGTTCTCATATCAACAGAGAAGTTGACCGTCGCTTTTGAAGCTCTTGTGGACCTAGGCACATATCCAATATTTCTAGCAAGAGAAACAACATTCTCTCTTAACGTAGCGCTATCTAGAAATGTCTCATTTACTGCCATATTTGTATTATAGGCAGTTATATAACTGTTGTATGCTAGCAAATCAATCAATACTGAGAAGTTGGACCCCTCAAAGTCAAAGTCCGTAAACTCACTATTTGCACGTAGATAATCTTTGATCTGCGTTCGCAAATCATTAAAGTCTAAATTTGTAAACTGATTAAATGACATTAGACTCTAGTTGGTTGTAGTAGGAAATCAACGGTTTGAGGTGGTATAGTCAATCCAATAATATTATATTGAATAACAATGTTCAAATCGTTGGACTCATCGGGATACGAGGCTTTGACTTGGGAAAGACTAATCCTTGGTTCAAAGTTTTTTAATAGTGTTTCAATCTCTGTCTCAAGTCTTCTACTAAGAGTTGCAGATTGTAGTTCAAAAAGACTATTTTCAACCGAAGTACCTATCAAAGAATTAAAAAATCTGTCGCCTAATCTTGTTCTAACGAGATTTACAACAGATTTTTTAATCGCATCAGCATTATTCAATACCATTATGTCATTTGATACCGGATTTCTTGCAAAAGAAAGACTGATATCTTTAAATTTTCTAGAAATCCTTACCATTACCCAAACTTAAGGTATTTATTATATGTATAATAGCATTTACCACCTTTTTCCATAAGAAGGTTCAGTCCCATACTCCCAGTCATCATAATCTTCTTGATTACGAATTTTTTCGTGCATCTCAGACTGTTTTTTTAGTTTTTCTGAAGAATTTGCTCTTTCTGTGAAAAATCCATGACCGTGTGTGAAGTGACTACCTCCACAAGTCAAAGGATCTGCTTCCAATAATGTAATTTTTTCTTTTGGATCGTAATCTGTCACCAATTTTGTGGTTCCCCACATTTCTTTCATGTAATTTGCGTCTCTATCTACGGGTAAATTAGACATTTTAGCTCCTGATTGTTAAATCAGAACTTTTTAAGGGGTTGCTATCCCTATTTTTTGTCTTTTTTAACTAATTCGTAGTCTTCACCAAGAACTTCATGAAGATAAGCTTCTGTCCAGTAATTGTAATACTTGGTTTTTGATAATTTTTTACGAAATGTGGTCAACTTTTTCTTAGATTGACACAAAATTAGGTTATATCTCTTGTTATTGGTTTGCACCCCGTTGATAAAAGTAGGTGCCGACGCACAATCTTCAAAAAATTTGTAATAATCGTACTTATTATTGTAAAAATTAACCCATTTTTGAACTTGATCTAGTTTCCAAAAGTCATCAACAACAAAAATGACAACATCATAACCAGATTCGGGTACAATGTTGTCAATAGATGTCTCAACAATCTTTATTTTTGCACTAGAAGCATATGGGCACACTGAAAATCCACCCAATTCTTTCCGTTCTTTCGATACTTCAGTTACCCATTCATGAATATATGCTTCCTTTTCAGTCATTTCAACCAGCCGCTAATGGTGAATTTGGATTTGGCCCAACATTTCTTGGTTTTACTGCTTCATTTGCAACATTGTAACCAAAAACTTTACCATTTTCAGTTGTTTCTTCAGAAGCATCAGAAGCATTTGGACCTAATTTGGACGTGGATTCAGCCATAACCTTTAAAAACTCTTTAAAAGTATTTATTTACCCTGACCACGATACGGTTTACGAGCATTATTGCGACTGGTAGAAGCATACTTAGTACCTTTACCATTTCCTTGACGAGTTTTTTTGGGAGGACCTGCGGAATAACCCGTTTTGTTCAAACCAACTTTTGCACGTACAGCCATTTTAAATTACCTCATTAATAAGAATAGTCATAGGGGGGTAAATAACCCCCTTGTAGACCCGCATATCAGATGATACGAGTCTTTTCGTGTCCTACGCGAATCTTGGGATCGCACCAGATCTCATAACCAGCTTCTTTTGCATCAAGACAGAACGATACATCTTCACCACACATATCCTGAACTTCACCAGAGTCAAACACTTGCATCTTAGGAGCGAACCAGGGGTACTCAAGAGACTCGAATACACCTTTCTTGATCAGAACCCAACCGAAACCAGTGTAATCCACAGTGAAAGGTTTGCGACGTTTTTGCATGGTCTCGCCAGTTTCATGATTCATGACTCCACCATTGTTCTTGAAGTCATCTTCTTCCAACCAGTGTGCAACAGAAGTTGTCCTGCCATCTTCAGTCATATACCAACCAGCTGCAATGTCCTTATCCATTGCAACAAGACGATAAAACTTCTCTGTGTCGAAAACAATGTCGTTATCAATCCACAGTTGATAGTCATAATTCAAACGACCATCCCAGGGAACTTGTTTGGGTCCACGGAGAACATTTGCACCAAGAACCTTGCATCGTGCAAAGTTAACCATGGAGGAATAATCCTGTGAAATTTGAATACTTGCGCCACTCTGGACAAGATCAAAACACAGTTGTACGAAAGCTTTTAGAAATGTATATGAACAACCCCTACCAGGAAGACAAAAGACGATCGACTTACCTTTAATCAACTCTTTTGCAGATTGAAGATCAAATTCGTCACTACTCTTTTTTGGAGTGGGGGCGTTTGCTTTAATTGTAAATCCTTTAGACATAAAATTTAGATTGCAATAATGTTATTCTACCACCACAAATCAAATCATGCAATGGTCTTCGAAAATTATTTAGACTGTTTAATTAAACGCATTCTTCAACAATTTTTTCAAGAAGATCGACGATTTCATTTCTCATAGAATCATTGATAATCAGAAGTTTATCTGTATCAAGTCTATTCTGAATGCAGTCAATTAACAAGTCTCTTTCGTAATGGTCCAATTTCAGTTCCATATTACTCTTCCATTAACATTCAAGAATTATATATGAGTTCCTGTAATTTGAAGAGCATATCGATCCTTCAGACTCATATTATAGAAACTATGTTTCGTATCATTTTTCCAAGAGAAAACATCTCCAGATTTCCAATCGGAGAAAGACTTCCTATCAATCAAAATAGTTTGACCAGGAACCCAATCTTCCAACATGATAACAGATCTTACAATAGTTTCAGTTGTAATATTGAAAAGATCTTTATAAGCATAATATGAATCACTATGATAAGGCAAGTAAGTTGCAGGTTTAAACAAATTAATGCAACTTGTTAAATTTTTAAGATTAGAAAAGAATGGAAAAACATACTCATGAACAAAAGAAGGCATTGGATTTGGTTCTAGGTATTTGTAAATATCCAGATGTTCACGTACATGACCAGCCCATAGGTACTCATTAATTTGTCTTACATCATGAAATGGTGCAGTTTTATAATTCAAATGACGAAGTTCTGTAATATCCCATTTCGGTTCAATATTAAAGGATTTCATTTTGATAACGCATCAATATTATCTCTAGTTATATAGAGGTCATGAGGTTTTCCGTAAGTAAAGAAAGACTCTACCGTACCATTATATTTTAATTTAGTCCACCAGAGATCATAAGCGCGCCGAGTAAAGGTTAAATCCGGACGATCCTTACGATGATAATCAATTTGATAACTCCCGAGATCTGGATTTACACTAATCAAAGGTAAACAATAAGTCTTACCACAATGACCCAAGAAATAATCCGCTGTACTCGGTGTTGGACGCGCCGATCCGGCCATAATTACTCTAGTGCCTCTAAGAGGATGTATAAAATCAAACTTCCAATCTTTCTTCGCAGACCACTTAAAGTTATTATGAGCTTTATGAAAGTGATACTGATCCCCTACCTTATGAATCTCTACAAGTTTGTGTACATATCTCCGATGTAACAAAGATGGACCAAGGTCATGTGATTGATGTATCGGATGAAGAAAACAAGGGATTTCCCAGTCATTCTCAAAACCTAACTGTATACAATCCCAATCATAAGGTATATGATTCATTAAGTATTCCCAGTCGAAATGCCAATGATGAATATAACTTAAATCATAATCATCTTCCATCATGACAAGATACTTATCATTAGTGGTTCTCAACCATCTCTCAAAGAAATCAATATAAGAACATGCAGTGCCTAACTCAACACGATGTTGAAGATTTTTTTGATAGATCTCTTTATCAGAATTAATAACTAAATGTTTCCAAGAATTAAACTCAGATGCTAAAAACTTAGAAGATGATACTCTCTCATAATCATGAATACCATGTTCTTCGTATTGTTTCTCAGTATACTCTTGCCTATCTGTTCTATTATCTAAACTTAAATAATAAACTTTAGGAATACCTTTAAGTTTTGACATGTGACCCTGTGGCGGTTTTATAGCTGGCAAAAAAAATTTTGAATTAACGGAATATTTCGATCGCGTTTTGGGTTCGTTGTAGGTTAGGGTAGTTAGCGTTTTTTATATCGCACCGCGCCCCACCGCTACACATAAGACCGCACAATTAACTGCTCAAACTGCCCGAGAGTTAGCTGCTCATAAGGTCTTCGTGAATTTATAGATGTTCGTGGTGGACATCGTTACATCATGATCTAAAAGTACCCTCCTTAAGTATTATAAACTCTCGGAGGGTTTCTGTCAACTACCTCATACGATTGCCGCTTGAGGAGTGCTCTGACCCTGACGATTAGTGTTAGTACGAAGACCCTTAGTTTGACTCATTACGAGCAGCGATTTACGGGGTTTGCGAGTGGGTAGCACAGTGTACTTAATACGTCCTTGAGTGTCAGCAATCTCAAGGTCAAGACGAGTAGCGGTTGCGACGTTGATGTTGGTCATGAGAGAGTAGCGAAGTGACTGTGAGTTAGAGTAAACGAAGAGGGAAATGTATCAGTTGAGACGCATACCCGAGAAGAAAGGAATGGAAGTCCCATCGCTTAGACGAACGTTCCAAACATAATCCTTCTGATATACACGCTCACCAGGCAGTCCGTTCTCAGAAAGTACAGCATTCAGACGGGACTTAGTGGTAGCAGTCTGATGATCACCATCATAAAGAACGATGAAATTCTCACCGACTTCAGCAATCTTATGACCGTGGAGGTAGACATAAGAAACCCCATCAAGATTCTCGACTGAAGTGTTAGCGTTCTTCCAGTCCTTCTGAGCAGCAATTGCAGTGTTCATTTGCTGTTCGATCTTACGCATGTGTCTCTGTGTGATGTGTGTTCCTTTGACTCTTATAGAATACACGACTCAGGGGGTCTCGGCGGATTCAGTGGACACTTCAACAAACTGTCCATTGCTACCCCCAGAAGGTCTCAGAGTATGGTAGAGCATACTAAGGGTCTCTAATTCTTATAGCGTACTCATGAACCCTTACAGAGTCATTTTACACTGTATCAGTACGCTATGGCAACTCTCCGAAGTTCTCAGAAATCTTATGTGTGGTTTCCGAGACTTGTGCGGGGGGTTTATTGCCAAAAACGCGAGGATGTGATAGCGTGCACGCTAAGATCACAAGGTCTCAGAGCATTTAATAGACCCTTTAATCATCCCCTCAGAGAGCACATAAGCGAACGAAACAATTCACGCTGCTATATTTTTTAATACATTTTTTTATCATTAAAAAATAAGCATCTTTTCAGATTAAGGGTCATAAGAGTCTAACTCAACCCCCTTAGATTCATCATCATAGTAGAGCGAATCATCATCTAATTGTTCTTGCAATTCTTGATAGAAATCGAACTCTTCTTGTTCCATCATTTCCTACCCTTAGAGTTGTATTCTCCGAGATTCTCTACATAAACCTCTTTGACTTTTTCATTACCCTTAAGTTCGAGAAGTTCATTCCAATTCCATTCCTTAGGACTTACACAGTTAGATGCATCAACTGTAAAGTCAAGAGTAACCCTGTAACGTGTAACTTTGTTGTTGATTGTTTGCATGAGTGTTTGTCCTTAGATGAGAAGAAACTACTATGATATTTTATACGTTTCGATACTTATAGGCAATGGGTTGACTATACTTTTCTAACACATTTCTTGCTACCTCTTCAGTGAAATACTTTACGACTTCATTATAGTAATGATCTTGTTCTTCGGGTGTAAGATTGTTCACCCAATTTCCACTCATAAAGTTCACGTTTGCTTGTGCAGTTAATTTCATTTTATGGGGGGATTATCAGTCCCCCTCGATTATACTATCAGAACTTAATTTCGTCCAGAGTCGGCACTCCGAGGACTTGTGCAATCATCGGACTTTCAATATACTCATAACCCCCTTGGAGATGATCAAGAACGTTCAGAAGTTCATGACCAGTTTGAGCAGTTTTGAGTTGTGCGATTGCAGTTTGAGTGTTCATGAGTTTGTGAAGAAATTAGCGCGTAAAGTGTTATCCGAAAGTCAGTGAATTATTCAGCAATAAAACACTGAACTTCACCAGATTCGATGTCATCAAGAATCTGCAAAAGGTCGTTTCCAGTTTCAGCGAATTGATCCAGAACTTGAATGAAAAACTCTTTGCGGGTGGTGATCATTTGCAATTTGCGAATGGCGAATGTGTTGAATGTGTTGAATGTGTTGGGTGTCTTTATAGCGCATCCCATTCTATTCTTATCAGTCTTCGAGAAGATGAGGGTAGTAGTTTTCTACCTCTTCTTTCAGTTCTTCGTCTGTATAAATGTCCATCTCTTTGTCGATCATATCAAACAACAATGCCATCATATCTTTGATGTCCATTCCATCAATAATCTCGTTGATGTATGCGTCTTGGAGTTGTTCGCGGTTCATGAGTTTCAAACAGAAGGAGTAACGTTAATCTCTTTAATGTTGAGTCCACAGAGTTGATTGTAGACCCGATTCAGTATAAGTTTGTCCGCAGTCTTTGCTTTGGATTTCTCATACCAAATGGTCACACATCCGTCGTTGGTCTCTACTTGGATTCTGTAGTTTTTCATTAGTTTGAATCAGAAAGGATTCGACCAGTTGTATGCTTGATAGTTGGAAACATAACCCTCTTTGTTAAGCATATCAACAAAGTTGTTCCAGGATTCACGTTTGGCAATCACGTCACCTTTGAGCGAAGGATCGGAGATAGTTTCACACTTCCAGTTGTAACGAAACTGCGAAAGAACTTGTGCTTTAGTGTGACGCATGAGTTGTTGTGAATGAAAGGACAAAAGTTGAACTCAGTTGTTTTCAGTCAGACGAAAGATAGTGGTGATCTTTGCATCAATCGAGTCAGCGATTGCAGACTCTTCATCACCATAATCTGCGTAATCTTTCATCGCGGAACAGATAGCATCCCACTCGTCATCAGTGAAGAGATCGCGGTAGATCTTTGCGGAGAGTTGTTGAGACATTTGACTTCGTTTCCTTTGACTCTT
>Ga0208162_1000130_pt1 | contig 39410 bp, 86 predicted proteins | sample CB_VirMetaG_4_FD_184539 | JGI IMG/M metagenome (GOLD analysis project Ga0208162, IMG submission 184539) | Freshwater to marine saline gradient viral communities from Chesapeake Bay - CB_1508_1M Viral MetaG (SPAdes) (version 4) | ecosystem: Environmental > Aquatic > Marine > Coastal | place: USA... | reverse complement strand
CTACAATCAAACCAACGAAACAATATACAAATGTATTCCACGCCTTGAATCGTTCCATATCGGGAACGTATAACAGTATATTACTTAATATGTCCATCGAACGGATCAAACAACGCACATATCACAAACGCCAATACGGCACCAACTATCATTCCAGCAACCATGTTAATTTTTTTTCTTTGTTATCTTTATTATCCCAACCCATAGAATGCATTACCCTCATCTAAATTAATCACAACCGCCTTACTATCGATTGTATCTAGGTCATATGGGTTACCATTGTCTACACTGTCAACAATAACACCATCACGTTCTGTAATGGTATTATACTCATCACCCACATGATGGAAATACAAATAATCAGTCGCATCGGTGTACTTAATGATCACGGGTACGTTCGGGTCACATTGTGACAATTTATTAATCAGTTCCTTTACAGTCATGTTAATTTTTTTTCTTTATTAACTTATACCTAAATATAGGTAAATTTACCTATGAACCAAAATTCATGATTCCATTAATTTACCTACGCCGTGTACATTACCATTATCCATTCCCTCATATGCAACCTGTTCACCAGCCGCAATCGCCTTAAAAATCAACGTCGCCATATTGTTACGTTCGTCATCGCTAATTTTTAAATCCAACAACGCATCCACGAGTTCAAAATACTCGTCAGTGTAGTTAATTACGTTTCGTGTCATTTTAATTTTGAGATTTTCCATTGATCAAACCATTGTGTACAAACAATGTTCAACATTTCATCTTGTGTAATCAATCCATTGTCACGAGCATCGCTAATTTGGTTCAAACAATCAAGACGCTGTTCAAATGGAATGTTGGCGATGTTGAATTGGGGGTTGAAAATATCTTTAATCATTGTGTTGAGAATTTAGCGTTCATCTTGTCAGCAAATGCCTTTGCATCTTCATAGTTGTGAATACCTTCGTATGCACCGTGCATTGTAATAGGGCGCGCTTGCAAATTCAATACATACCACCCATTGAATACATTGTACTTCACTTCAAACAACTTATCCATAACCATTTCTCTTAATTTTTCTTTCTATATAAAGATAGTGATCGTATATACGGAGTCAAAATGCTGGATGGGTGAGGTAAGCTTTTTGATTAATCAATCGTGTATTCGTCATCGCAATACACTTCAAAGTAAGTAACAACACCATCATCACCTGGTGTAGTTGATTGAACAATCTCATTCACATAACGATTGTAACCGGGCATTTTGCTACCCACTTCAATCAATCCAGAACCGATATTCAAATCAAGCGCAGTGATTGTTTCACCGTTCTTCAGAACTCGATAACGGTTGTCTTGACTTGGGTATACATCCCAACTACCATGACTGGCATATTCGAGTTGCGCTGCAACCGTGCCTGTGTTTTTATTGATGTAATTCATTGTGCGTTGTAAATCTGATTCAGAGCTGCTGTTGGGTCAAAATCTGGGGGGCAACTGGCCAAACATCCAATCAACCGAGCAACAGTGTCTGAAGTAACCCAACCAATCACTTGATCACCTCCATCCCAATTAATGTGGGAATCATTCCTATCCCAAATCAAAACCTCGGCAGTGTCAGTACCCCAGTGGTGAAATCCCATAGGCGCATTTTGCTCAGTTCTGTATCTAATATCACCATCAGCAATGTAGTTACCTGGACCAAACTGAATACTAATCCTAAACCCATTGACATTCATTTGGAAACCACTGTTTCGGTTGGATTGGAAATCACAATCCTTATCATTGTTGCTCCACTTCATAACTTCTCCTGCTGTTTTGAATTTCAAATCTTCCATTTACCTTAACTTTCTTATATCTAAAGATAGGTAAATTTACCCGCAGGCCAAAATTCAGGATTCGTTGTCCCACTTTTTTCGATTGTTATATGCTCTACGTTGGGTAGCATCAAACAACGTCATTACAATTGCTACAGCGACTGCTACACCTACAATCGCGCTTAATATATACCAAATAACTAATAATGTACTCACCATTAATTCAAACTTGCTAATAGTTCATGTTGCATTTCTAAAATGATACCATCGTCTTCCATGAAGGCAAATTCCGGATACTCATCCTCCATTAATACCTTTTCATACCATTCAGCTGACAACCATTCACGCATCGCTTTAAGTGACAAACGATTCGTTTCATCGTCCAAAAACCAACCCTGCCATTTCATTGGTTCAATGAGTTGCATACGGTCCAAAACGTTATAACTACCCATACTCATCATGTTGTGAAAATTGTATATTCAACTCCTTCATTCACCTCATCCACTTTAATTCCAATACCCCCAGTGTTAGTGATATGTGCTACACCGTCAAAATCCCTGTTACCGAGCGTTTTAACAAACTCATTTAGGTAATAAACGGTTTCACCAATCCAAAAATAATGGTCACCTTCTTGATCTGCAAGAATTGGAGCAAAGTCTGTGTCAACGATTTTCATGAATTTAATACGTTTAATTTTTTAACCATTTGTTCTAATGAACCAATACAAACATACTTATGAGTTACACCACAAACAATTGCGAACTCATCTCCATAACGGGCTAATTTAAACACCATTATACAATTGTAATAAAACGTTCAACATTCTTCGGAACGCAAAACAACTTACCCTTGGTGGGGTGAACGATACAATCCAAATCGCGATCAAACTTATTAACCGCGCCTCGGCTATTAAACACAACACTCATAGCTGTGCTTGGCAAATACATACGACCGCGGAGAAACAATCCATCCTTACGGTTAACAGTGAGGCGAACGGTTGACATTTCCTTCGCGCTGATTTTTGTCTTTGTGACGATGTTTAAACGACCCATTTTTCTTAATTTTTCTTATACCTAAAGATAGGTGCTTTTACCTACGAACCAAAATTCTGGGCGCCTTAAAAAGGTAATTCATCGTCTGTGTATAGTGATTCAGTTCGGGCGAGTATATCTTCTACAAACTCCCAATCACCATCTATATTCTGGACCAACACTTTGGGACGACCATCTTCGACAATCACCTCATACAAATAATCTTCACCACAGTTACCGAAATCATCCTCAGTGTACAAATATACGTTCCCAATATCTGTTTTCAACCCCGCTATTACAGTTGCTACCATACAACCAACGCCATTAAATGACTCACCCAATTTAGGTCGTGTACCATCATTGTTCATTCGAATCCCATTAGTAATAGGAGCGTTGGTCAATTCAATCAGTTTAGCTCCGAGATATTCAGGAAAACCATCATAATGGTGATATACATTAGCGATGAAATTTCCGTCCTCGTCTTTGAATTTAATTGATGCTCGTGTTGCCATTTTATTTTGTTTTTATTATCCTACAATTTGATCTGCCAAGAAACCTACTTGATCTGTTACACCTGGGAAATGTTTTGAAATAGCATTTCGCAATTGACTATCAGTTCGAATCATATCACTTGCAATATCCATTGCCATAAAATCATCCAACCCTTCACTAATGAAATCTTCTCGAAGACCACTAAACATGTTTTTCAAATCGTTATAACTCATTTCTCTTAAATTTCTTATATCTAAAGATAGGTAAGATTATCTATTAAACAAAATTCTAAGCCAAAAAACCAAAAAGCTCAGGGAACCCAGTTGCCAATTTCATTTTATTACCATTGTCAGCATGGTCCCAAGCCGCAACCAATTTAGTTATGAAACCACCTCCATAACCTTGACGAATCTGTTCAATGTATTGTTCTTGTTTATTACGTTTTTCATTATGCCATTCTTCCTCCTCTAAATCATTCACAATATGGAATGCATAAGCAAAACTCTCAGTATAACGATTTTCATTATACATCGATTCAAGATCCTCAACTGTAGTGTTATGATATGCTTCATAACCATTTGCAATGGTTTGCCATAACACATCATCAAAACCATCGTCACTACCAATACGAGCAGCGTTTAGTTTTTTATACAGTGCATTATGTTTGCGTACTGCCGTTTTATGAATCTCTTTGACTTCATTAAATGTCAAACCACTATCCTCAACCAACCAACGTCCTGCTTGTTCATGGCCTCGTCCATTGAAGTTCATTTTAGCAATCACATTCCAAAACTCTTTATTCTTATCCATTAGTATTGATTTTCTGAATACCCAACAATGTCACCGTCAAAACCCTCAGCAACATCTTTAAACAATGCAATCATTTCTTGGCGGTAACGCTCATCAGTACTGTTTTCTGCCTCACGATAGATGTTATTAATACAATCACGCAAATCATCCATCGTGTTTTCAAAACGGCAATAACTCATATTTCCCATGACTTAAATTTTTAACTTATACCTAAATATACGATCTAATTTTTAGGAACTAAAATTCAGGTCCCTGGATCAGCAATACCCCAAGTGATATACAATTTCTTACCATTAACTTCGTATTCACGTGCTTGACCTTTACTATGTATTTTACTACTAAAGAAATACAAGTCGTTCCAAGTCATCCAATTAGCAATGAGTGGGGGATGATTTACATCTGTAATAAAAATGCTATTAAATTCTTCACCGCAAACAACGTATTGTGGGTCGTGTTTATTGACATATTCTTTTACAATGTCAGGAGTCAATTTAGTTGTTTCCATATACTCCTCACTCATGTAATAATCATCTTCCTCACAATGCATGTCCTTAACGCTCTCTATATAAATGTCAGCTACCTCCTTACCGAATCCCTCAGGGCCCCCAACAAATACATCATATTCATTACCAGCCATTATGTCATACATTTGTTCACTAATATCACTGAATAGTGATTTTTCAATGATTGGAGGTGGTACCTTAGCTAAGTCAGCAATTGCTTGGCGATTTTCCTTTACAAATTCTAACAATTCTTTACTCATCGACTTACTACTTTTTCTACTACTTGAAATCCTTGATTAATCATCATAAACACCTTCTCAAAATTACCCTTATCGGCTGCCCACTCCAATTCATATTGGTCATATGGAATTCCAAAATTACCATATGCATGACCATTACGATGCAATTTAAAATCACCTTCCTCGTTTTTCTTCAGTGTCAATCTGTGTTTATTATCACACATCCCTGCTACAGTATGGATGTGAATCTCACGAGCATTTTTTACTACACAATTCTCAGCGAGAAATTGAACAAAATTTTCTTCACGATTCAGTCGCTTGATTTCTTCGTTTTGTGATCCCATGACTTAAATTTTTAACTTATACTTAAATATACGTTAAGATTTCCTTAATTCAAAATGCTCGGAATAATGATTTTCGAAACAATGTCTATCGATATGTTTCAGGTTTTCAAATAACTCATCCGAAGACATACTCTGAAATAGTTCATCTAGGAACGCTACAGGGCCCATCTGTTCAACCATGTCATTAGCAATGTCATATAGTTGTAATTTACTTATCATCCTTGAGAAACTTAAGTGATTCAAAGAAATACCTAAGGGCAGTCAATTTAGGGCTGACACCTAAAAACTGACGGAACGCAATGTCCATACCAGCGCTTTTGACTTCTTTACGTGTTAATTTTTTCTTGCTCATTTTCCAAATGCACTATATAATTTCAAAATAAAACTATCGTTTTCAAACTTCACCCCAGCAACTTCAGCATGACTAATCAATATATTAGCAGTTGAAACCTTGACATCAGTACTCAATTGTGCTTGTTGCAGATCCTCAATAATTGCTTTGTACAAAAACGGATATTGTTCTTTGTCTGCTTCGAGCCGCTCACGCACTTCAGGGATTAAATCATTCAATAAACTCATTTCCTTAATTTCTTATATCTAAATATAGGTTAAAGGAGATGGGGATCAAAATTCTTGATCCCCAAACTCCGCTCTGATATCATCTATATACGATTGTTCTTCATCACGTTCAAGTAATGAAATTATCTCTCGTTTCCGAGCCGTGCTTACACCTGAGTATAACTCGATTTTTAATTTATTACGTTCCGTAAATGTTAACCGGTTACTCATTAGTCACGTTGATTAATGACGTCCAGCTCTCGATTTAGAGCACCAGTCACATCAAACGACTTTGCAACGCGCCTAAATACTTGATTAGCATCACGGTTAGACATTACTCGAACAATCTCCTCAAGTAGCACTTCGTCATTACCGAATACACGACGCATAGCTACCAACTCGTCAAATCGACGACGATTACCTTGTTTAGATGGGGTGTCTTGGGCCATTTTAATTTTAATTAATTATTAAACAAATACACTGAATGACTTTCATTCAGCAAATAAATTTTATTGTTGGTTATTAAATTTGAATCCAATTGGTTGTGGTGGATTACTTTGCCACGTTAATTCATTTACAAAATTTTGTCGGTTTTGAATCATTACTTTACTTACTTCAAGCAAATCATTATCAAATTCCTCATTCACCCAATCGATGAATAATTTTGTTAATAATTTTGATTTAAACTTTTTTATCATTTGCTAATTACTTCAAGTAAACTGGGTGTAACAGTATAAATAATATTACTATTTAGTTTCTGGCATTTAACATTCTTACGATTAATCTTAGTGATACGGAACTGATCCCTTGGGTTGATTTTTTTATGGTTAATTCTAACAATAGAACCAACATTCAATTGTTCAAATACTACTTCACGTTGGAGATTTTTTACTTCACTAACGAAACGATCTTGCATATCTTTTGGTAATGTAGTTACCAACTTCATTGCTTCGAAATAAATTCGATTATTATCCATGTTATTGTCCATCTTTTTTAATTTATACTCTAAATATAGGTTAAATTTTCTTGGGTTCAAAAAGCTTGTTTATTTTGTAATCGGAGGGGCGGAACCGAAGTTCCAGCACCCTCCTCTACAACAACACAAAACAAAACACGTTTATACTTGTTCAAAACTATATTCCACATTGTTAGGGCGGAACAAGCTGAAGTAAATCTTTTCACCAACATCGCCTCGGCGATTCTTACTAAATACCATGTAGCGCAAAGCATCACGGCCACGACCATCAAACTTCAAGTGAGCCATTGCAGTGGTCATGTGCTTGATTCGGTTTGAACCTGCAAAATCACCACCTTTAGTCATTTGCTGAATATTGATGAACGCAGTGTGTTTATTAGCACTATTACCTGCTTTGTTGTGCTTGTCCATTAGATCAAGCAACCACGATTCAGCTTTTTTACGAGTCCAACCATTTTCCTCTTGAACCATATCGTTAACCTCAGCCCAGCTATCAATCAACACTACATCAAAACCTTCATCAAGCGACTTTTCAATTGCGCTTTGAGGATTTGAAGCATAATTTTGCATAAATAAAATTGGAATGCGACCAAATTTTGGGTAACGCTTGACATAGCCAAACATATCAATCTCATTCATTTCACCTGAAATGAACAACACACGCTTTCCCTTGTTTTGAAAATTAGCAAGCAAATCCAACAACACAGTTGATTTGCCTACACCTGGATCACCAATAACAACAGTATTGGTACCAGGAAAAATACCTCCCTCATTACTCAAAACAGTATCAACAACAGTACCTGTTTTGATTGGGGTAAACAATGAAGGATCAAACTTAACATCCTTCATTTGAGTGAATGAAACATGCTTCAACACTGCCTTAGGTGCAGTAGCATTTTTAGGGGGACGACCTCGTCTTACCATTTTTGTTTTGTTTTGTTTTAACGTTTGCATTTATTTTCCTCTAACTTTACCCTCTAAATATAGTAATTATTTTTTGGGGAACAAAATTCACTTTAATTCTCTTACCTTGTCGATTATAGTGTCTACTTTGTCTACTACAAATTCGACTAATCCGAACTTATCCAACAGATAAACCGCTGCCGCTACTACAATAACAGCAATTGCCGTTCTCAAAATTGATTCTACTAATTTCATTGTTTTGCTTTACTTAATGCGTCAAATACAATATTAACAAATGTACCATTAAAACCACCTTCAGCGGATTCAATAGGGGTCATTCCACATCCTTTTTCTTTAAGGCCGTTATAAATTTCATTACACAACACTACAATATTTACTTCTTTTGCCATATCTTTAACTTAATAACTTAAATATAAGGTAAAATATCCCACTAACAAAAAGCGAGATAAATGCTTTTTCTAATATCCAGTAGTTATCTTTTATTTGTTGTTTTCGTCTTCCCTGATTTTCCATTATTATATCCTTTCCACCAATGTCTATTTTTATTATATCGTAAATCTGGATTACCATCTTTTTTAAGTGGACTCGCACTTATAAATGATAGTAACATTCTTGTTAAGTTATTCATTCTATTTCTTCAAAAGATGGAATTCCTTCTAAATAAAACAATAAATCACCTACATTTTGGAGTGTATCAATTGGATTAGGTTCATATTCACCATATACTAACGAGTCATCTACCCCTTCGGGTTGAGCAAAGTCAAATTGTGTTCCCATAATGTGAACTTCAGGTTCGTTGTGACATGCAACTAAACCTACTATTGCTAATGTTAAAAATATTTGTTTCATTTGTTTTAATTTTAAAATGATGAGGCGGGGCCGAAGCCCCTTACCTCACACGCGATTAATTGTTTGCTAAACGATGTTCCAGCTTATCCAGACGTGAATCGATTGTACGATATACTTCATCTATATCTCTGCTTACACGATCATTTAAATCGTCTAAACTACGTTCAAGATGGTTTATACCTTTTCGAGCACGAACTGAAGTACGCTTGAATCTTTTGTTTAACCTAAACACACCTACAACTGCATATCCCAATGCAACTGTAGTAGCACCTAAACTAAAATACAAAATTTCCATGTTACTAAAATTTTAAAGGTTTAATTCACTAATGGCCATAGTGGTGATCCCTGTGGGATTCGAACCCACGACCCACGCCTTAAAAGGGCGTTGCTCTACCAACTGAGCTAAGAGATCATAACGGGCCGTAGCCCGACTACTACTTACGTAGATTTCCATGTCCGCGAGTGGTTAGCCTCCGACTGGTTTTGTACTGCTACCTAACCAACACATACAAAAGGTGTAGGGACGGCAGGAATTGAACCTGCGACCTTCAAGATATAAGCTTGATGCTCTAACCAATTGAGCTACGTCCCCATATTGGTGCGCCATTCTATTACGCAGTGGCGTCATCAGCGAATTAAACCAGGATGTCAAAGAACTTAGTACGCCCGACAGGATTCGAACCTGTGACCCACAGCTTAGAAGGCTGTTGCTCTATCCAGCTGAGCTACGGGCGCATGTTATGTAGCCGGAGCGGGACTCGAACCCGCACTCTCCGTTCGGAAAAACAGATTTTAAGTCTGTCGTGTCTACCAATTCCACCATCCGGCCATTCATTTATTTTTCTGCCAATTCCATAACCATATCAATTACTTTGCTGATGTCACTTGCAGTTAACTTACCATATTTAGCTTCATGTCGCTCAGTGAAATAATCAACTTTTTCACTGTTTGCTTGTGAGATATGGAAGGCAATTTTTGGTAGGTACCCATCTGCGTAGCGGTTATTTTTCATGTTGTTGTATTAAGTTGTTTTTTCAATCCTTTTACTTCTTGTGTGAGTAATTTAATTACTTTAGTCATAGCACCAAAACTCATAGGTCCAAATTCATTTTCATATTGTTCAGTATACCAATTAACTGCTTTATCGTTACCATTAATAATGAAATGAGCGATTTTAGATAAATATTCGTTTGCTTGGGCTTGATTTTTCATTTCTTTTCCTAATCTTATTTCCTAAATATATGATCTTTTTTCTTGTAAGCCAAAATTCTCAAACCCTTTTTTCTAATTCTTTAATGTGTTTACATCGTTTATCTTTTGCTCTCCATGCTCCAGGGCAAGTACAATTATAAACAAATGACCCATCTTCTCTTTCTACCTTTTTCGTTTCATATAATATACTATCATCTGATGAGGAAGCAAAAGTCTCGATTATGATTTTTGGTTCTTTCTTAACAGCAGGCTGGATTGTCTCTTTTTCCCATTGAATGTCTTTTAATTCAGTCCCCAATGGTACTTCTTTCCAAGTAGGAACTATATAACATTTACCCCCTATATTGAGTATTGCAGGTGGATACCAGTGTTTATAATTGATCATTTGTAATATGACGCTTTATGACTTACGTATGACTTGCATATGACGTAATGTATGTATAACCGAACTAAAACCCATATAACATGAAATACTTACTCGCAATCGCAGTAGTATTGTGTTTATCGGGTTGCGCAACCAGTTTAACTACACAATCTACTATTCAACCCATCCAAAGTGATATGATAACAGTATTTACAGCTGATGGAATTGTTTACATAGATAATTAGGGGTGATCGGGGGGAACTAAACGTTCCCCCCTCTCTGTATATTAAGCCGCTGCGGTTTCAGGCAAGTAACTGCTCGCAAGCTCCCACAAATCCTGGTTGAGCTTTACCTGCTGCTTGAAACCCTTCACGGGACGGGCCTTACGTTCTTTTTTACTGAATGAGTAATTAAATTTACCATTCACAACTTTTTCTTGAACACGATTAAATACTTCCCACAAACCATTACCTTCATCTTCCTTACGAGTTGTCTCGAGGAAATCATCCAAATCAACTACCTTATCAATAGCATCTTCGGTGACATTAGTGAAACGAAGCATAGCTGCTTTACGGGCAAATTCCATCATCTGATTTTCTTCCAGTTGTTGTTCCTTCATTTCCTCAACTTGTTGAAGGTAACCAGGAATACGTTCAACCAAATCATTTACGGCTGACTTGATAGTTTCAAAATCATAACCATAGTGACGAACTTTCATTGAACCAAAATCTTTCGATTTGATAACCATTCCATTTGAACAAACCAAACGGAAAATACCTACATCAAGTGTAAATGAAGTAGTACCATCATGGCTATTAGTCAAGAGCAACTCTGGGTGCTCTGTGCTTTCAGGTGTCATAAAATCATAGTTAACAAACTTGATCATATGACGACCAGTACCACTACGCTTTTTTCGAGAGTTGACTCGATAAGCATTGATAGGTGTCCAACCCAACTTCATAATGTCTTCAATAACATTTTCAGTTGGAACGTGAACATAACGATCCGTAATACCCAACTTCTGGCGAAGTGCGGGGTTAATTTCGGGTGTTGCCACTTCAGGACAAATCATTTTAATTTCATCCATAGTGAGTGACTTACGCTCTTCAATTTTTTGCTTAACAGTGTTCAACAATTGAGCAGATGTTGAAAACTGGGTGTCTTGAACTTCAGACATTTTATTACGATTAAATAATTAAACTTAAATTTACCTTCTAAATATAGGTTAAATTACCTTATAGGCCAAACTTCTAATTAAACTTCTCTTGTTGAGTAAAAATCACTTATTGAGTGTCCTTCAAAAAGTGCCTCTGAAAAATAGTTTTCACTTCCCCAAACTTCAACTCGTCCCGTTGTAGGGGTAACTGTAAACAAAACATCACCCGTTTCTCTATCACAAATACGGAAATCGTCACGCAATGGTCCTCTCATTGGGCAGTTATTCTTAAAAAACACATAGTGTTTATCTAAGTCAATGTCCATTTTTTTAACGAACCGACGTGATGCTCTAAATAGCGTATTTGCTTTGTTTTTCAATGATGAATCTTTGCAGAACCAATCATAAAAATTGTAACAATGGCTTTCAGTTCCATCTGAATCAAGATAACGGCCCTGATCAAACGCTTCAAATTGTTTACGTAACGTACTCATTTATTTAATTTTAAAACTTATACCCTAAATATAAGATCTAAGATTTAATTACTAAAATTCTGGATAAAACTTTCACCAAGCCCAATAGACAGTATAACTGCTTTATCAGGAATGCCTGGTATTTTTGTTTTTATATCTAACACTTCGTCAATATTTTTATTACGAATAACTTTTTGTTTTGTTTTAGCGTTAGAACGATTAGATGTTTTAAACGTTACTACAACAGGAAAAATATATTGTCCGTCTCTGGCCATTATGCCCACTCATTTGAATGTGAAAATTTAGTTGTCTTTCTAACCTTTTTAAGTGATTTGACATCATCGATTTCATCGATGTTTATGATTTTACCATTGAGTGGACCTTCATATAGGTAATTTGTACCTTCATAAAAAATAGGTCCTTCATATGTTTCACCACCAATACGTCTGTTCCCAGCATATGATCTAAACCAATTGCAAGTAGTTTGGAGCCAATCTCCATTACTGTGATTTTGTACTTCAAGAAACGCTGCTGTATTAAAGTGATATACTAATTTATTTTTACTCAAAGCCCACTAATTGCTTGTTGAATCAGTAAGTAAAATGCCCATGCAAGGGTAAGTTTCAAACCGAGCAATATTAATTTAAATAAAGGAGGTAATACCTTCGTGATTATAAAATCTTCCAGCTGTTGGGAGATATCATTGTAAATGTCTGATAACCTTTTCATTATGTTTAATTTTCAATATACTCTTTGTATAAATTGTGATAAGTGATTCGTTGTAATGTCTTAAATTGACTGTGTCGATAAAGTGGTCTTGCATCATCATATGATTCACTAAACATAGGCTGGCCTCCTCTTAAACCACTATAAAACTGAGCATCATCATTTAATACTAAAAAAGTTCTATGTCTAACTTCAAATAATTCATTGATCTCTTCTAGAAATGACCTTGGACGACGACGTTTACCCATTCAATTGCTGTTTTTGTTTGTTTTTATTCAACAATGTAATAATTGTATCAATATTATCCCGTGCGTCGGTTAATTTTTCTATTTGACCTCTCAATTCTTCCATTATTTGGGGATGTTCTCCAATACCAGCTGCGTTATTAAGATATACTTCAATAGTTACTTCTGCTTCAGCCGCTACTCCTTCATAATGTTTTCTTGCTGCTTCTAATCTTTCTAAGTTCATAATTTACTTCGTTTAATTGTCTTGCTAATTTAAATAATGGATCGCAATTATGATTAAAATACTGCTTAACTGCTCTTTTCCATCTTAATTGAATATACAACCTTCTTATCTGCAAGCCAAATTTCTTAACCATGAGCTCCTTTATTTGTTAAATAGTCAGCTGCCTTACTGGCAACTACTTCATCTGGTTTAGTATGTACTTTTACTCCTAATGATGAACCCCATCCTGTAGCTAAGTTAACTAATTTGTTTGAATAATATTTTTTATCTTGATTCAAATCAAAATCAATAGCATGTAAACGTATAGGTGAGTTTTCACTGAACCAAGTAGCAAATGTCATTATTCTTTCTACTTCACCCATTAATCGATCCCATTTAGTCATTTTACGACTAACTACATCTTTATGATAAACGTAATGAACACCTCTACTACCGTAACGATAAGCAACCACAGTATAATAAACTACAGTTCCATCACCTCTTAACTTTGAATCACCCCCAACATATATTTTTAGGTCAGGGTATTTATTTACCTGTTTGAGTGTATAAGACAATATATCAATTGCCTGGCCGTTGGTTTTTCGAAATATTTTCAACGTATTGGTAATTAAATTCTATATTATAACTGCAGGTACTATACCAATAGTTATTTGTTTCTTGCGAACTCTTCATTAGCGATTATTTTGTTTTTTACTTTGAGTATTATAGCACAGTCTTCATACCTCTCAGCTGCTTCAAAGTAATTAATTAGGTAATCCAAGTCTCTAACCTTTTCAGATGGTTTCATATGTTGGTTTAAAACATAATCAGCTCTGAAATCATCATTGGTTTTGAAAAAATGAAGTGTGGTTTCATTTGCTTTATGAATGAACTCATCGATGTCAATTTTTTCTTCTGGTACAAAACTAAACATAAAATTAGATATATCTTTTATAAAATCTTTGTCTCTTACTTTTTTATAACTATTCCAACGTTCCTCTTCTTCATTCATAACTTCAAAACTGTTGAATAAGTCACCTTTTTGTTCTTTAATGTCCCAAAGTTCAGTTGAAGGAACTATAATAATAAACATTCCAAAGTCTTGACTTCCTTTACCAAATATTTGTTCTGTTTTGACAAGAAAGTCATTTCGTTTCAGCCAACCATGACAACGTAAATGTTGAATACCATCTTCAGTGGTTAAACATACTTCGATATATCCCTTTTTAAATGTCATAATTATCCAATGCTCTGAAATCGTCGTCTGTGAATAGGTTTTCTTTATCTCCTTGTTGAATATATTTTTGAACTAATTGTCGAATATAAATACGTTCCGAATCAGTTCCACCTTCATCTGAATATTGAGGATAAAAAATTAACTCAGCGATTTCATCTATATTAAACCCATCAATCGACATTTCTGCCGCTTCGATCAATGTTCTTGTTGAGAGTATCGAAGACAATTTTGAGTTTTCTCGTTCACATTCTGTTCTGATTCTAAAACTAATATCACAAAGTGCTTCACTTACTTTAGGATTAATATCAGGACATTTCATATGTAATAAATCAATTTCTTGTTCTTTATTTAAAATATCCATCTCAACAATACTAAAACGATCAGCCAAAGCACGATCAATCATACGAGCTGAAGTATATTCAAACCCAATATTGGCAGTAGAAATAAAGCTAACACCATCAGCAACAGTAATAACAGGGCTATTTTCCTTTTCATCTAATCTTAATTTGCGTATATTAACGTCAAGAACAGGCATCAATATATTCCACGCCTCTGGGTTAGCTCGTGAAATTTCATCGAGTAAAACGACAGATCCCGGTGTTTTAATTGCGGCAACAAATGCTGATTCTTCAAAATATGTCCCATCCTTAAAATATGTGTTTCCAATAAGCGCAGAACGAACATCCTGCGTACTACCTAAGTTAAAATAAAAGATTTGCTTTCCAAGAGTCTCGGCAGCTTTGAAAACTATTTGTGTTTTACCAGTACCAGCTGGCCCTACAAACATAAGGTTTTTACCCTTATCAATACAACGAGTTAAATATTTCCATTTAAGGTCGCTGATAATAAAATCATCTGGTTTCTGATATGTTTTTTTCATATTTGATTTAGTAATTTGTTTTTGTTCAGCACCATCTTGTTCAATAAATTTATAACCATTACGTGTACCACGTTGATAAACAGCTAAATATTGTTTAAAGTTAATTGCCCTTTCTACTCGTTGTCTCATATCGGGCCTATTATCTAATAAAACAGGTTTACCTGATATTAAATCTATTGCTTTAACACGTTTATTAGTGTCATAATAACCTTTAATAACTTCTTTGTACTCCATATTCTGAATATATGAAATAAAGAAAAGAGAGCCAAATGGCTCTCTTAAAGTATAAAATAATAGAAAGAAAATTATATATTAATCTTCAACACGTTTATTTAAAAATATAGAATTACCTCCTCCGGGCTTATCCGTTCTTAACATACCAAATTCCTTAAACATTGATCTTAAGCGTGTTGAGGTTTCTTCGTCTCTACCTATAATAATACCTTTATAAAATTTATAATGGAGGCCTTCTGTGTATTCTGGACCTAATAGGTCATTAATTACTTCTTTACTATAAGTCGATGGCCCTGATGTATCAGGTTTAAAGAAATTTTTAAAGACATTTTCTTGGGTTACTTTTATTCTCTTAAATTGAGTAATTGCCTTGCTGATTTCTTTTATGGCCTCACTTGCGGCGTAATAAAGAGCATGAGCTTTAGCATCTTCACTATCATTAATATCTTTAGGTAAGTTATAATAAAATGATTTTGATGTTCCTCTTAGGGTTTTTAGTTCTTCGAGGGCACTTTGTGCTTGTTTTAAAAGTTCTTCTTGTGAACCTTCGTTGAGGAATCGTTGTTTGATTTCCTCTCTTACCATTCTGCGTAATTTTTGTTCGTTCATTGGGTTTAACTTTAAAAATGTGGTTTAGCTACCGACCTATGTCTAAAATAATGCGGTGGTAATTTATTGTCTGCGTCGTATGGTTTAATTGGGTGATCTACATCGCTTGGGTGTTTCCACTGATAATCTTTATCAGCGTCAGCAATTTTAGCATTGTAAAGATACATAACGTATTCTCTAATATATTGTTTGAGTTTATCCATTGCTAAGGGGAATATGCCAAGGTTTAATCCAATTTTCCCAGATACATTTTTTTATTTTTTTCATTTAATAAAACCTAATTGGGCTAATTTTTTACCTACAGCTTTAATTATATCAGGATTAAATTCCTTAGACTTTAATTCTTCAAATAAACCATCATCATCATCGTACATGCCAGGTAGATCAGGATTAAATTTCTCTAAGTGGGGGAGAACATAAAGGTTAAATATCATATCATGTTTTTGCATGATAGTACCTAATGCAGCCATTTCAGCTTTTTGTCCTATATCATCACCAGGTATTGAGTCAAGCATTTGTTGTTTTTCCTCACTACCATCAACCCAAAAACCAATTACATGTTCTAATTCCCTTATTATTCTTACCATAGGTTCTGTAAATCTTAATTCTTTAAGTTTAGGTATTGATCTAAGGAAATTAACTACTCTTTGTAATCCAGCTATCCATTCTGTAGTACCTTCGCCTTCTTCGTCATCAATAGTTTTAAAGCGTTTTAATTCACCTTTAGAATCGACGTAGGCTTCTTTGATTAATTCTTTTATTAGTTGTCTTAATTTAATGTGCTTCATCTAAATGCTTTTTTAAGTTGATCTTGTCTATCTGCCATTTTAGCTAATTCGATTTTAGCTAATTTTCTTAATGTAGGTTTAGGTTTAAAATTAGATAAATTAGTTAACATTTCTAATTTTTCTTCATTAGTAGCAGTTTCTAAAGTTTCCATAAGTAACTTAAAGGCATCCTCGTTATCAGCTATTATACTGAAGAAAGCCCAATCCATTATTCTTATACTTCCATCGGCAAACCATTTACCAATTCGTTCACCCATACCTTCATTCATTCTATCATCGGTATCAGTAATAATTTCTCTAATTAATTGCCTTAATTCTGTTTTTTTCATTTTAATAATCGCTTATTTTTAATTGTTGACAGTAATCGATTATACCATCTAACATATCACTTGTTAAAGCATCCATATTTAAATAATTAGTAGTAGCATAATCTACTATATCTTGGAGGACTGCTTGTTTCTCATCCTCTAATAAGTTGTCTTCAGATAACCGACGCTTGCGGTTCCACTCATGTACATTAAATGTAGGCATATTTTATTGTTTATATATAAATATTGAAGGGGCCGAAGCCCCTTCATTGACTGACTGATCACTCTGTCAGGTTATTTTATTTTTATTGTTTTTGGTTTTGATTCGTCAGCAAACGGAATATTCAATACTAATAATCCGTTTTCCATTTTAGCTTCTGCTTTAGTTAAATCGAATCTACGGGCTATTTTCCAACCGAAGTTAAAACTTGATTTTTTAACTCCAGCGTGATAATAACGTTTTGATCCGTCTGATTTTTGGTCTTCACCTTTTTCATAGGTGAGTTTTAAGATATCACCTTCAATAGTAATATCTACGTCTGATTTAGTTAGTCCAGTACAAGCAACTTCAAAAGTTAGCCCGTTTTCGTCTTCATAAACATCAACTGGATGTTTTACTGATCTGTTATCCGGCTTATTAAATACCGAATCATTGTCGAAAAAGTTCTTTACTAGAACGTCAAGTGGCGATATAAATCGCGGGTCGAATAGGTCAATTTTATGTACCATTGTTTATTAAGTTTTGTGGCCCCTAAGGTGCCGGGTTAATTATTTTAGATTGTCGTGCGATCAATCAGTCAGATATACATATAATGGGTTTATATAGGAACTCCATCTAAATCAGCAATTTTATCATAAAGACTAATATTAGATTGAAAAGTAGAATACGCTAATATATAATTTCCCTTAGTAATATCATGTGCACTTGTTATTTTCCATAAACCATTATAGTTAATATTAAGAGGAGGGGTAACAGATATTTTAAATATATCACCAACTATAAAAGAATGGGTTCCTGAACCTAAAAATACACCTGAATAGGTTACTCCACTTCCAACTAACCCATCGTAATCAGCACTATATCTAAATGGGTCGCGACCTCCTTGAGTTAATATAGTTGAAATATCAGCTGATAAATTCATTAAATCACCTGACAGTTTGGCTTGTCTAATTAAGGTTTGGTTAATAATTTCATCCCTATAGTTTTGAAACATCTTTTGTTCTACCTGATAGAGATATTCAGCTTCCCTATCATCTAAATCAGGATGCATTCGCCTCCATTCAAGCCATTCTAAATTACGAGTCCAAAGTTGAGGTATCATATAATTGGTCTATTCTTAACAGTATCAGATAAATCTTTGATTTTCTTAGAAATATCTTTATTCATCTCCGATAAATATTGCTTATTCTGAGTTGATATGTCTTTTTTTGTTTCATCAAAATTAGATTCGATTTTATTTTTCAACCTTAAAAACTCATCGTCTAATGTTTTTAATTTATCAATGTAATCATTGTATATCTCATTAACTTTAGCTCTATGTATGTTTCTTACAATTAAAAAACAGACTATACTATATGATAGTAAATAAATTATTTCAATATATACCATGGCGGGATTTCATTTTTACTTTTAGGTAGTGTTTTAAAAGTTTTAGTACATGGGTATTTATATCCTTCAAATAAAACTCCTAATGTTTTATCTTTATTTATTTGATAAATTTCACCCATTCGCTTTTCATTAAACAAATAAAACTCAATTTTATCTCCTATTTTCATTCGTGTAATCTTAAGTTTTCTTGTTCTATATAATTGAGTAACATACTTCTGATTTGTCTCACTGTAAGCAGTTGAGATTCATCTAAATTCTCTGTGTTCCATTTAAGCATCCCTCTCATATACTCGTCAAACTCTCTGGTGGCATACTTCCACTTTGCCCCGTTCATAAAGTTCTCATATTCCTCTTGTTGTTCAGGGAGGTTAAATTCAATTGTTACTTTCATTTGTATTTTCTAATTATTTGGAATATTCGTTTGGTATCAGAATCCAATTCAATCTTGTCCCTATTCCATGCGATAGTGTAACCATGATTAGCATTGTAATCTTCAGGTTGTATAGTATTACTATTTACTTTGTTCAAATAAATCCAAGGTACATTACCCATTAGTTCAAGTTCAATACCTATTTTTTTGAGTCGATTAATAAAGATTTCTACTTCATTCATCCCCTTTGGTGTTAAATTCACGTTTCATTTGCTTAACGTAATCATAGACCGCCATAGCAACTCGCGCTTCAGAATCAAATCTTGCTGTGCAATAGGTTTCAAACTCAAAGATCTTGTTAAGTATTTCTTTTTCAGTCATTGTATTTGAACTTTAGGTTGTTTGTTTGGGTTGTTTTGACAAGTTAGTTTGTGGTATGTTTTACCTTCACACACCTCACAAGGTTCAATTACAAGTTCATAACCATATTCTTGTGGGATGAAGCCTGCAACTTTTCCTTCTAAACCAAATAGACTCATATCAGCTCCAATTTCGATATAGGGGCCACCACTTGGATCTATCATAATTAAATCTTCTGGGTTGTTAACATAACTAAAACGGCAATATTCAAAATTACCTTTCCAATCAATATTTCCACGTTCATTTACTTCGAATGTAAAAATATCTCCATATCGATTTTTGTATCTTATCATTTTATAAATTTAAGAAAATCCTCTTAAATCCCAAAATTCTCTTTACTTCCAAAAAACTTGAATCAGCACAATCGTTGCTGCCAGTGCCAACGTTACGGCTGTTTTAGCAGTTAATGCTTCATTAAGGTGAAACCACGTTAAAAACGCAAATGAAACCATTCCTAATGAAAATCCAATCAATCGCTGAGGCCACAATTCACCATTAAAAGCTATTACTAAGTGGTGTGTGGCGTAAATATAAGTGTAACTAATTGGTATTCCAAGAAACGAAACCCACAATGGATTTTTCTTCATCCATTCACTTAAAAATTGCCCATTAATCTGATACCAGACTAATATTTGACCTATAAGAAATAATAATGAACCCCATAATAATCTAGTTATAAAATTCATTCTTCCTTCATTTTAGCCATTATTTTCTCATCACTGAAACGTTCGGTGTTACTTTCAATAACTCGGTTGGCTACTACCATATTTTCCGCTTTTAACCATGCTTCAAATATAGTTTCAGAGTGGCTAACTTGTTGTATTAAATCTAATTCTTCAAGCTCTGCTCCTCGCTTAACAGCTTTATGCATTTCTTTATTGCAGATATCTATTCCATCTTGTGCAACATAAAATCTACCCTTACTATCAGCTAAAGTCATAGCTTTAGGAAAACGCCTTAATACATTCTTTTTTGCTAATTGAAACCTTTCTTTTTTATCCATTTTATTTAATATTCATCGACAAAGTCTTCGTGATCGTCTGTCAAATTAGTTTTTTTCTTCTTTTTTTTCTTTTGATATTGGTAGTAACCATATTCGTCATCTAAAAATTCATCTTCATAATCTCTGAATGACTTGTTCCCAAAATGATAATTTTTTAATTTGCCCATTGTAGTTGAACTTTATGCCAGTAGTGTTCTGTTGATGGTTTTTTATATCCTCTAGGTCCACCATTCCAATTCCGAGCGATAATTTCATCACTTGAATCGGCGTGGTGATAATTTCTCCAAATATAAAACATTTCTTTTGATTTCCAACAATCCCAACGGTCTTCTTTAGAAAATCTTTTACTTGAACCTTGCTTTCGCAATATACGATTTACTTCTCGAAGCATAATTGGTCTAATTTGTAGGCAACCACAAGCGTTTTCTTTTTCATTGAATGCTTTTGGATTACCAGAGGATTCCACCAAAATTAAAGCATCTACTAGCGTGTTTGGTTTTTGTTTTTGTATAATATTTGGTTTTGGTTTTTCAACTTTTATATTAGTTTGTATATACGGAGTTAAATATTTGGGGGCGGATTGGAAGTTTTTTGTTTCTTTTGCTAATGCAATGAAACCTATAGCTATTAAGAAATGTTTCATAACTTATCAATAAATTCTTCACCTTCATCACCCTCCCATAAACCTAATTCCTTAAGGTGTTGGATATGAGCATCATCTAAATCCCATGTTGGCTCATCATCCTTATTTTGTGTATTATTATTTACTTGGTAGTCCTCCATTTGTTTGAGCTGGTTGTCGCTCCAAATATTACCCACGTTTAAGAAGTAACAATTATAACAAAGGAATTCTAAGTTATCACGTTTCCAATTTTTCTTATTATTGTCTTTAAAGTTAAGTACAAGTGGTACTTTAAAATCTACTACTCGCCTTTCATTAAAATCACAACTATTACAACATTCGGCTAAATAACCTTCTTGAATTAAACGCGCTTTAAGTATATCAACAGTGTAATGTGAAACATCTACTCTACCTTCTAATACATCTTCAAGAGGTGCCTTGATGTTTTTCTTTGGTTTACCGTAACCACCTAAATGCTTTTTAATACCCTTACCTTGACGATTTAAATGCTTGTCAAATAATGTTTTGCCCGTTTCGTTATCGTTAAATGTAAGTGCATAGCGCTTATATACATTATACGATACACCCAGGTAACGAGCAGCTGCTCTGTTACTTAATGTGTACTTTTGGGCTCTTAAAACGTCGTCCTTTGTAAGGATTATTTTATTCATTTTAAATCTTGTAATAGATTCCAAAGATCTTCAGGTGTGTCTGTAGGTAATTCTTCACCTGTTTCTGTGTTTTGGAGTTGTAATACTCCTTCGTCTGGTTGGTTCCATTTATCATATAACCACCAATGGATTATCTGTTGTTGGTTTTTGTTAAAATGGATTTCTATTAATGCTTCAATTGCTTGGACAAATGGTTCTTCGAAATTAACAAAATCAATTGCATGTTCCATTTTGAGGATCAATGTTCGGTCATTGGCGTATTTGTAATTGTCAATGAAACGAATAAATGCTTCTTTCTTAAGTAAACCTTTTACCGGACGTTGTTTAGTAACTGCGCCTTTAATTTTAAGGATTTCTTTAAGATCTTTTTTTAATTGGTCATTTGCCATTTGAGGGTTGTTCATAAACCGAAAATATTTCTAATAACTGATCGGGCCTTAATTGTTTTATAACAGCGAATGTATCTATTGCTTGTGTTAATGAAGAGGCAACACATTTATGGATGCGTTCTCCTCTTACTCCGTTTTTAGATTTGGTTTCTAAAACATATGTAGTACAGTTTTGACTCATACTTGATTGATTAATTCTAAAGTTTTAGAGCACAATTCATATTCTTCTTGTTGCTCATAAAAGTTTAAACAAGTTTCTAAATTTGACTTGAATGATTCTTTTAAAATAGAAACATCTTTCACGTTTTGACCATCTTCTACTCTAACCATTATAAAACTCGGTTTACCATCTTTTAAAGTTTGTTCAACACCATCTAAAATGCTAGCATATAACATTTTTTGATATTTAACTTTATTAGCTGAGTCTTGGAAAAAATCAGCGGATAATGTGGGAATATTTCTTCTTTTTCTCATTATTATAAATTTAAGAAGAAAGCTCCTAAAACCAAAATTCTTTATTATTCTCCTTTAAGAGCTTTCAGGATTAAGTTTTTGAATTGAGCTATAGGAATATAATATCCCAATTCGTTTGGGTTGTCAGTTGCTTGTTTTATATCTGGATCGATGTTAACTTGAAGGTCATATTTAGCTAATTTAGAATTCATAGCTTTTTGAACACTCTGACTGACTCGAAGTTTTTCATCTGGATCCATTAACACGGTTCCTCCTTTAGGCTTTAATTTAACTTTAATACCTTTTTTAGTTGGGTTTTTATTTACATCAACCTCAATAGTAAATGTATTATCACCAGTGGCTAATTCGGCCTCAGTGATATACTCATTCATAGTTTCGAGGACTAAATCGTGTAATTCAGATTTTTTCATTATTATTATTTGTTTATAAATATGAGGCGAGGTAGTCTTCCAAGTTAATTTTTGGTTCCCAATTTAAAAGTGATTGAGCAGATGTATCTGTGTTTAATGTATCTCTGGCTTCACCTGGTTTAGCTGGTTTGTAAGTAGGGTTAAGGTTTAACATTTTAGCTACTTCGTTTACTGAATGGTTTTTGCCCCTACCTAGTTCAAAAATAAATCTGTATGCTTTCTGATCCATGATTCTAATAAGAGCATCTACTATATCATCAACGTGGGTAAAATCTCTACGTTGTTCACCATCACCATATATTTCACATTCGATTCCTTTTTCTATGTTATTTAACCATCTACCGATTAATGTAGTATAACCACCTTCGGTGAGTTGATAAGGACCATAGACATTATAAAAACGGACAATAGTAGCTCTAAGTTTAAAATGTTCTTGATATAACTTAACAATATCTTCCCCTATATCTTTACTAAAAGTATAAGGATTTTTAAATTTCCCACTATGATGAGAAGACGATCCCGCATATATTAAGGGTACATTATTTTTAATACAATAATCTGTTATATTTAAAGTACCATTAGCATTAGTCATAAAATATTCCTTGGGATTTTCAAATGAGGGCTGAATTCTAGCAATAGCAGCCATATGAAATATTACATCGGGTGCCATATACCCAAGCTGGGAACTCCACAATTTATTACCTACAGTACCCATACTTTTAGGGAAATTATTAATGTCTCCCTCTAAGTATGTTACACCATCTATATGGTTTTCTTTTTTACCTGTGCTATAATTGTCTACAGAAATTACTTTATGTCCTAGTTCAATTAATTTTTTACATAAATTAGTACCTATAAAACCTGCTCCACCTGTTACTATTATTTGCATATTATTAAGTTTTTTTCATATGTTGTTAAATCATTTATTTGAATTTTAAGATTACCTAATCTAAATTCACCTATTTCACCACTATCTTGAATAATTTCAGGTAATTGTTGAATAAGATTAAAGTCTTGTTGATTAAATGTATTACCATCTATTATAACAACTATCCCTTCAAAATCATCATATAACTCTGATTGTAAAGGGGCTAATTTATCTTTTAAGTCGAATAAAGTATTTGGTTGTTCTTTTGTTATATAAGAAGTATAATCAATATCACTATACATTACATCACACCAGGGCTCAAGGACTTCTAAAAAATTTGAATTATTATTATGGATCCTAAAAGCAATATTGTATTTAGGTGGTATAATGGGTTTCATTAAAGTATTATGTTTAATAAAATGTCCCCACTTGCGGATAAAATTACGACCATTTTTTGTAGTAGTAAACAACCATTCATTTGAATCTTGGCCTGCTTTTCCTCCTACATGTTTATTAAATCTAGAGCCTCTAGAAGTAAAATGATAAACTAATCCTTCCCATGTTTGAATTACTTTATACCCATTCAAAACAAAACGATTAAATAAATCACTATCTTCTTTACTTTGTGGGGCAAATAACTCATCATGTCCTCCAACAGCTAAGAAATCTTCTTTATACATGCACCAAGGGGCAAATATACCTTCAGTAGTGGTTTGCTCATGTTTGGGTGTATATTCAGTATTTACCCAGTTATTAAATTTATCGATATCAAAATCTTCCACTTCAATCCCAAAATCAACTAACATTTTTTCAGGACCATCTGGATGTAATGGTGGTTCAACTCTAGTAGCACTTACCACTTTTCCCTTTTCAAGGTGTTTTAATATATGTTTATCTAAATCAGGAGCTGCAACCATATCAGCATGGAAAGTAAATATGATTTCAGTTCTAGCCATCTCAATTCCCTTATCAAACATACCAACTATACCAATACGTTTAGGTCCTGGATTATAATATGTAATTAAATCAGGGTCATTTAATGATTTAATCCATTCTTGAGTCCCATCTGTACTTGCATCATTTAATATAAGTACCTCATGTTGAGTAGTTAGGTTACGAATCGATTTATAAGCTAGTTGTAGAAATTCTAAATTATTTCTGCTTGGTATTACAAATGTTATTTTTTCCATCCTTCCATTGTTCCTCTAGCACATTCAAATAAATATTCACTATCTTGGTAAGTGTTACTTAAATATGTTATTTTATCTTTTCCTAATATTTTAGTTAATTTATATCCTAATAATGATTGTTGGGTATTTCCTATACCTCCTGGTCCTTCTCCTTTAACTGAGGGATCTTCCCATATTACTTCAAAATCTCCTATTTTTCTTAGATCGCCTCTTTTAATACACATAAAACTTTCTCTTATTGTAAGACAATGTAAAGGAGTATCAAAAATATATTTACATTCGTCTTTTACAAAATCTATATATGTTTTACCTTCTCTTTTTACTTCATTAGGATCTAACATTAAAGGATAATTAATCCCATTTCCTATTACTTTATATCCAAGATTTAAGGCATGTAAACATACATTAATAAAATTCCAATTTTTAATTACTAAATCATCATGCATTAAAAATAAAATAGTATCATCTTCAATATTTAAATAATCTAATGCTTGTTGATATGCCCCATCTTCTAATCCTAAATTAGGAAATACTTTATAAGAAAAATTATTTTTAACTTTTTTTGAAGGTTCTTTATGACATGACCAAAAAATATTAATAACATCATTATTTTGATTTATCTCTATTAACTGGTCTATAAATTCAGGGTAAGCATCAAAATGCCAACCTACTATTATAAATTGTATTTTCATATTACCAGCCTTCTTTAATACATTCAACAATATATTCTCTTTGTTCTTTAGTTACCCACCAACCTACAGGAATACAAATCATTTCTTGTATTACTTTATCTAAATTAGGTAATGATGATCGATATTCCTTAACACAAGAATGTTTATCGTTTCTTTCGTGGACTCTACTAACCATAATTCCTTTTTCCTTCATTGCAGCCATAAAATCTTCTTGTCGTTCTACTTTAATAGTATAAATCCAATATGATGAATCATAACCGTCTTTGTTTTCAAGCAGTGTCACGCCGTCAACGTTTTGCAGTTGTTTATTATAGTAATGGGCGTTGGCTTTATTTTTAGCAATTACATTTTTATTTACTTCTTTTAAATTAGCTAAACCAATAGCGGCATTAACATCATTCATATGAAATTTATATCCCCATTCCGGAATATCAGATTCACATCTAAAATCTTTTCGGTTATCATCTCTATCAATACCATACCATCTTAATAATTTGGCCCTTTTATATAATTTTTCGTGGGGACAAATTAACATACCTCCATCTACACTAGTTAAATGTTTAATAGCTTGGAAACTAAAAGTAGCAAAATTACCATAAGTTCCTACAGGTTTACCTTTATAATTTGATCCAAAAGCATGAGCACAATCTTCAATTACAGCAGGTTTAAAACCATATAATTTATAACATTTATTTTGGATATCTTTAACTCTATCTAAATCAACAGGATAACCTCCCCAATGGACTAAATAAATAATTTTAGTAGTAGGAGATAATTTTCGTTCTAGATCATCTAAATCCATATTTAAATTATTTGGATCTACATCAACCCACTTAATATTTACATTATTAGCTAACACAGGCCAATTAGTAGCGGTACATGTTAACGCTGTACATAAAGCCTCATCTCCTTCTTGTATGCCTGGCCAATTTTGTGAATACCCTACAACACCATGAAAAACTTGAGTGTTACTATCTGGGTTTAATAACATTCGTATAGCTAAATGTTCAGCTGCAGTGGCACTATTAGTAGTTACAATATATTCTGCTCTAAATTTGTTTCTTAAAGCTTCTTCGAATTGTTCAACAACGGGACCTTGCCCTATAAATCCACTGTTAATTATTTTAGAGGCATTCTCTGAGGCGTTTTTACTCATATAAACGTTGAAAAGAGGTATTAAATCTTGATTCATGATAGTATTTATTATAGTTTTTTTTAGCTTTTAAAGAACATTCATTATAAAATTTATTGTCATTCTTTAGCATCGTAAGAAATCTTTTAGCCATATCCAAATCTCCTAACTTAACTGTTAATTCTGGGTGGCAATAATATTGGGTATCTAATCCTTCATATCCTATGCAAGGAATACCTAAATAAGCACAATTAAGAGCAAAGGTACCAGCGGCGTGGGTTCGCATTAAATGTACTCCATATTTAAAATTATTTAAAGTTTTAATCCATTCTACCCAATTCATATAAGGTAGATGATTTAAATTGGGCATTTGTTCTTCACCATCGATTTTTCTTCCCATACTAGGAATATAAATAGGACAATCAGCTTCTTGGGCAATTATATAAGAATCAAATCCCCCATACCATGAACAAAAATTACCCCCAATTATAATATTTTGTCTTTCTACTTCAGGTAAATCTTTAATAGAATCTTCTATCATTAAACTAGGTAATATTTTACATTCTTTACCTGTAAGTCCTTCATAATATTTTTTATCAGAAAAATTATGAACAAACATAAAATCAGCCTCTTGTATAGTATTATAATACCATATCTGTTGGTCTAAAGGATAATCTTGCCAATACCAATTAGGTCCCTCTTGCATTACTGCTATTTTAGTACAAAATTGTTTTAATCTATTAATATCAAATTGAGGGTTATTTTTGGGTATAATTACTATTCCTAAATCGTACTTTTTATCAGGTGTTTGATTAATATTCCAATGATCAGCATTTAAAGCACATACCCATGCTAAATCAGTTCTCATATTAGGATGACTACGAGGGATTTTTCCGTTATAATTACCCTCTGTAAAAAATGTTATTTCCATACGTCGTTCCATGTAAATGATGTATATTGTGGATTAAATATATTATAACAGTTTTGTTCATTCATTTTATTTGCTTTAATATACCAATCATTACTTCTTCTTTTTTCATTCATTGTTCCATCTTTTTTTTCTCCTTTTATATACATTCTTTTTTTAGGATGATTTCTATTATGAACTAATAAAATATTTTTGATAACATATTGTGGGATATTACCTAAAACTTTATTAGTTATATGCATAAAAGCGGTGTCTTCATGAACAAAAAATATAGATTTAGGGATATTTACCCCTGATTTAATTACTTCAGAAGAAATTACTAGACCGCTTCCATTAAACTTATGTTGAGGTAATATTTTAACATCTAAATCAGTAGTTTTAGAATTAATTTTATCCATTTCTTCTTTATTCATTGTATACTTAACACTCCACCAATTTTCATAATCATTCTCAATAAATGGTTTGTCAGTAAAATCTGAATGTTCTAAAACTTTCCAACTTTCATCCCACATTTTACAAGTACCAAAAAATGCTAAATATTTAGGATTATTATTCTGAAGAGATACTTGATGTAAATTATCTAATATAGTAAATGTTTGTTTAGGTATTAAAGCATCAGATTCACCCCACATTAATACATCTACTTTATTACAATACTTAGAATTAAATCTTCTTCTATAATCTGCTATAGTAACTAATTCTTGGGTAAATTTTGTCTTAAAACGAATATCTAATAATTCATTTCCTATTTTTGCTTGACATAATTTTAATTGTTCCTGACTAATACATTTTTCTAAATCTTGGTTTAAACATACTGTAAAATCTACTAATACTTCTCCTTCATAGTCTTCAAGAGCATCTTTTAAAGAATCTACATATTCTTTAATTATATCAGCTTCATACCATTGGATTAAACATCCTATTGCAAATTTAGTTTTCATAATTTTCTTTAATTAAATCCCATGTTTGTTTCATTAATCCATTTCTTTCATTTCTAGGTAATCCATTATAATGCCATATGTAACTACATTTAATGAATATTCCTTGTATTAAGGCATGGGTTTTATACATGTGTGTCATATTATATTTTTTAGATATATAATTAATATTATCCCCAAAAAATTCTTTAGCTATATAATTTATAGGAGTTTGGTCAGTTCCTTTTTTTAAAGAATTATGCTGAAGATCTCTTAATGTATCTACATTATCTAAATAAAATTTTTTTACTTTTTTACAAAATTCAGGTCCATTATCAGGTAAAACTAATATACCATTATTAATATATTTAGTCCAATCTAAATCGACATTAGGAAAAAATCTTTTATACCCTTGTATTGAATTATATGTCCATTCAATACTTAAATCATCTATAACTCCTGTGTATTGATTGTTAGATAATTCAAATATATTTGGTGTATCCCAATGGACCATAGTATCTATATCTATAAGGGCTACCTGGTTATATTCTATTCCATTAGCTTCTAGTAAATCATATACATACCAACGCTGCCAAGTGGGTCTCATCCATTCTGTATCGTATAAAGGATCTTCTAATATGAATATCTCACAATTGTGTTTTTTAGCATAATATTTCCATGTCTTTAATGACCATTCCATATAGCTATGCATGTTGGGGTCATTAGCTTTAAGTGCTGTAAAAAATAGAATGTTTTTTTTCATAATCTGCCTAATTTATAAGGGGCTGTTTTTGATTTAAAGATTATACTAGGGTCGGTTAATTCAAACCGAGCAGCTTCAAATATTATTATCTTATCTTGGGTTAATGCTTTTTGAATAAAATGGCTTTGCCTAAATTGGTCGATTTTTCTTTTATTATTATCAATATCAATATATAATAAGTCAAAATCTTCAGGATCTTCTAACCACTTACTATAGTCTTTTTGTTGAAAATTAATAGTATTCTCTAATTTATTTAGTTTAATATTGGGTTCAATATATTCATATTTTATATAATCATAAGTGTTTATAGTAACATTAGGTATTGTTTTAGCCATTGTAATTGCTGTATCACCATATCTAGTTCCTATTTCTACTATTTTTGAGGGGGAATGTTTTTGAGTGAATGTATAGAGAAAACTTAAATAGTCCAAAGGATATTGCCACCCCGTATGATATTTTTTAAAATTCATATTAAATTATCTTTTTGTAATTGTTCAATATAACCTGGAGGATGTAAATTAGTTTTTGAATTATCTATTTCCCATTTTCCATCAACTTGTTTCCACCCATCATATATTCCTGTGGTACTTCTCCTCCATCCTAGTTGTAAGTTCCATTTTTCTTTTAATCTAATTCTAGATCTGCGAACATTTTTAGAAAATTCTACATCATCTTCTGTTTTTAATATTTTATTATCAAAACCTACTTGATGATGTTTAAAAGGAAGATTTACTTTATAGTTAAAAAATCCATTAAACATTAAGTTAAAACAATAATCATCAGTATCACAATCGCCTTTAAACTTTTCATCATAATAACCAACAATAGCTATTTTATCAGTGGATATAAATTGAATGCCATCTGTATGTTTATGTTGTTCGATTTTATAAGGTAATTTGGCAGATGAGATATGTTTAAGAAAACTATTTGTATGGGGCACAATAGCTAATAAACCACAATTTAATTCGGGTGTATTATATATTTTAATAAAATTATTTATCCAATTATTATCTAACACTTCTATGTCATCTTCAATAAGACAAAAATAATCTTCGTTTTGTACCATTTTCATCCCAACATTAATAGCCTTAGATACATTATATTTTTCGTTAGAATATTTTTTTATAATATTAGGATTTAGGGGATTCCATTTTTCAAAGTCTTCGTTATATTTTCCGTTGCATGTAATTATTATTTTATACTCTATGTTAGATGATTCACATTGCTTAGCTAAGGTATTAATGCAATTGATATGGGTAGGTACTCTACTCTTTTTAAATAAAGTAGGAATAGAAAACAATATACTCATATATTTAAAAATTTATCAATTAAGGGTTGTATATTTTGAATACCCTTACTGTATTTGCCATTTAATGCACTGCATTTATGAATAAATCCTCGCTCTGCTTCAATGCAATAGGGGCTAGTTCTATAATGTTCTGAAAGATATCTCATGTCTAATGCTAAATTATTATCATAAAGGCTTTTCATGAAATTTTTATCAGTTTGGTTCCAATCACTTAAGGCATCATGGCCCTTAGGAGAAGATTTAGAATTAACTCGGGTTAGATTAATCCCATCCATACTAAATTTGCCCCCTATTTTTTCTATTAAAAATTTAGTGTAAAACCCAAATGAACCCCTAGGACTTCTACTATCTACAAAACCATTAGATAAAAAATGCCAATCTAAATTATTAGGCACTTTTTTTGGAGTCAAATCCCTACTTCTTAAAGGGCCCTGAAAGTCTACTAAATCGATTTTTGCATCTAATATATCATAAAACATATCTTTATTTAAGACTAAGTTATCGTCATGTGCTAAAAATACCATATCATAGTCTTTATAATCATAATGATTTACCCATTGATTAAAAAATTCATAATTGCCCATAGTATTTTCTTCTAGGATAAATTCCCACCCCCAATCTAATAAATGTTTTTGTGTTAAGGGGATCTTATATAATATTTTATCTAGTAATTTTAACTGATCATCTCCTTTATAGTTTCTTGCAGTTTCTTTTTCTGATATAGCTTCTGCATCTTCCGGCAATCTGTGTCCTATACAGAAATATTCTATCGTCCAACCCGTAGGAACACGTTGTTCAGATAATACTTTATATAACTCATACGGATAATGCCAGCCCCCTAATAATACTGCTAATTTTTTCATGATAACATTTCTTTTAATACATTAATAACTTTAGTTTGTTCGTCATCTGTTAATGTAGGATACATGGGTAAAGAAAATATTTCATTAGCCCTTCTTTCTGTGATAGGTAAATCTCCCTCGTTCCAACCTAAATATTCATAACCCATCATTGTATGGACTGGCCATGGGTAACTTATATTTAAATGGATATCTTTCTCTGCGAGTTTTTTAAGGATCTCATCTCGATCTTTATGAGCAACTACGTAAATATAATATGCATGTTTATTGTATTCGGCCTCTGTAGGTAATTCTAGAATACCTTGTAATTCTTTATCATATCTTTTGGCTATTTCTCTTCTTCTATCAATCCATTCCTCAATATAATTAAGCTTCTTTAATAATATAGCTGAATGTACTTCATCTAATCTAGAGTTAGATGTATCTGGTCCATGTTCTATGGCATAATATTTTCCATTCCAGTGTCCAGATGACATCTTTTTCCTTTCCATACCAAAGAATCTTTGTCTATTCATCTTATCATACAATTCTTCTGAATTAGTTGTTATAAAACCCCCATCACCATATGCCCCAAATATTTTTGTAGGGTAAAATGAAAAACAACCAGCATCTCCAATAGAACCAGCTTTTTGTCCTTTATACGTCGCACCATGAGATTGAGCACAATCTTCAATAACTTTTAAATCATATTTTTTTGCTATATCCATTATAACATCCATATCACACATTTGCCCAAATAAATGAACTGGTAATATTGCTTTTGTTTTTGATGTAATTTTTTCTTCTATTTTAGTAACATCCATTAATGAATATTCATCTATGTCAACAAATACTGGTATTGCCCCTGTCATAGCTATTGCGGTACATGTTGGGACCGCAGTATTTGAAACAGTTATAATTTCATGTCCTTTACCAATACCAAGAGCTTTCATTACAATATAAAGCGCATCTGTACAATTTCCTACACCTATCCCAAATTTTGAATCTTGGTATGAGGAAAATTTATCTTCAAATTCTTCAACTCTAGGCCCAAATACTAATGTACCTCCTTTAAAAACTGAGTCGACTGCATCGAGAATTTCTTCTCTCATATTTTCATATTCTTTTTTATAATCCCAGACTTTAATCATAGTAATTTTTTTATATGTGTGATATTATGCTTCGGATAGAATTAGCTACCCAAGCATCTTGTTGTAAACATTCTTTTATTTGATACATGCTCATCCAAATAAAATTATCATTCATGAGTGTTATATCATAATCTTCATCTAATTCAACAATCATATTTAAATTTCTTTTATTATATAATCTCCCCCCATCTTCTGCTAACCACTGCTTATAATGTACTTTTCCCATTTTTTCTGCGTTCTGAAATATATCTACGTAGTTTGGCACATTTCCTAAATGTGCAGCATTAATATTACTAAATGTAGCTTGTAAAGTTGGGCTTATTTGAACCATATTTGGGTTACCAGGTTCTGATTTTGCTTCTAATAAATAATGGGGTACTCCATTAAATCTTTTTCTTAAAATCCCTAATATTCCTCCGTCCCATGTAATTTGTCGACAAATAGGTTGGTCCCACCCTTTTTTACTTTCTCTAATATCAGTTGTTACTCGAAGACCTTCTATCTGATAAAATTGTCCACTATCATGGGTTATTTTATCCCCATTAACTGTCCAGCCTCTCATTTCCGATAAGGGAATTTCTTCAATCGACATTTCTTTTTTATCGATAATCGATTTGTACCAAGTTTTAATTTCATCAAATGAATAGAATAAAGACCAATCCTGTAAGCCTTCAAAATAAAATTCTAACCTATCCTCGTTGATATTTCGTATGCCTAAGGTGCCTACACTATCTTTGAATTCTTTAAATTTAGCTAAATAGTTATTTTGTTTCATTGGTTTCATTAATAAGTTTCTTCATATTCTTAACAGCTATGGCAATACCATTTTGTAAATTAGTTTTTGGTACCCAACCTGTAATTTTATTAAACTGTGAATAATTGCCTGTATAACTACGCATTTCAATTGGATTTAATTTATAAGATGTATCAACTGAAATTGTAGCATTTATATTTTTAGCGATCTCATTCCATACATCAGATATTGTAATCGCTGGGGCTTTACTAGCGATTACAAAAAATCTACCATCATAAAATTTATCTGTTATTAATCCTGATTTAAGGAATGCATCGACTATATCATCGACGAAAATATAATCTCGTAAGCAATCTTTATTTTTAAATAATTTTAACTTTTTATGTTCTAATCCATATTTAATTACTCGTGATATTAAAGTTCCAGACGATTTCCTATCTAACGATTTCATATCTAATACAGGACCATATATATTGGGTAATCTTAATGTGATAGTTTTTAACCCATACTTTTTACTATAGATTCTTAAATAATTTTCTGCTAATAATTTATGGGCTGCCCACTCTGCAGGTGGGGATGATTGGGTTTGTTCATCTACTACTCCACCTTTGTTAACATCTCCAAATAAATTTGTTGAACTAGAAAAAATAATTTTTGGGTTGCATTTTTTTTCAACACATGTTTGTAACATATGTAAAACAGCTGTCGCATTTACATTTAAATCTCGTTCTGGTACTTCATGCCCTACTTCTACTGCTGCTAAATGAAAAATAATATCAATATTATCTGATATTAAATTATCCCATGTTTCTTTTAAAGATACATCGCCCTTTGATATATGTACAGTACAATTGTGTTTACGTAATGCATTTATCAATGCAGATCCAATATAACCTGTTGCCCCCGTAACTAATATATGTAAACCATTATACGAATCCATATTAAAATCCTTTTGTCCCATCCCAGTTAAAACCAATTTTTGGATCATCAAAAGGAATCCTATATTCATCTGTATCTTCTGGATGATACGGTTCGGTTGTGATACTTAATATATAGGCATTCTCATCACCTATTGCTTCAAATCCATGATAACATCCCGTTGGGATCTTTACTAATTGTGGATTATCACGATTTAATATATATTCTTTTGTCACACCTTTTGTTGGTGACCCATCTCTATCATCATAAACAACTACTCGAGCGGTACCATGGATACATGTAAAATAATCTGTTTTTATTTTATGGTAATGCCATGCTTTTACAAAACCTGGTTCACAACAGGTAAAATATACCTGACCAAACTTTTTATAGATTTCATCATCATTTCTTAAAACCTCCATTAGAAATCCTCGTTCGTCTGGATGAATTTTTAATTTTTTAGTTACAAATGCGTCTTCGTATGTTTTCATATTTTTATTTTATTTTGATTTAATGTAAAAATTTATTTTTTATTATCCTAATCTTTAGTTAAATATTTTTCTAATAATTTAAACCAGTTTTCATCTATTCCTTTAACAGTTCCTCTTCCAAAATGCCAAAAGAAAGGTATTAATTTATCATTTTCTTTAATAAAAGCTTGTTCTCCAGAATTCATTATTTTTCTACCAGGGTCAATAGCATGAATTCTTTGTAATGGCTTATCATTATATGAATTATCTAATATTAAATAAGGTAAATTATAATCGTTACTTTTTTTAGTAAAAATTCCCCCACTATCTTGATATGCTTCGGATAAATCTATTTTATATTTTTCACAGGAATCTCTTTTAGTGATTAAAAATTGTGGTCTGGCTATTTTTCTTGAAGGTTCCCACCTGTGAGATATAAAAAAGTTATTTTCTAATTTAGGTATTACATATTCGGTCCAATAGTCTAAAAAGCATGTATCTATATCTAAAAAACAAATATAATTTCCTTTCCCCGCTAAATATCCTTTTTGTAAACTATGGCTATGAGCTGAGCTTATGACCGAGGGAAACCCCTTTTGTTCTACATCATTATTACCTTTTAAATAAGTAAATTTATCACTTGAATAATCTGTGAATAATTCTTTTTGGTCTGAATTGTCTACCAAATAAATATGGTAGTCATAAGGTTTAGTATATTTATGTATACTATTAATTAGTATGTTGGCTAGTTCGAAGGATTTATAATTAACTAGTATAAAATCTATAGTGTTATTCATTTAAAATGGAATTAAGGGATTTAAGTAATGAATATGAATCATTAAATTTAGTAGGGGTAAATTTATAATTCCCCCCTATGGTAGTAGGCCAATTATTGGGAATGGATTCATCTAAATTTGTGGCCCACCCAAAATCTACTAAACATAACTTATTATCTAAGACTAAAATATCTTCAGGTTTAATATCATTATGTGAACAATTATTTTGACGTAATGTATCTAATATATTAACACACTGATTGTACCAGTTTATAGGTACATTATTTTTATTTAGTGGTACCCCTGCGTAACTCATTTCTATGGTTAATAAATCTTCATTGTAAGATTTTACTTGAGGAGTAAAGGGAGTGGATTCAAGTATCGTCAACCACTTTATTTCATTATAAAAAGTAAACTTATGTAACTCATTCCCGTGTCCGTGGTATCCCATTTGGGCCATTCCGGGACTAAATCTAGTTTCTTTAATAACTGTATTATTGGGAGTTATTAAACAATTTTGTTTAGGACCTGTTATAATACTGTCAGGGTAATAAGTGGATTGTATTTGGTCTAAGATTTTACCCATTTTGTATTAAATTAACTCCAGCTTCATTATATCTAACGGAGGGTTCTGGTTTAGTGATTTTATAATTATGTTTGGTTAAAAAATCTTTTAGTATATTAGAGGCGTTTACTTGAGTAAAATCTTGGGGAGTGTAATCTTCGGTCATTGCACTTAAAGTAACCTTGTAATCGTCTTTAATATTATGTTTATGAATGAAGGCATGATATAACAAACTGTAGAAATGATAATATGCATTAGGGGTATTAAATCCTCTTAATGAAACTTTTGTGTTTAACATATCTTTTTCAAAGTTTACATCGTAATAATCATCTCCTACAAATCTTAAATCAAAAGGAATTTGTTGGTTGCCTATTTTTACTTTGAAATGTACTCTATGTTTCTCGGGAAAAACTGGTTTTGCTTTTAATATATAAACAGCATCTTTTAAATTATCTACAAGTAGATCTATATCACCATGTCCTTCTAAAAGAAAATCATTAGGTAGTGGCTGCCAATTTCTTAATACAATATAATCTAAAGTATTATTAAGAACATAAAACATTTCCGAAATATTTTTCCACCCATCGTACCCCACAAGATTTGTATTTAGTATATTAGGGATATTTGTAGATTTATAATCAGTACAGTTAACCCCTAATAATAGTGTTAAATCATGATTACTTTCGACTGTGTTATTTGTGGCATGAATTAAGTCGTTGGGGGGTCCTGAAATGGATCTAAATGATTCTTTTAAATCAAATATATTTATATTAACTGTTTCTTGTCCTTTTGAAGTATTTCTTTGTTCATATTTAGGGGACTTATCCTCAACAACTACTAAGGTGAAAGTTCCTCTACCTACCCTATTAGCTTTATCAGACATAACAGGTCTTTTTCTATAAAAACGAGTTAGGTTATCTTCAAAATCACCCCAAGTAATATTATGTTGACCTATTATATCTAACTTTTGAGAAATTTTACTTAAAAAATTAGATTTATGTTTTTGGGCATTTTCCCATATTATAAATAAATGTACTTCTGAATTCATCTTATTTTTCAACAGTTATTACGCCCTCCCAATCGACTAACGCATCTTCTCGGTTATACTTTTTCCAAAGTTGAGTTCCGGCTGGCTCTCCTATAAATTTAACAATTTCTAATGTTCCGTCAGATACCATATCATCAATAAAAGGTTTTACGCATGGGGAAGCATTATAAGCAAGACCATAATCATCAAATACAAAATATTTAACTCCTAACGCTGAGCAATTTTCGTAATCCTGTTTTACAAAATCATAAAAATGATTTGCATCGATAAAAGCAACGTCATATTTTTTATCTAAACCCCAATCTGATTTGTAAGCATCGCCATGTAAATATTCAATATTTGTTCTATCGTTGTTTAATTTTTGTGCTTTATTTATTTCACTTATTTGTAACTCTATAGTAGTTACATTATCAAATAGATAACTTAATATTCTAGTTGTATTGCCATTGGAAGTTCCTACTTCTATACAATTGTTTAGGTTCAAAGGAGAGAAAAAATTTATAAGATCCTCTTTCATCTTAAGAGATGTAGTATTTCTTTCATCTCTTTTATCTTGAACTTCTGAAAGTATTTTATTGATATCCATTTTAATTTTATTATTTTGATGGTTTTACGCCTATGGCAATAGTGTCAATGTGTTTATAACCATCTGGTTCTGGCACTACATGTTCCCATGTTCCTCGGATATCTTCTAGACCAACATACTGAAATAGTGAATTGAATCCTTCGGGCCAGATTCTCCAGCAATCGATCGGATCTTCATGATATGGCGTAGTAATGCCTGGGCATTGCATAATGACATACCCTCCAGGCTTTGTTACGCGGACAATTTCTTTTAGCCAAACCCATGGCATACGCACGTGTTCAATAACATTGGTTGCATAGACAATATCAAATTTATTATCATCACATTCAAATGTATTTTCGTCAGGCATTGAAATGAAATGAGGCATATCAGCAGTGTCTATTTCTGTCGATCGTATGCCCCAATGATCATTTACTATACGTTCCGCCTGTTCTCTAAATAAGTCTGTATAGTAATAATTGTAGTTGCCTACTCCAATCCTATTATCGATATTGCGTTTTGTATAAACTTGTCTTTCCGGACCTATTTCGAACACATCTTGTCCGGACTCAAATAATGCAATAGCATATTTGTTAAATAATTCTTCAGCGTTTTTATGCATTTAGTTTATGTTTTTTTATTATAGACAGTAATCTATTATTTACTATCTTTACGTTTAAATCATTTTTTCCTTCAGCCATCATATCCCATTGTTTTTGGTTGTCAGGATGAAAATGGACTACTTTTATAGGTTTAGTAGCATTTAAATAACGATCATCAAATCCAGTCATCCCCATATTATAACTTGTATCTAATATAGAAACTCTATGAGAAAATTTAGGATTTAATTTAACTTCGTGTCTAATAACTACTTCGTCATCATGAGTATTATATACTTTATTTTTCATATTAGAAACTAAATACTCAAAAATATCTTGGGATGAAGGTTTTAAATAAATTATCCCACATTGACAAGAATGACCATCACCATTAGGATAAACACAAGTTCCCCAATCTCCATTAAATTGAGGAAAATCAAAAGGTTCTAATTGAAAAGCATCTAAATCATGATACCATATATTAAAATCTTCAAAAATACCTTTACGCATCATTTCTAATGTTGCATATTGTTTATGAAAAAATTGTGAATAATCACAGATTTCATCTAAAACATAGGTTTTAACTTTTTTATATTCGAAATCAAAATTAGTAGCTATAATAATATCTTTAGGATCCCAACCACACTCTAAAGAATTATCAATTTGAGCTTTAATCAAGTTTAAAGTATTTTCATGTTTAGAATAATCAGTATCACCCTCTCTTAATTTTACTCCAGATTTATTATAATCTGTAGATACAAATACCATAAAATTTTTATAAGGATGGTTTTCAAAAGAATATTCAAATAATCCTTTAGTTTCTATAATCATAATGTGTTATAAAATTCGTTTTGTTTTTCTTGACGTGCAATATCTTTAATGTGAATCAAACAAAATTCATCATTAGCAGGTAATTGACTTTCAGTTTTATGTCCTGTAAGTACCTCGTGTACTTTATTTTTCCACTTAATACGCTTAACATTTTTCATAATACGGCATT
>Ga0208162_1000129_pt1 | contig 39428 bp, 33 predicted proteins | sample CB_VirMetaG_4_FD_184539 | JGI IMG/M metagenome (GOLD analysis project Ga0208162, IMG submission 184539) | Freshwater to marine saline gradient viral communities from Chesapeake Bay - CB_1508_1M Viral MetaG (SPAdes) (version 4) | ecosystem: Environmental > Aquatic > Marine > Coastal | place: USA... | reverse complement strand
GGGGAACAATGATAGACCTTATATGTGTATCATTGATCACATTTATACTGTTTCCAATGTAGAAGTACACACGTCTCATACCAAGATAGAGTTGAAAGGTATTATTGGTCGATTTAATTCTGTTTGTTTTGAGATCTTATGAGTTTGTTTGTATTCCCCAATCACTATATTTGGACTGGACGAGTTCAAGAGCATGAGGAGATTAAACGTCTCATGATGCCACATATTGATGCTGATGATAAAAAGAAATCCAGTTGGAATTGTGATGTAACGAGTAGTTATGGAGAGAATAAGACATTCTTTCATAATGAGTATTTCTTGAATCAGGTTGTCTGGAATCCATTAGATTTAATGTTAATGGATTTACAGGATACCATCCAAATGCCCAAGGAGTCAAATATCCAAGAAATGTGGTATAATTCTTATGTACCTGGGCAATATCAAGAGGTACATAATCATCGACCAAAGGGAGTATTTTCGGGCATTTATCTGTTGCATTTGGAAGGAAAGAACACAACAGCATTTGTGAATCATCATGATCATCCGTTGTTCAATAATACCAAAGTTATGGATGATGTGCAAGAAGGTGATGTAATCTTATTTCCGTCTACATTATTGCATTATGTGAACCCATCACCTGCTAATAAGGTTACGATATCTTATAATATAGGGTGTATATTCTAATGAGACAGTTTGTATTACCGATAGCAGGGTTAATGCTTCTTATAGCGATTAACATCATTGATAGATACCAACAGCCACAAAGGAGAATGAACAATGAAATGGGTACTAAAATCCATCTCAGGTCTACAGCACAGTAAGGCACCAGACACTTATCTGGGCAACAATGGACAATGGGTGACAACAGTAGGAGAAGGAAAGCGTCATACTACTGAAGAGAAGGAACAGTTGATGTCCCAAAGATATCGGTTGTTCCAACAATTTGAGAATGATATGTGGGTTCCTGTGGAAGATGAAGAATGAGAATTGGAAACCCGTAAGTATTCGTGGGGTTAGGTTGCCTTATTATTATGTGTCTGATCATGGTAGAGTATTGTCAACCAAAGGTGGCAAGGAACGTATTTTAAAGATCAGAGCACGAGACAACAGCGCTGGTCGAGGTGGACATTCTGATATTAAGTTATCAAAACCCAAAGATCTTATCTTAGATGATTATCGTGGTGATGGTAAAACCTTTGCTGGTACATATCAGATACACCAATTGGTCATGTGGGCATTTAAACCAGTAGACCAAAATCCACCAGATGAATTGAGAGATGATTGGGATAGTGCTCCTGATTCTTTTAAACAATGGGTAAGGGACACTGTTGTTATAGATCATATCAATGATAATCCACATGACAATAGGATTGATAATCTACAGTATGTGACCCCAAAGAAAAACAATGCCTGGAGAAAACTTTATCTAAAAGAAAACAATGACAACTGAACAGTATAAAAAGGTCTACGAAGCAGTAAGATCTTATCAATTGCAAAATGCAGAAGACAAAAAACTATACGAAGATCTGCATGTTATTATGCATGAGTTATATCCACTAGCAAACCCATCTTATCATTATAGGTATAGTGATTGAAGTTATTGATAACTTTCTCCCAGAAGAGTATTTTAATAGTCTGACTCTTATGGTAGAAGATCTTCCATGGTTTTATAATAATTACAGTGTGTATAAAGGAGATAATGATTCACAATTCTATCATCTCCTTTATTTTAATAATGAAATAAGATCTCAATACTATAAGTATGTTCATGATGTCTATGATCAGTATATTCCTAATGCTAAGGATCATACTTTGTATAGAATGAAGATCAATGCTACTCCTAGAACTGATAGTATAAGACAGAAACAATTTCATGTTGATCTAAAAGATAAGCATAGGGTTTGTATCTTATATTTGAATAGTAATGATGGTTATACGGTGTTTGAGGATAAGACGCGGAAGGTAGAATCTGTGGCTAATAGAGCAGTCTTATTTCCTGGAGAATGTAGTCATACTGGGAGTTCTTGTACTGATGAAGGGTTAAGAATTGTATTGAATATTGACTATCTTATTTGAGGGTTTGAAGACATTTACGGAGAAACCTGTGGAAATTGTGGAAAACTTTAAATGTTTAAAAAAACATATGTTTGTATTCTATAACGTCTCATAAAAGTCTTATAAATATGCGATCTTATCGTTGTCTTGGGCTGCGCCCTATCATAAGACCGCCGTTTTGTCAAGACCCGCTGTGACACTATAAGAACTGGCACATTCCCACTTGACACCCTCCGAGTCTAGTTCAGGTCTTATAAGAATCTAGTTGAGACTGGGACAGTTTCTGAAGTGGCACAAGGGGAGAGTCTCAGTAGTCTTATAGTTTTCCACAGGGCTGTGGAAAAACCTGTGGAATCTGTGGAAACTGTGGAAAACTTATAAGATTCTACCTCTACTATAAGACAGCCAGGGACAAAAAGAACCTTCGGTAGACAGTTTAGAAACTGGCACAAGACCATTGACAGGCTCTGATCTAGTTGATAGTCTTATGGGGTCTTCAAATCAGTCCAATGATCTATCAAGTCACTGAGATCAAGTTCGATTTCACTGGTTGCCTAGAGACACACGGTTCTTATGAACTTCCTGAAGAAGAACAAAAGGAAGTTTACGATGAGATTCTTGGTAGCATGTGGGAAGCCGAAGATGGTGATGATCTTGTAGAAGAGATCACTGCTGCTACTGGTTGGCTGATTGAATCATTAGATTATCGTATGATTGCATCCACTTGACAAATCCGAATCTAGTTGGTAGTCTTATGAAGTCCCAGACAAATCTAGTTGACATGACTCTGAACACTCAGCAACTTGCCAAACTTAAGTATGATTATTGTGAAAAGATTATTGACGATATGGATATGGATACGTTAATGCAAATGGCACATGATCTCCTAATGGATGCTTATGATTCTGCCAGTGAAGAAGATATGAAAGATGAGATCCTGGATCTCTATAATAATGAGGTTCTGGACGATCTTATGGAAGCTGCAACAATTTGAAACAACACAATATCTTATAAGACCCATAAGGATCTCCAATGGGTCAGGGGGTTGACGGCTTGCCTGATCCGTTGGTATCTTATGGGAGTCGCTGAGGCATTCCAATGCTTACCGCTTTCACCCCTATCAGCAGCAACGCTAAGACGGGCGCAATTCCCACAACCACGTCCGACCGTTCTACCTGCTGGACTGGCTGCCCTTTCTACTTTAAGGGTTGCTACGCTAAATCTGGCCCCCAGAATATTCACTGGGGCAAGGTATCTGCAGGCGAACGTGGTCACGAATGGGCTGAATTCTTAAAGCTTGTTCGTAAACTTCAACGGGGACAATTGTGGCGTCACAATGTATCTGGTGACCTGCCAGTTGTCTCTGACGGTGTAATCGACGGCAACAAAGTAGTAGAGTTGGCTGAGGCTAACCGTGGTCGCAAAGGTTATACTTACACTCATCACCCGTTGACTGAAACTAACCTGGGTGTGATTAAGTATGCAAACGCTGCAGGATTCACGGTCAACGTTAGCACTGAGTCGGTAGAAGTTGCCGACAAAGTAATGTCGGAGCATAAGATTCCAGCAGTTGCTGTTGTTAACTCTAGCAAGACCGATAGATTCTACAAGACAGAATCGGGTCGTAAAGTTATCACCTGCCCTGCAACAATCCACGAGAATGTAACCTGCAAGACTTGTGGTTTGTGTCAACAATCCGACCGAGAGTTTATTATAGCTTTCCCTGCACATGGTAACGCTAAAAAGACAGTGAATGAGATTGTTTCGTAATGTTACAGGGGGGTCGCAAGACCCCCATCATGCTCTATTGTAAGCAAGTCAACGGGATTCCTCCGATGTTCAACCGTACAGCCCGCCAGCAAATCGAAGCTGCCATCCTGAGGCAGCTTGCTAAGTCACCAGCTCGCAGCCGCCGCCTGATCGATCTCCATGCCGATCTGGGGTTTGATGATACAATCCCCCGCACAAGCTTCCATGGTGTTCTAAAAGCCATGGAGAGGCAAGGTAAGGTCACAAGGGTTAGGATCAAACGCAACGTGTTCTGGGTTCTATTACCCTCAGCAGTTCGCAAACGTGATAAGATCAGGAAGGCATTCCGAGAGCTTATCTGATACAAACTGGGGGGATAATCTCCCCCCTTCTTATAAATCTAGTTCAGAATCTAGTTAAGAATCTAGTTGAAATGTAGAGAGAAAATATAGAAAGAAAGTATAAAGATTTTAGTATTATTATAGGTAAGCAGGTTAGGTGACGACCTTTTTCGTCTACAAGGCTACCCCGCCTCTCCTTCGGTTGTGCCCATATCCTACAGCATGGCAGGCATGGCTGCGGCACCTGAAGCCACACCTGTCATGATCTGTAACATAAGACGGTCTTATGGCTGCTCTATCATGCGATGGTAGGTAACGCCACGGTATCGTAACGAAACTTTATATCTGAACTTTTCAGATTCTCTTAACCATTGAGAGGTTGCCAGCACCTGCCGCAGCTGCGATGATTGCTCCAGATCACGGTTCAACCTTTCCATGGCTGATTTGATTTGCTCCTGGGTAATGGGTCGCATGGGGATCCCTTTCGTTTGTCTTAAGAGTCTACCCTATGGGCTGCCAGATTCTCATGAGAACGCCCATAAGACTGTGCCAGTTTCCGAAGTGGCCCACGAGGGGCTGATCAGCTGGCTCTAACCCTTTAGGATACGCTTAAGCGGATCCGAAAGACATCCGCCGCACACCTAACCCCATCGCCACCATGGCTGATTTCGAGACACTGGCTTCTCAGATCATCACTGAGGATCGCCGCCTAAAGGCTGAAACCAAGCGCCTGGAGAATCTAAAGAAGGATCTCCTAGGTATGATGGAAGCCGAGAATGTTGGAGAGGTTAATGTCAAGGAAGGTCGCATCCTTCGTTGTCAGCGAACCTCCAAAGATTTCGGGGAGACTATAAAGAACCTCGAAGCAAGTGTAAAGGCTGAGAAAGCCCGAGCTGAATACTTGGGTCAGTTCGTTATCACCGCCGTGACGCAATACTTGCGAGTCGGCTGATACAATTGGGGGAGAATCCCTCCCCCTTTCCTTACACTTTCCCCACTGAAACAATGATCACTATTGTATACGAAACCCCCTATCCTTCGGCGGGTTTGAGTGAAGAATGGCGCACTCAACAGTTTTATACTGAAGAGGAAGCTATTTCCATGGTTCAATTCTACAATTCCTGTGGCGTTCGCGCTAACATTCTGGAGGCAGTAAAGTGATGCCAATGGCTAACCCTAACCTCTCCTACATGTCACCCGAGGAGTGTATTGTTCACTATCAGGCGATTAATGATAAGAACGGAAACCCGCGTAGGGTATACGTTCACTGGCGTAATCACACCTTGGTTAAAGCATATGATGAGGGCTACAATGGCTACAATGCTATACCTAAGGAGCTGCAATCCTTGCCACGGTATACTCGACAAGTATCAGTTGGTTTGTATAAAGATTTCGTGAGGATGTACGGATGAAAGGTTATACAATCTGCTGGTTTCTTGCCCTCTCGTTTCTTATACCTTGGTTCTTTGTTGTGACCCAAAGTATAAACAGACACGACGTAATGTATGGGAATTTCTGTAGAGATTACCCAGAATACTGCAAGAAGTAAGGTATACTTAGGGGCTGCAATCGCAGCCCTTTCTTATACTGTGCCAGTCAACAAAGTGGCACACAGCCCCTTGACAGCAGTGCCCGATCGTGGTATCGTGCCCCCGCCGTCCCCCCTGATATAAAAACGCCTAACTTCCCTAAGCTATAAGACCTTGAAATCGACCTCTAAATATCCTTCGATTTAAAAAAAATTCGCCCATGAAAAAGCGTCTGAGGGATTTTATAGAAATAAGATATCAAGAGATCTCTTATATTCTTCTGACCGCCGCCGAGGGTATAAGAATTCTTATAGACAAAAAAAATCCCCCAGGAAAAAAAATTCCCAGGGGATTCAGATTCTTATAAGATTTTATACGCCTCTTACGCCAGGGAAGCCGTTTGGATAAGGTCTCATTTTTCTGAGAGTCTCCTTAGTCTTATTCATATCATCTGCCATACCATGAGAACCTCTTCTCTGGTCATCAACAACGTTAATGGCTCTGATACGAATAGCACTTTGCTCGACAATCTCTTTGATTTTGTCCTCAGCCATGACTGCCATAATTTTATCGGCATTCTCGATGGAATCGGCATAACCTTCTGAAATAAGAAAATCAAGAACGATGTCGTATGCTTCTTCGAGCTTCTCACCTTCTTCCTCAAAAGAATTAGCAAGTTTTACCATGCTACCAGGAAGTAGGGGGCCTTTAGCTTTAGCAGCGGCATTAGGTACACCAGCATCAGCAGCCTTGTTGATCTTCTGCTGTCTTCTAGCAGAACTTCCACCAGTGCTTCCTACAGTGAAACTAATTTGTTCAGTGAGGGGCTCTGCTTCAAATTCATCGCCAGGTTCTTGTTGTAGCATCTTATGGTAGGTATCCATAAGACTTTTGAGTTGTGGATCGTCCATGGGTATCTTATGAGTTCTTATAAGAACTATTTAGTAAAACCCGCCCCTAAGCTCTCTATTGACAAGGATAAATAACGGTGTTAGAATCTTATAGTAAACCTTTTGAATTGGTATGGCATCAGGATTTAAAGTGGTGGCGAACGAACCGCCTGAAAAGTCGAAGGAAGAGTTTGACATCGATAAGGCAAAGGAAATGCTCAAAGGGAAGGCAATTGTCTTCTGTATGCCTGGTCGCGGTTGCTCTTATACCTTCCTAAAAAACTTCGTTCAAATGTGTTTTGATCTAGTGCAAATGGGCGCTAGCATTCAAATCTCACAAGACTACAGTTCCATGGTGAACTTTGCCCGTTGTAAGTGTCTCGGTGCAAACGTTCTCCGCGGGCCTAATCAGGTTCCCTGGGACGGCAAACTCAATTACGACTATCAGCTCTGGATCGATAACGATATCGTCTTCAACACCGAGGCTCTGCTTCGTCTAGTCTATATGGACAAGGACATTGCTGCTGGCTGGTATGCAACCGAAGACGGTCATACGACCTCTGTTGCTCACTGGTTGTCTGAAGAAGAATTCAAGAAGAATCGCGGTGTCATGAACCATGAGACCGTTGAATCGATTCAAAAGCGTAAGAAGCCCTTCACCGTTGACTACACTGGTTTCGGTTGGGTTCTGATTAAGAAAGGCGTGTTTGAGTCTCTCACCTATCCTTGGTTTGCTCCTCAGATGCAAGTCTTTGAATCTGGTGAAGTTCAGGATATGTGTGGTGAAGACGTTTCATTCTGTCTCGATGCTATCAAGGCTGGTTTCGAGATCTGGTGCAATCCTCTGATTCGCGTTGGACATGAAAAAACCCGAGTCATCTGATCGATTTGCGATCTTCATCAAAGACAATTTACATGCCGATGACCTCACCTATGAGGAGATGGGCAACATGTTAATGGATCTGGCACAAGATTTTTATCTTGATGGTGAACCAGATCCCAAAGATATTGAAGTGAAACTTAAACTAGGAGACGAATATGGCAAAGCGCCCTTCATTGACCAGCGGTAAAAAAATTGAATCGAAGCCCAAGTGTACTCGCCAGGGCAACAGCAAGAATACTAAATATGCTGCAACGAGCCGTAATAAGGCTAGGAAGGCATACCGAGGACAAGGTAAGTAACATGTACATCACAGAGGTCAATCAGGAGTGGGATCTTATTCACCCTAAAGACCTCTGGGTATACAATAAACTCTTTCTAAGTCGGGTTTTGGGATATAAGTGTGGGCCTGCTGGCACCACCGTCCCCAGACCCGACTTTTATATTGTCCGCCCATCCTTGAATTTACTTGGAATGGGTCGTGATGCTCGAATTATTAAGATAGAAAATGAAACAGATGATCTTCATCCATCAGAATTCTGGTGTCAGATCTTCAAAGGAGACCACATAAGCGTTGATTTTTGCAATAAGAAGCCAGAATTGGTTGTAATGGGTGAGCGTCATCATGATAATCCACTATATAAGTGGTTCAAATGGTCTAAAATCGACAAGAAAGTTGAATTTCCTTCAATTTTGGAGGATTTGGCTGGAGATTATGAGTGGATTAACTGTGAATTCATTGGAAATCAGTTAATTGAAGTCCATTTTAGACAAAATCCCGACTTTAGACATGGCAATTCTGTTGCCATACCTCTCTGGAAGGGTGAAAAAGTTCAAGATTTGCCAGATTATGAGTATATTGAGGACTCTGATTACCTAAGGCAGGGATTTTACATTGATAAGGGATAGAAACCCCTCTAAAAGTTCTGATTTTTCAACAAATCAGGAGAATTTCATGCAACCCGACCGAAACAAAGAGTACATGAGGCAGATGTGGGGCACTGATCGCCTCGTTACTGACTATGGATCAATGAAACAAGTTGACATTTACGAAGAAAAGCGTAAATTTTTACAAGAAGTGATGGATTATGAAGAAAATGAGAAGAAAGTTAATGATCCACCAAACGATAGAATGTCAAGACCATGTGGAGGACAAGGTGGTTTTGATGATTATGTAGAGCGTTGGCACTAACTGCCTAAATAATCTAAAAGTCTGTCTATATCAATGCCAACAAACATATCAAGGGCTTTTAGAGACATCAGTTTATCATTCAAAAAACACCCAATCACCAATGACATTGTAGTTCTTAAAAATGAGAACGCAATCAAAAATTCGGTGATTAACTTGGTACGGACAATTGTTGGTGAGAGATTTTTCAATAATCGTATTGGAACGGTAATCGAAGACTCATACTTTGAACTACAGTCACCAGAAATTCAAGTTCAGCTTGAGAATGAAATCAAATCAACTCTGAACAACTTTGAACCAAGGATTGATTTAAGGCAAGTTAGAGTTGCATTTCCTGTTGATAGTAACGACCTTGAAGTCGGTGTAGTTTATGACATCGTTGGTCTTTCGACTCCCGTACAAGATATTACGTTTATCCTACAACCAACAAGGGTATAATGGCATTTACTCAATTCACAAATCTAGATTTTGATCAGATAAAGAGATCCATTAAGGATTATATCAGGTCTAACAGTGAGTTCACTGATTATGACTTTGAGGGATCTAACCTGTCAATCTTAATTGATACGCTTGCCTATAATACCTACATCACTGCATATAATACCAATGCAGTTGTTAATGAAGTCTTTCTTGACAGTGCAGTTCTAAGGCAAAATGTTGTCTCCCTAGCAAGAAATATTGGTTATGTACCCCAGTCAAAAAAGGCTGCAAGGGCTGTTGTCTCCATGTTGGCTGACGTACCTACTAGCGGCATTTCAAGCACCACACCGACGCTTACACTAAAGGCTGGTGTGGTTGCTACAGGTGCCGCTAATGACTTGAATTACTCATTCTGTGTACCAGAAGATATTACGGTTCCAGTATCTGATAATATCGGCGCATTTACTAATATTAGCGTCTATGAAGGTGCATTTGTGAAGTCATCGTTCACCGTTGACAATTCACAACCAGATCAAAAATTCATTCTACAAAACCCTGGTATTGATCTTTCAACCCTAGTCGTAAAGGTAAGACCTTCTGAGGGTGATCAGATCAGTGAGGAGTATACTAAGATTGATAATATTGTAGGACTAACCACAACTTCTAAAAATTATCTCGTACAAGAAGTTTCAGGCGAAAAATACGAGTTGATCTTTGGTGATGGAATCATTGGCAAAAAGCTTGAAAACAACAATTTCATCGAAGCCACCTACATTGTCACAAATGGAAAAGACGCTAATGGTGTTACTAACCTTTCATTTAATGGAGTTCTCCTTGATAGTAATAACAGCTTTATACCTCAAACATCACTTACCATAAACACCTCTGTAGCCGCTGCAGATGGTGCTGACATCGAATCAGTCGCATCAATCAAAAACTACGCTCCTAGGCTCTATTCCTCACAGTACAGAGCGGTTTCAGCTAATGATTACGAAGCGATTGTCCCAACCATCTATCCTAATGCTGCATCAGTCTCTGCATATGGTGGTGAAGAATTAGATCCACCTCAATTTGGAAAGGTATTCATCGTCATCAAACCAAAAAGCGGTTCTACAATCTCTCTATTCTCCAAAAAGGAAATCTTAAGAGATCTTAAAAAGTACAGTATCGCTGGTATTGTACCAGAAATCATTGATCTCAAGTATCTCTATGTTGAATTAGAGTCTTCAGTATACTACAATCCTAATATGATTAGTGATGTAAGCAATCTACAAAGTCAGATTGTTTCATCTCTAAATCAGTACGCAACATCAAAAGAGACTAATCAGTTTGGTGGAAGAGTAAAATATAGTAAGGTTGTCAGCCTAATTGATAGTACTGATAATTCTATCACATCAAACATCACAAAGATTAAAATTAGAAGAAATCTAAACGTTGCTATCAATTCCAATGCACAGTATGAATTGTGCTTTGGAAATCAGTTCCACATCCGCAGTGAAGGCTATTCCATCAAGTCTACTGGATTTAAAGTTAACAATAATCCAAATACAATGTATCTTGCTGATTTCCCAACATCTAAAACCATGGGAAGAATTTTCTTCTTCTATCTAGACTCTGTTGGTAAGCCTGTTATTGTTAACAACAGTGCTGGTACTGTTGATTATGTTAAGGGTGAGATCTTATTGAATAGTGTTAATATCATTTCTACAGTTAAATCAAATAATGTTGTTGAGATTCAGGCTATACCTGAGTCCAACGATATTATCGGTCTAAAAGACTTATACATAAGTTTAGATATTGCATCCAGCAAATTTACCATGATTAAAGATATCATGTCTTCTGGTGATAACGTTGCTGGAACAAGATTTACATCAACCTCAAGTTTTGTTAACGGAACTTATACGAGATAACGAAGAATGATTGATAAGCAGATCCAGAGAGTACAAATTAACCAAGTTATTGGTACTCAGATTCCAAAATTCATTGCCGAAGAAAATCCACTATTTACTGAGTTTCTGAAGCAGTATTATATTTCAATGGATCGCCAAGGCGGTTCAACTGATCTTAGTGAGAATATTGATCAATACTTAAATTTTGAGAATTTTAAGGAAACATCATACCTTGACGGATCTACATCTCTTACAAATAATATTGAATCTTTTACTGATGAAATTGAGGTTGCCTCTACGGCTGCCTGGCCCCAGTCTTATGGTCTGCTAAAGATTGGCACCGAGATCATCACATACACTAGTAAGGATGATACTAAGTTTTATGGCTGTATCCGTGGCTTTAGTGGAGTAGAGTCTTTACATAAGACTAACTACCCAGAATATCTCGTATTCAGAGAATCTGAGGCAGCATCTCACGTTGCTGACGATACTGTCTATAATTTAAGTAACTTATTCCTAGTAGAATTTTGGAAGAAGCTTAAATATCAATTCTTACCTGGATTTGAAGAGAGAACATTAGCTGATGGTTTAAACAAAGGTAAGTTTTTAACTTTTGCAAGAGATTTCTACAAATCTAAGGGTTCAGACGAGTCTATTAAGATTCTATTCAAGGTTCTTTACGGAGAACCAAACGCAGAAATCATAAAACCACAAGATTATCTAATTAAACCATCAAACGCTGACTGGTTGGTAACTAAAAACCTTATTGTTCAGCAAATTAGTGGTGATGCATCTAAGCTTAAGGGTCAAGCAATTTTCCAAGACTCTCCACAATCATCTAGCTATGTTTATGATAGCCAAATCATCAATCTCGAAGGTGGTGGATACTATCAGATCAAACTAAGCTTAGAATCTACGGTTGGAGATTTTTCTGTATGTCCTAGTACCAAGACTACAGATCCAGTAGATCTATCGTCATCAACAATTACAGTTGACTCTACTGTTGGATTTGCCGATGCTGGAGAGCTTTATGTCAACAGTGGTATTGTAACTTATACTTCTAAGAGCAGCACTCAATTTTTCAATTGTGTTGGCTTAACAACTAGCGTCGCAGTATATTCAGATATTTTCCAAAATAGTTTCATCTATTCTTATGAGAATGGTGATGAGACTAAGCCAGTTTTCCTTCGTGTAACTGCACAGTTAGATAAGAACGTTACTTTAGCTGAGAATACTAAGTATCTTGCAGTTGGTGACGAGATTAAGGTAAAAACTTTAGGTGAAGAAGTTATTGCTGAATCATATAATAAAAAGTTTGATCCATGGATCCACAACGTATCTTATGAAGTAGATGTTCAGCCAAGAGAATTTGGTGTAGAATCGACAACTTCTCCTTCAGTAATCAACACCAAAGAGCCTCATGGCTTTAAGTCGTCTGATACTGTAACATTAATTGACCAACAAAGTCAAGAACAAATTAATGGAGAAGTTATCCAAGTAAATGCTGTAGATTCGTTTACTTTTGAATTTTCTGGTACACTTTCGCAAACTTCCAACTATGTTGCAAAAAGAAATATTAAATATGTATCTTCTGTTAGTTCTACATATCCAGAGATTACCAAATTTGTAGCTGATGTTCAAAATACCTACATTGATAGAAAGAAAGAGAATCTCTATGTAACTTCCACTGGATTGCCATCATACAGCATTACAGCTGGATCTGGAGTACTATCTCGTAAAAAGTTCTTCAGTGTTGGTGCTGGTAATACAAATATTATTGACGTAACAAATCACAACTTCTACACTGGTGATAAGGTAGTCTTCAATCCTAATGGCAATCCTATCAGTGGCATCTCTACTGGTGTATATTTTGTCAGCAAAATTGACAATAATAGATTTAAGTTAGCATTCAGCCCATCAAGAATCTTCATCAACGACTTCATTTCGTTCTCTGAAGGTAATGGAACATCAAATTATATTGTAGCTGATGCTGCACAAGACAACAGAACACTAGGTAGTCAGAATCTACTTAAGAGAATTCCTATTACTACCAAGAAGAAGAATCCAGAGCAACCATTACAGACAGGTCCTGTTGGCATCCTACTCAATGGTGTTGAGATTATTTCTAACAAATTCTCTGATGCAGTATTCTATGGTCAGATTGAGTCTGTTGACGTATTGAATAGTGGCAGAAATTATGATGTGATTAATCCACCACAATTAATCATGTCAGATACTGTTGGATCTGGTGCAACTGGAAATGTGTTCGTTTCAGGACATTTTGATGATATTATCGTAACTAATCCAGGATATGATTATAAGAAGGCACCATCTATTGTTATAACTGGTGGTAATGGTTCTGGTGCTACGGCAGAAGCTAAAATGCGTTCTGTCTTAACCTCAATTAAGTTTGATGCTAATGTTGGTATTAACACAGTAACAGACATTATTGGCTTTGGCACATATCACAACTTCATCAATGGTGAAGAGATTGTATATAAAACTCTTGGAAATACTGGTCTTGGCATCGGAAGCACTGGAAATAACAATACCACAGGTTTCTTAGTTGATGGTTCTAAGTATTATGTAATTGCAAACACTGATTCTTCACTTTCTTTAGCAGAAAGAAAGAATGATGCGCTTGCAGGAATTAACACAATAAACATCACCAGATCAGCTTCTGGTACTCATCAGCTTGTTGCAACAACTGTAAGAAAGGTAATTGATAAGATTGTTGTAACTAATCCAGGTAGTAACTACAGACATAAGAAGATTGATATCCTTTCACAAGCTTATCCACCTTTAGATTATACTAAAGTCAGCACAAGTATTGTTGGTATCAACACATTAAATGACTACATCTTTGCAAAGAATCACGGATTCGAGTCTGGAGATATTGTTGAATATTCAACTTCAAATACACCTATTGCTGGTCTATCAACCACTTTACAATACAAAGCGATTAAGATTGATTCCGATCGCTTTAGATTGGCTTCTGTGGGAATTGGGTCTACGTTCAGCTCTGAAAATTATAGAAGAAACATTTATGTTAAGCTTGATGATTATGGAGTTGGAACCCATACCTTCAAATATCCAAGCATCCAAGTTTCAATTGCTGGAATACCAAATCTTCCAAATGTAACTGGATTTGCAACTGACGCGGTATCTAAATTTAGTACCTCACAAGCTACAGCAGTTGCTGTGGTTTCTGGTGTTATTGATGGTATTTTTGTAACTGAGGGTGGAAGTAATTATGGTTCTGCAAATATCCTAAACTTCGACAGAAAGCCCACAGCTATCGTCTCTAGCGGCTCTGGAGCCGTTGTAGCTCCAATTATAAACAATGGCAGCATTGACCAAGTATACGTCCTTAACGGCGGTTCTGGATACGTCTCAACGCCTACAATTACTGTAAGTGGAACTGGTAATTATGCAAGACTTCTGCCAAAAGTTGTTAATGGTGAGGTTGTATCAGTAACTGTTCTTGATTCTGGTGTTGGTTACACTAAAGAGACTACTGAACTTACGGTAGTAACAAAGGGTAGTGGTTGCATCTTATCTCCAAATATCCAAAAGTGGAATGTTGATACTTATAAAAAGCATGAGCATATTCTAACAAATCCAAATAACAAAGATGATTTGATTATTATTGAACCATTTAATAAAAATAACACCGACAACCAATCGGTTTCTGTAACTGCTCCAAGAATTCTCAGATATCATCTAGGTGATAATATCAATTCATCTTTGGTAGAAGTTGGTATTAATACTTCACACTCTCCTATTATTGGTTGGGCATATGATGGAAACCCAATCTATGGCCCCTATGGTTCTAAGAATCCAAAAGCAATTGGTAATATTACTGAGTTAAGATCTAGTTATACTTTGGTATCCAAGCCAAATAGACCAAGTTTCCCATCTGGATTCTTTGTAGAAGATTATGAATATAGTGGAGATGGAGATCTAGATGCTAACAATGGAAGATTCTGCACAACTCCAGAGTTCCCAACTGGAACATATGCTTACTTTGCAACAAGAAATAACTTCCCATATGTTCTAAATGGATATAGAAATGACGTAGATCAGTTTAACTACGATTTCTCCAAGTCACAACAAATTTTAGACGATCTTCAAGATGACATCTTAAGAAATACAGCCCCATACAAATTAACATCGCCTAATTCAAATTATTACGCTGCTCCTCAAGTTAAGAGTGAAAGGGAAAAGTCTGAAGTAACTTCGGTATTCTCTTCTGGCATTTCTTCAGTTAGAGTTCTTCTTCCTGGAAGCAATTACAAGGTTGGAGAAGTAGTTGATTTTGACAATACTGGAAGTGGTGGAAGAGGGGCTGATGCTGCAATTTCGCATGTTAAAGGTAAAACTATAACATCAGTAAGCTATTCTACAACTTCATTTAGTGGTGTAGAATTTGCATACAGCAACGAAAGAGTTACTGGAATTACATCAGTTCCCCATAAACTTAGTGATGGTGACCTAGTAAACATTTCTGGTATCAGCACCTATGCATTTAAGTCATTTGAAGGTGTTTATAGAATTGGTGTTTCTTCAATTACAACAAATCTCGAAGTTGGTATTGGTTCAACTCCTGCAACAGGAATGATAACCGAGATTTCACTTCTAGAAAAATCATATAATGATAGAATTAAAGTAAATGATATTATTGGAATCAATAGTGAAAGATTCCTGGTACTAGACAGAAATAGAGTTACAGGAGCATACAAAGTATTGCGTGAGTATGATTCTACACTTGGACTAGCACATACAGCAAATACTGAAGTATCTCTAGACCAACGTTATTTCACATATACACTAACAGGATTTACTACTAATGCACCTCTTACAGAAAATAGAACTCAATACTTTGATCCACAAACTAATGTAGGTTCTGGAACAACCGTAACCAGAACATTTGTTGGTTATGGCATTTCTGCTTCATACGTTGGTGTAGAAACAGGTCAAGGTTCATACACAAGAATTAACTTCTCATACAATCCATTTAAGATTGGCGATTATGTAGAATCTACCATTGGAGCTGGAGTAACAATTACTCAAGCTGCGGTTGTTTCTGCATCTACTACTTCAATTCTCTTAGATTATGATAGCACAAGTGTTAGTGGTGTTTCAACCACTGGTGTTGTCTTGTTAAGAAAATTATACAACATTGATCCAAGAAACATCTTTATTCCTGGTCATGGTTACTTTAATGGTCAAAAATTAAAGTATTCATTTGCCACTGGTGCTGGATTAACCTGTTCTAATAATTCTTCCTTAACTCCAACGTTTACTTTACAAAACAATCAGATTGTTTATGCGGTAAAAGTAGACGATAATAATATTGGAATTGTTACAACTCAAGCTGGTATTGGAAGTACAACTACAAGATTGTATTTCACAGGTATTGCAACTCAAATTGGATCAACTCATGCATTTACTGAAGTAAGAAATGAAATTCGTGGTTTTGCATCAAGATCTAGAGCACAAGTTAACACCACAGAAAATAATGGTTTACAGATTGGTGATGAAGTAACACTAGATCTTGTAGCGAATATCTCACAAAATGTAACTTTAAAATATAATGATTATAATGCAAAACTTCTAGTAAACCCTGTAAGTTTTGGTTCAACTCAAGTTGGTGTTGGTTCTACAGTATCAACCCTTAATCTACCTGCACATAATCTATCAACTGGTGATAAGGTTGTCTACGAATCCTCCAATCCAATTGCAAATCTAGAAAACAATAGAGAATATTTTGTCATTAAAATTAATGATGACAGTGTTAAACTAGCAGATTCCTATTATAATTCTACCAGATTGAATTATGTCAATGTACCATTTAATTCCTCTGGATCTGGTACACATACTCTCTCACCAATTAATCCAAAACTAGAATTTACTAGAAATAGTACGGTTGGATTTGCGGTTTCTGACTCATCATTCCAAAATCTAAAATTAGAGTTCTATGATAACCAAGATTTTACAAATCAAAACTTTGAGCAGAACGTAACAAGAATTGGATCTCCTGGAGATGGCAATGTAACTACTAAAGTAAATCTTCTAATCAATGAGAATATTCCTGATGTAATCTATTACAAGGCAATTCCAGTAGGAATCGCAAGTATTACGAATAATGCATTAGGTCTAACTGTAGATTCTGATAATTTTAATTCTGGAAAAATTGTCATTAAGGATAGTGTTTACAAAGGAACACATAGCGTAGTTTCTATTGGAAATAGTGTATTCTACTTTAATGTTGATAAGAAACCAGAATCTACATCATACACTTCAAGTGGTGTAACTACAACTTCATATGTCACAAGCTCAACATCTGCTTCTGGCGGCATCTTCAATGTTAAGGTAAATTATCCTGGTGTTGGATATAAGTCTGTACCTGGAATTTCAACGGTTGTCACCGATTCTGGCACTGGTGGCGTATTGAGAGCCTATTCTGATACTATTGGTAAGATCAAATCTGTAAGTTTGACTCTCCCTGGTTATAATTATCCAACTGATAGAACCATCTCCGCTAAAGCAGATACACCTATCGTTTTAAGAATTAAGAACAATAATCGCGTTTCGCAAGTTAGAGTTATCAGTGGAGGTAGTAATTATACAACTCCTCCTAAATTGAAGGTTATTGGTAATGATGCATTGTTACTATCTGCTAACATTACTGGAAATTCAGTATCGTCTGTTGATATTTTGAACAACGTCGGTGGATTGCCTGAAGTTGGCCCAGTTGTAGTTCCAACTTTTAACAGTAATGGTATTAGAGTTATTGATGGTTACAGCAGCGGTACAGATATTATTTTATCACTAAAAGCTCCTACCAACGGATTTACCGAGTTTCCATTCCAAATTGGAGATGAGATCTATGTTGAAGGTATTGTAGGTTTAGGAAGCACTGGATTTGTTGGTGATGGATACAACTCTGAGGATTATGGATATAGAAACTTCGTAGTTACACAAAGAGTAACTACAACTGGATCGGAGACAATCACTTATTCTATTGCTGGAATTGGAACAACTGCTGGCACATTTGATGTCACCAATAGTGCTGGTAAGGTCATCAAATCTACTGATCTTGCTTCTTTCGCAATTGATGTAGAACAGACAGAATTCTTCAGCCAAGAAAAATTAATTGTTGGTGACAAAACTACAAATGTCCTCAACAATGGATGGGATAGCACAAGGAGAATTTTGAAAGTCTCTGGTAAGGGTATCAATCCTGAGGTTTCTGATATTGTAACAGGATCACTATCTGGTTCTATTGGTGAAATTGAAGAAGTTATCACTAATGACTCAAATTATAGCACAAGCTCTTCAATTACTCTGAATGCAGAGTCAATTTGGTTAAGTGATTCTGGAATCCTCAACAATTCCTTACAGAGAATTCAAGATAGCGATTACTATCAAAACTTCTCATATTCTATTAAGAGCACTATTCCAAAGACAACTTGGGAAGAGCCAGTTAATAGTTTAGTTCACTCTGTAGGATTTAAGAACTTCAGTGATTTGGTTTTGAATAGCAAACCAGAAGAAAACCTTAAAGTATCAATTGGTTCTTCAACAATTACAACTATTGTATCACTTGACAATGTTGCTTCAATGTATACTAAGTATAATTTTGACTTAGGTACTGAAGAAACCACAAGTCAGGGAATTTCAAAGTTTGTCAACTTTGAAAACTCTAAATTGACCGACTACTCTATTTGCCAGACTAATAAGGTATTAAAAATTGATGATATCAGTTCACAATTTACTGGAATTGGTAGTTTTGGTCTCACTGCTGGTTTAACATCATTCCCACTAGCTAATCAAGGTGTCACTTTACTTAAGAAGACATTTGATGCTACAAATCTATCTGTAGTTTCTGCGGGTAGTAGTCAAATCTTTATTCCTGGTCACGATTTCAGTACAGGTGAAGAATTAGTATATAATCCAGGTACAAGTGGATCATACATTGGGATTGCTACTACAAGTAGAACTATTGCTGGTGTAAGCACCTCCAGATTACCTACAACTGTATTTGCATATAAAGTTAACAATAACATTATTAAGCTTTCTGGTATTAAAACTGACGCTACTGAAAATGAGATTTTCTTCCAGTTTACCTCACCAACAGGAATTGGCTCTACAGTTGCATCTGGACAGAATCACACGTTGTCTCCAGAATATAAGATTTCAAATACAAGAGCTTTAATTACAATTGATGGTATTATTCAAAGTCCTCTTTATAGATTACCTGTTTCTACAAGTTTGGATCAAAATGTAGATTTGACAGATACTGCGTTAACCCTGACTGGTATTACATCAATTAGAACTAATACTCTTATACAAGTTGGTGATGAAATTGTACAAGCTAGAGTTGTTGGTTTAGGATCAACCAACGTAGTTTCTGTTGATAGAGCAGTTCTTGGAACTCAACAGTCTGCTCACATCGTTGGAACTGCTGTTACTGTTCTTGGAGGAGATTATAGCATTAGTGACGGTGCAATCTATTTCATCGCACCTCCATACGGCCCAGTTGGTGTTAGCACTTTACAACCAGGAATTTCTACAAACTCAACGTTCTCTGGTAGAATTTTCTATAGAAATGAATATAAAGAGAACTTTATTTTTGATGATATCTCCAATCAATTTGATGGAATTAATAAGTCATTTACATTAGAATCTAATAGTCAAGATGTAACTGGAATTGTCACTGGTGGAAACACTAATTATGGAATTGTGTTGATTAACAATATCAACCAACAACCCACAATTGATTATACAATGGCTCAGAGAGTTTCTCCTGGCATTGGCGCATCAATTACATTTACAGGAACAAGTATTGAAACTATTCCTAGAGGAGGTATCATTGATGAAGTTACGGCTGGTTTTGGATTTGGATATCAGTCTTTACAACAAGCTTTTGCAGTATGTTCAGTTTCTGCTGGTGGAACAGTTCAGTCAGTTTCTATCATAAATTCTGGATCTGGCTATAGAACACCTCCAACAGTTAGTATTGCAAGTAGTGTTGGTGGCAGTGGAGCTGTAATTACTTCTGAACTTATCTCTGGAAGTGTAAGTGTATTGAACATTACAAATGGTGGCTCTGGTTACAGCCAAGCAAGTCCTCCAACAATCACTGTCGGTGTCCCAACTGCTTATTCAAACTTAGAATTGATTGGTGGTTCTGGTTACGGCGGAAAGGTTAACGTCCAGGTTGGTTCTGGTGGTAGTGTAACTCAATTCCAAATTATTGATAGGGGTTATGGTTACAAGCCAAATGATGTATTAACTATTACTGGTGTTCCAGTGGGATTTGGTACTAGTGCGTTCACCTTAACTGTAAACTCTATAATTAATAATAAGTTCTCTGGCTGGAGCTTTGGTCTATTAGATAGACTAGATGATTTCTCTCAATATTTTAATGGAAGAAGAAAAACATTCTCATTAACAAAGACTGTAATTACTTCAAATCCATTTAGTATTGATTCTGCTCCTGGATCTGGAATTGATGTTGAAAACAATCTATTAATCTTCATTAATGATATCCTTCAGCAACCAGGAAGAGATTACCTATTTGATGGTGGAACTCAAATCACATTTACTGAAGCTCCAAAGTCTGGAAGCAAATTCCAAATCCTATTCTATAAGGGATCTGATTCTGATGTAGTTGATGTTGATATCACTGAGACTATTAAAGTTGGTGATTATATTAAATTATTGGGAACTGCGCCGTATCAGGAGCAAAATAGAAGAATTGTTGAAGAAATTACTAAGAGAGACCAAGTACAAACAAACAACTACTTTGATGTTGGCATTTCCACTTCACAAGAAGTTCAAAGACTTGTAAATTGGACTAAACAAACTTCTGATTTGGTTGTTGATGGTGAAATTATTTCCAAATCAAGAACCAATTATATTTCAAATATCAAACCAACTTCAAGAATTATCAAAAATATTGTCACTTCTGATTCTGAAATTTATGTTGAAAATGCCTACCCATTCTTCAGACAATTAGATAATTATCTGCAAGAAGATAATAAGGTGATGATTGTTGATGGTATTGACGTTGAAGCTGCAACTGCTTCAGCCACAGTTTCTGCATCTAGTACCATCAGTTCGGTTTCTATTACAAGTCCTGGATTTGGATATACAGTTTCATCTGTTCCAAATGTAAGTTTTGCTTCAACTATACCACAAATACGTGAAATTGGCAAGACTTGGACTGTAGGTATTATTACTTCTGCTGCAAGATCTTACAAAGACTTAGCATATAAGGGTGGATTATACGTTGCAGTTAGTGATGGTGGTTTTATTTCAACCTCAACCGATTCATCAACTTGGCTATCTCATAATGAAGTTGCATACGATTTAACTGCTGTTGGCGTTGGAAGCGATGCATTTGTTATTGTTGGACATAATGGAACTGCATTAAGGTCATATAGTGGCGCAGAAGGCTCCTGGTTTGGTAGTCCAGTATTCTACAGCAGAAACTTTAACAATATCAACTTCTCATATAATGTAATCGCATCCTTCACAAGACAATTAAATGCGGTTACATATGGAAATGAAGCGTTTGTTGCTGTTGGAACTGGAGGAACAGCCATCGTTACAAACTATGGTTCTGGGGGAATTGGCACTGCCTGGGTTGTAAGAAGCACTCCTATAACAAGTGCTCTCAATGGAATTACATTTGGTCTTGATGGATTTATTACCGTTGGCAATTCAGGAAGGATTTTATCTAGTTCTGATGGATATGTTTGGAATGAAGTTCCTTCATCAGGAATTGTAACTGTAGAGAATCTTTACGATGTATCTTATGTCAATGACAAGTTCATTGCTGTTGGTGAGAATGGTACTGTAATCTACTCAACTGATGGAAGTATCTGGACATTAGCAACTACAAATACATCAACAAACTTATATTCTGTAACTTATGTTGATAACGTATATGTTATCACTGGTGAAGATGCTTTGGTATTGAACTCAATTGACGGAATCAATTGGAACATTAGAACTTCTGCAATTGCAACATCAATCAATAAACTGATTACATATCCAGATGGAGTTATTGGTGTAGGATCTACTTCACAGTATGCTTATTCTAATCCAGAAATTGTAAGATGTCAAGCATCAGCAACAGTTTCTGCTGCTGGAACTATATCAAATATTACAATTACTGAAGGTGGATTTGGATACGATCCAACAGCAACTGCACAAGTTCTAGTATCTCCACCATCTGCAAAATACGAAATTCTAACAAATGTAGATTCTGTAGGAGACTTTGGTGTTGTTGTTTCATTAGGAACAAGTGCCACGGGTGTAAATACATCTTCTCCGATGGTACAGTTTGATTTTGATTGTGATGATTTCTTGAATGTCACTAAATATGGATTTATTGCAAGAAGTGGTATTACAACTGGCGATTACTTTACAATTAAGAATTCGTGTGTTGGAGATGCAATAACTTCGCTAGATCCATCAACTAATATTCTTGGAATAGGATCTACTTTCATTGATAATGTTTATCGCGCAGATCAAGTCATCAATGACGGCATCTCTGGTATTGTAACAGTTTACTCAAATGTACAAACAATTGTTGGACTTGCTTCAACCTCTTTTGCTGGAATCGCTGAGTACTCATGGGGTAAACTTTACAACTTCAATACAAGAACTTTACCAAAAGAATTTAAATTATCAAATAGTGGTCTAACTGGTGTATCAACTGCGCCAATTGTCACTCGAATCAATGCTCTTAAGGAAGAGTTTTCATAACACGATAAATAACTAAAAAACTATAAACACATGGCAGCTATTATTACTGATCAATTTAGAATATTGAATGCTGAAACCTTTGTTCAAAGTTTTACTGGCATTGGTACGACAACCAATGTCTACTATACCTTTATAGGGTTACCAAACTCTACTGATACTGTTACTGGTTCTGGAACAACGGATTGGAACACCAATGTTCCTAATCCAAAAGATATGTTCAAGGAACAGAACGATTATTATGATACCATGATCGCTCTTAAAAGAGTGAATGCTTCTGACCTCAGAAGAATGGTAAGAAAGGTAGAGTGGGTTGCTGGTACAACTTATGATATGTACAAGCACAATTATAGTTCTGCAAATCCAGCGCCTGTAACTAATGCTACAGGTCTTTACGATGCGAATTATTATATTGTCAACAGCAACTTTAAAGTTTATGCATGTTTGAATAATGGTTTGTCACCTGATTTTCCATCAGGTAAACCCTCTATTGATGAACCAGATTTTACCGATCTAGAACCAAGAGCTGCTGGTACTAGTGGGGATGGATATATTTGGAAATATATGTATACTATTTCCCCAAGTGATGTAATTAAATTTGATTCTATTGATTATATCCCAGTTCCATCAAATTGGGGATCTGGAGCAACTGCAGAGATTAAAAATAATGCTGTAGATGGAGAAATTAAAACTGTAATTATTGATAACGCTGGAGCTGGATATCAACCTATTGGAACTTCATTTAAGAACGTTCCTATCCTTGGTGATGGAACTGGTGGTAAAGTTACCGTTACTGTAGATAATTCGGGTAAAGTATCAAACGTAGAAGTTACTAGTGGTGGTTCTGGATATACCAGAGGAAAGATTGAGTTCTATCCTGGTGCTCCTGGATCGGAAATTGGCGGTTCAATCTCTGGATTGAGTGCTGTTGGAACAGGAACTACTTCTGTTGCGGCGTTTGAAGTTATTATTCCACCTCAAGGTGGACATGGATATGATGTTTATAAAGAATTGGGTGCGTATAGAGTTCTAGTATACTCTAGATTTGAAACTACGTCAACAAATCCAGACTTTATTGTTGGTAACGATTTTGCTAGAGTTGGCTTACTTAAGAATCCAACCGTTTATGGAAGTAAAACACAACTTTTAACTGCATCAGAAGCAAGTGCTGTTGGTGGAGTTAAGCTTAAGAGTTTTACTGGCGGTAGTATTGCTGATACTACATACACTGTAGACACGACAATTACCCAAACAACGGGCATTGGTTCAACTGCTGCTGGCATTGTAGCTTCCTGGGACAACACAACTGGTGTCCTTAAGTATTATCAGCCAGTTGGTTTAGGTCTTTCTGCTTATGGCTGGAGAACTACAGAGTTTACTGATGCCATTGGTTATGGCGGAACTTACATTGTAAGTGGTGCAAGTGTCGGTTCCAACCTAGGAATTGATACAAGTTTTGGTAGTGCAGCAAACCCAGGAACTGCCACAACGGTTGGTTCTGGAACTAATACTAGACTTGCTCCTCTAGGACTTAGATTCATTAATGGTGTGGCTCCACCAGAAGTTGAAAAATACTCTGGAGAAGTCATCTATATAGATAACAGAGCAGCAATTCCAAGATCTTCTACCCAAAAAGAAGATATCAAAATTGTATTAGAATTCTAAGAAGATGCCACAAAATACCAATCTCAACACAGCACCATATTTTGACGATTTTAGTGAAGATAAGAATTTTAAGCGAGTTTTATTTAAGCCTGGAACCGCTATACAGTCTAGAGAATTAACTACTTTACAGTCAATTCTCCAGAATCAGATTGAGAATTTTGGGCAACACTTTTTCAAAGAAGGTGCCAAAGTAATTCCTGGACAAACATCATACGATAACCAGTATGAGTATGTTCAGGTAAATTCTTCATACTTCGGTACAGATCTTAGAGATTATATCAGCCTATTGGTTGGAAAAACTATTGTTGGTGCAACTTCTGGTGTTACTGCAAAAGTAATTAATACAATTACTGATGCAGATTCTGATAACAATAATAATACTTTATACGTTCGTTATATTAAGTCAAATAGCACAGATTTTACTGGATCCAGATTTGTAGATGGTGAAGAGCTAATCACTGAAGAAACACTATCTACTGATACTTTTGTAATTCAGTCTGGTAACGGCTTTGCAAATTGTATTCCAGAAAATGCTACTGGAACGGCATCTTCAGCAGCAATTTCTGATGGTGTATACTTCATCAGAGGTCATTTTGTAAAGGTATTGAGTGAATCCATCATCCTAGATCAGTATGGTAACACTCCAAGTTACAGAGTAGGTCTTCTAATCAATGAAGAGATTGTAACACCATTTGATGATGAGTCTTTGTATGATAACGCACAAGGATATTCAAACTATTCCGCCCCAGGCGCAGATAGATTTAAAATTTCAACTTCTCTTATTAAAAAATCATTAACTGATTTTAATGATGAGAACTTTATTGAGTTAATGAGAATTGAAAACGGTGTCTTACAGACATTCACTAAAGAGACCGTTGGCAGCGCAATTAGAGACGAACTTGCCAGAAGAACTTTTGACGAGTCTGGAAACTATATCGTAAATCCTTTTGAAATTTTTGCAAAAGAAAGTTTAAATGATAGCGAAGGTAATGGTGGAATCTATAATTCCAATCAAGTAACTCCTGAAGGTAATTCACCTTCAGAAGCTTTGGCTCTTCTACAAGTATCCCCAGGTAAGGCATATGTAAGGGGATATGAAATCGGTAAAGTTTCAAATACCTTTATTGATGTTGAAAAGCCAAGAACTTCTAATACAGTAGATACATATTCTTTAACTTTCAATTCTACGGGTAAAGTAGTCGTTAATAATGTAACAGGTTCGGCACAGGTAGGATTTGGTACAACCACAACACTGCGTCTTGGTGATGCTAGAGTTGGATCTAGTGGTCTTGCAGAACCAGGAAACGAGATTGGTGTCGCTAGAATCTATGATTATAAGTCACAAGATTCTAGATATGCAGATGATACTACAAAGTATGATCTTTTCTTATATGATATTCAAACTTATACCAAAGTTTCAATCTCAACTACTGTCACTTTAGATGCTCCCGCTGTAATTCAGGGTAATAGTAGTGGTGCTACTGGTTATCTACAGTCTTCAGTTTCGGCTTCTCCAAACTTAACCCTATATTGCAGCAACGGTAAGTTTATTCAAGGTGAGACAATTTCAGTCAATGGAATCAGTTCAGCTCCAACTGTTGTGTCTGTTCGTGACTATGATTTCAGTGATGTAAAATCAGTATACTCACAAGTTGGTGTTAACACTTTCACTGCTGATCTAGAGCTAAGTTCTACAAAACTAATTGCACCACAAGGAACGCAATTTACAATCACTTCTGGTGGTGTTGTTACTGTAGGCGTAACTTCTGCAACTTCAGTAGGTATTAAGACTGGAGATATTATCAGATACACAAAGTCTGGCAATACTGTTTCTACTTTTAACGAGGTAGTTTCGGTAAGTCCTGCTGCCAACAGCTTTACCGTTGCAGGAATTACAAGTGTAACCAACATTTGTGACGGAACACTTCCTGGTTCAACTCTAAACGTTAACGATCTAGTTATTGTTGCTCCAGAAGTAATTAATGGAAGAGGGTCTACATTAGTAACTCCACTACCTCACAATGACATTAGCAATGTAAATCTAATTTCTTCAGAGCTAAAGGTCAAGAAAACATACACGATTTCTGTATCTGGTTCTCAAGCATCAGTAACTGAATCAGATCCTAACCTATTCTTCTCCGAATTTGACGTAGAAGATTACAATGTATCTTATACAAATGGAACTGTAGAGCCACTAAGAAGTGGTCAAGTTGTGTTTAGCAATGGTAATAAAACCATCACCCTAACACAATTATCCGTTGCTTCTGATTCAAGCGTAAAATTAATTGCATCTTTAAATAAGATCAATGCCACATCTAAGCAAAAGGTTCTAAACCGTTGTGCAACCGTAACCATCAGTAGATCTTCAAATTCTGCTTCTGGAATTGGAACTTCTAAACTAAATGATGGATTGACTTATAGCGGAATTTTTGGAACAAGAGTTCAAGATAAAGAGATTTCACTCAATGTTCCTGATGTATTACGTGTTCATGCAATTTATGAATCTAATGATACCTCATCTCCAACCCTACCACAATTAACTTTAGTAGAAATTTCTGGTTCTCTACTAAATGCCATTCAAGGTGATGTAGTTGTTGGTACTGAGACAAAAGCTAGTGCAAGAGTTGTTTCGACCACTGCTTCTTCTGTCACATTTACATATCTGACTGAAAAGTCATTTAGCATTGATGAGTCTGTTACATTCAAAAAGTCTGGAATTACTGCAACCATCTCTAATGTAACCGATGGTGATCAGGACATTGTTGAATCATTTACTCTAGATGGTGGTCAAAGATTAGAGTTCTTAGACTATGGTAGAATTGTTAGAAAGGATGGCGTAGAAGCACCTAAGAGACAAATCACTATTGTATTTGACTATTATAGCATTCCTGCTGGTGATAATGGAGACTTTGTATCATTCTCAAGTTATGATGCAGATCTATATCTAAGAGATATTCCTTCCATCAGAACACTAAGATCTACAGATTCCCTCGACATCAGACCAAGAGTTGCTGACTACAATCCTGCAACAGATACCCTATCACCATTTGAATTCAAAGCAAGAAACTTTGCATCTTCTGGAACATATTCTAACAATCCAATCTATCCGAATAGCCAATTAGTATTAGGTTATTCATACTATCTGCCAAGAATTGATAAACTTCTCTTAACTAAAGAAGGATTCTTTGAACTAAGAAAAGGTGTACCATCTGATAATCCAGTTGCTCCTATTGACATTTCATCGTCTCTAGAAATTGCAACTATCAGACTAAGACCTTATGTTTATAGTGTAAAGCAAGACATCAGCATTAGTCCTACGCAACATAAGCGTTACACGATGGCTGATATCACTAAGCTTGAAAACAGACTTTCTAACGTAGAGAAGTATACTGCACTATCTTTACTAGAAAGTGATACTGCAAATCTAACCATCAGAGATTCTCAAACTGGTTTAGATAGATTTAAGTCAGGATTCTTTGTAGACAACTTCAAGAATCATGTCAGCCATATCCTAACTGGCAAATCTAGTATTGATACCCTTAAGGGTGAATTAAGACCATCTCACTACACCACTGGTTTAGATCTTCTAATTGGATCTCAGTCTTTGGTTGGTATTGGTTCAACATCAAATCAAAATCTCGATACAAGATTTGTAACAGATCTACAATCACCAAACATCAAGAGAACTGGAGCACTGGTAACTCTTGACTATACAGAGACTGTAGCTGCTCAACAGCAATTTGCTACCAGAACAGAGAACATCAACCCATTCGCAGTTTCTACCTGGATTGGTAATATTGATCTTGCACCTGCTTCTGATACTTGGATTGCAGAGAACAGACTTGCAGTAAGAAATATTGAAGAAGAAGGTTCATTTAATGCTCTTCTAGATACTCTAGGTGCTGATCCAAATACAGGTCTTGCACCTACAGATTGGGGTTCTTGGGAAGAAGTGTGGTCAGGTCAAACCGTTGTTGGTGATGAGCTTGTAAGATCTGAAACTAGCACTGAACAAGTATCTGACAGTGGTTGGAGAAACACTGGCGCAAGAAGAGGTAATTGGCCCTTCTTGGAGCAAAGAAGAACCAGAACTCTTCTCGATACGACAGTAAACACTAATCTTGTTACCACTAGAATTGATAGCAGACTTTCTAGATCTGGTGTACAGTTCCAAGTATCTCCAAGAGTTGATCGTAGATCACTAGGATCTGCAGTTGTTAGCAGAGACATTATTCCTTTCTTAAGAACAAGAAATATTGAATTCACTGCAAAGAGAATGAGACCTAGAACTCAGTTCTATGCATTCTTTGATAAAGTTGCAATGACTGATTATTGTGTTCCAAAGCTGCTAGAAATTAGCATGGTTAGTGGAACATTCAGTGTAGGTGAGACTGTTGTTGGTTACGTCCCAGGAACAACTTTAAGAAATACTGAAAACACTCTAATCAGATTTAGAGTTGCTAAATCAAACCACAAATATGGCCCTTATGATTCTCCAACTCAAGTATTTGATGTAAATCCATATGAAGATACTCTAACTCTTCCTGATACATATTCTTCGACTGCTACCGTACTAAACATTGACACATTTAGCCTCGGAGCGCAGGCTGAGAGCGAGTTCTACGGTCAAGTAGTACCCGATATGATCCTTGTGGGTCAAACTAGTAGTGCTCAGGCTACTGTAAGCGATTTAAGGCTTATCTCAGATAAGAATGGAACTCTAATTGGTTCACTCTTTATTCCAGATCCAGCATCTCCTGATCAACCTGAATTTGAAACTGGAAGAAAGACTCTTCTCTTAACTGCAAGTCAGAATAACAATCCAGTTCCAGGTTCTTATAATAGCCAAGCTGAAGTAACATTTACATCTTCTGGTGAGTTAAACATCACTCAGGAAACCGTCATTTCAACAAGAAATGCTGAGGTTCAAAGAACGCAGGTAACTGATACAACCACTGTATCACAAAATGTTTCTACTCTAACAAGATCGACAACTGCAGAAACTAGAACCGTAACAAATCAACAATGGTACGATCCTCTCGCTGAAACATTCCTCGTTACAGATGATGGTGGCATCTTCTTAACTTCTCTTGATGTATTCTTCTCAACTAAGGATCAAAACATCCCAATTACCTGTCAAATCAGAACAACTCAAGTTGGTACTCCTACTTCGACAATTATTGCATTTAGCCAAGTAACACTCGAAGCAGACGAAGTTCTAACTTCAACCGATGGTAGTGTTCCAACTAAGTTTACATTCCCATCACCTGTTTACCTTGAAGGTAATGGCACTGAATATGCTATTGTTCTCCTTTCTGATTCTAATAATTATACTGCATGGATCTCTAGAATGGGTGAGGCTGAAATCAGCACCGCAAACCTTTCAGAGAATCAAAGAGTTATTGTTTCCCAACAACCTTATCTTGGATCACTATTCAAGTCACAAAATGGTTCAACCTGGGATTCAAGTCAACTAGAAGACCTCAAGTTTGTACTCTATAAGGCACAGTTTACAACTGATCCTGGTATCTTCAAGCTTTACAATCCTAAGTTGGGTGTTGGTAATGGACAGCAACCAAGACTGAGACCCAATCCTGTTAAGACTCTTTCTAAAGAAGTTGTTGTTGGTTTAGGTTCTACTGTTGCTAGCACTTATCTAGATCCAGGTGTTACAATCACTCAGATTAATAATACTAACACAACTGGTAAGCTTTCTAAGATTACTGGAGCAATTGCAATCAATGATACTCAAGCATTGCAAGTTAACAATGTTGGTAGTGGACTAACTCCATCCGCAGGAAACTTTACATTCACTGGTGTAAATCTAACTTCTATTAGCGGAGTTGGTACTGGCGCTCAAATGCAAATTTCCATCAATAGTGGAAACATTGGTGTCATTACAGTTACCGATGGTGGTAAGGGTTATGCTGTTGGTGATGTTCTTACCGCACAAGTTGGCTCATTGAGTGAAAATGTAAGATTCAATGTTGGAATCGTTTCCTCCCTCAATCAGTTAGTAGTCACTGACGTTCAGGGAAGCTTTGATACCACAAATCAACTTGCTTGGATTGTTGGAAGTGGTGCTAATGTTGGTATTGCTTCTACTCTACCATCAACCCCAGTTACTATCACCAACAATCCAGATAGAACTGGTCTTTACATGCAAGTTGCTCACAGAAATCATGGAATGCATGGAAGAAACAACAAAGTTAAGATTTCTAACGTAGTTTCAAATCTAGGCGCAGTTAGACTTTCCGAGGAATATGTAAACACTGCAACAACAAGTTTACCTGTTTCTGCAGTCGGCATCTTCACTAGCTTTGAAAATGTCGGAGTGTCTAGCACGAATCCTGGCTACATCATGATCAATAGTGAGGTCATTAGCTACACAGGAACTGATGCTACTGCAAGTCCACAAGTTCTAACTGGAATTTCTAGAGGTATTGATGATACTGTAGCACAGACCCATAAGGTCAATTCTGCTATTATGAAGTATGAACTCAATGGTGTATCATTGAGAAGAATCAACACCACTCACAACTTTGCCGATGTTGATGTTGCCAATAATATTGATCTCGATTCTTATTACATCAAGATTAATACAACTTCAACTGGTTTAGGAACTGCTAGAGATGGATCAAATGGTTTACCAATCTTAGCATTTGATAGCACTAAGCAAGGTGGTGGAAGAAGCGTAAGGGCAACTCAAAACATTCAGTTTGAGACCATTACACCTAATGTCCAGATTATGCTCCCATCTACAACACAAATTGCTACAAGAGCAAGAACTGTTTCTGGAACTAGCGTTGATGGAACTGAAGTTTCGTTCCAAGACAAAGGTTATGAACCAATTAACTTGAACGAGATCAATTCACTATCATCTCCAAGAATTATTTGTGCTGAGGTTAATGAATTAGAGCATCTATCCAATCTCCCTGGCAACAAGTCATTCACCATGGAAATGACTCTATCGACACAAAACAGAAACGTATCACCTGTTATTGACCTCGATAGAATTAATATTATTACTACATCAAATAGAATTAACAATGTAGTCACTGATTTTGCTAACGATGGTAGAGTCAATTCAGATCTAACTGATCCAACCGCTGCTGCATATGTAACTAAGCGTGTCAATCTTGAAAATCCTGCTACTGCACTAGATGTCAGATTTGCCGCTTTCCGTGATCAGAGCAACGATATTAGAGTCCTATATAAACTATACAGAGCAGATGCTCCAGATGGAGATCAGCCATATATCCTATTCCCAGGATATAATGGTCTTCTAGATGGAAATCCAGATACAAGAGTTCCATCTAGCAATAATAATGAATACCTAGACTATAAGTTTAGTGTGAATGATCTTCCAGAATTCACTGGATTCAGCATCAAGGTTGTATTTACTGGCACAAATCAAGCTGTAGTACCTAAGATTAAAGAGTTTAGAGCGATTGCATTAGCATAATATGAACAATCAATATGATAGGGAAGATAGGGATTTAATCCCTGTAGAGGGTAATACTACTCTCAAAAGGGATTCCTTCTCTAAAGCAATAATTAATACGGATAAGAATGCCTATGAAAAATATATTTCTTTGCGTGATCAAAGAAGTAAAGAAAGAGAAGAAATTGAGTCTATTAAAAGTGATTTAGCAGAAGTAAAAGCTTTGCTATCTCAACTCGCAGCAAAGTTATAAATACTTAAAGACAATAATAGTATGCAGGCATGTCTGTAAGAGTCGTCAATTTAGTAATACCGCAAGGCACAGATTTTTCTTCATCATTTATGCTTGAGGAATACAATGACCTTCCTATTGACTTGAACGGATATACAGGTGCATGTCATATTAAAAAACACCCATCGAGCACGTCAAAACATTCGATGGATGTGACTTTCCCAAGCCCTGATTATGGTGAAATCAAAATTTCTATAGGATCAACGGCATCTGCCTCAATTAAAGAGGGCAGATATCTTTACGATATTCTCTTAACTGAAACAGCGACTGGATTGAAAACCCGTGTAGTTGAAGGGACAGTAACAATTACTGCAGGAGTTTCAACCTCATGACGCAATTCAATACAAGAATATCTGACCAAAACAGGATTAAAGTTACTACCAATCTAAGGGGTGTAACAACTCTAAATGCATTGTCAAATGTTGATGTAACTAATTTGTCTGATAATGCTTTTTTAGTTTACGATTCAGCCACTGGTAAGTGGACTGCAACATCAGCCCTCGAAGCTGGAACACTCTTAGATGGAGGTGAGTTCTAATGGCTGTTGGAGCAACTATTCTTATTAAAAGAACAACGGGGGTAACGACAGTACCCACGTTACAATATGGTGAGATTGCAGTTTCTATTTCCACAGGTTCATTTACCAATGTTGGTGGTAGACTGTGGATTGGTGATCAGGCTGGAAATGCAATTGCTCAAGGTGGTAGATACTATACAAATCTTTTAGATGTTGAGCCTGGTGTAACATCTGCTGGCAAAGCGGTTATTTTAAATGAAGATGGTCAGATTAGCAGTCTTGATCTTGTTGGAAATTTAACTATTGGTGGGGATCTAACTGTTGGTGGCATAACTAGCTTCACATCTAGTACAGTTAATACCAATGTAATTAGCACAAAACCTGGAACTGGTAATGTATTATATCTTGATCCATATCCAACTGATAGCAATGAAGGCACAGTAATTATTAAAGGTAATCTTGAAGTTTATGGTGAAACTAGTAATTTAAATTCTAGAACAGTAACTGTTGAAGATCCAATTTTAGCATTAAGTGATCCAACCTCTGTTCGTATTATTGTAGGAAATGTTGGAATTGGCTCTAGCGTACTAGGAGTTGATTCTATTGCTGGTATTAATACTGGTGATGTTCTTAGAGGTGTAGCTGGACTTCCATCAGAAACTTTAAGCACAATTGTTTCTTATGATGAATTAAATAAGACTGTCAGCATTGCTGGGACAGTTTCAGCAGGAATTTCATCTGGAACAGAAATCACAATTGCTTATGGGTGGGATACTCAAACAGATAGGGGTATTTCATTCACTTACAATGATGATTCTGTTGGATTGGGAACAACTGCAACTAAAACTGGTTTCTTTGGTTTCCAAGATTATAATCAGAAATTTACTTTCATTCCAGATGCAACTATTGGCATCACAACATCAACTGGTGTTCGTGGTTATGTAAGTGGAACAAAGGGATATCTTGATATCAAAGGTATCTACTATCAGTTAGAAGATACTAGCACTAATGGCGTTGTGTATTTTGACTCCACTGGTTTGATGAATTCTACTACAGATCCTGCTAGTGGTTTATCGACTTCAAACTATATACTTACAACACAACCTGGAACAAATGTTCCTGTTTGGACTACTACTATAGATGGAGGAGCCTATTGATATGAATCCTGATGATGTGCAAGTTGATGTCAATGTTTTAGTAAAAACATTATCCGATAAAATGACATCGTTATACAAAGAAAATGCATTGTTAGAAGCAAAGTTTCAGAGTTTAATTCAAGACTATCACCAAATTCTAGAAGATAAACGAGAACTTCAAGCTGAAATAGAAAAAATTAAGAGGGAACAATGAAACCATCCAGCAGACAAGAATTGATTGATTATTGCCTACGAAAATTAGGCTATCCTGTGCTGGAAATTAATGTTGACGATGATCAAATTGACGATCTTGTTGATGATGCTTTGCAACTATTCAATGAGAGACACTTTGATGGTGTCGAAAAGATGTATTTGAAATATAAGATTACACAGGATGATATTGATAGAGCAAAGAGTAATGCAACAACAGAAAGAACGGTCGGCGTAACAACATATACTTATTACGAATCTCAGAATTATATTGAAATCCCAGATAGTGTTATAGGGGTTGAGGGAATATTCAGACTCGATGATAGCACATTGTCAAGTGGTATGTTCAATGTCGCATATCAAATTTTCTTAAATGATGTATATAATTTTACATCTATTGAGCTACTAAACTATGCAATGGTTAAAGAATATCTTGAGACTATTCAATGGCTAATTAGCCCAAGTAAAAAAATTAGATACTCAAAGCGCCAGAACAGATTATATATTGATATGAACTGGTCTGAAATTAATGTAAATACTTATATCGTAGTTGAGTGTTATAGAATTCTTGACCCAGCAGATTTTTCTAAAATTTATAATGACTCTTTCTTGAAGCTGTATCTAACATCTTTAATTAAGAAGCAGTGGGGTCAAAATATGATTAAGTTCCAGGGAGTTAAGCTTCCTGGTGGCATAGAACTAAATGGAAGACAGCTCTATGATGATGCTGTCAACGAATTGGCAGACATCAAGACAAGGATGTCTTCAGAGTATGAATTACCACCTCTAGACATGATCGGATAATAAAAGATGGCATTAAATCCATACTTCATTCAAGGAAATTATTCCGAGCAAAGACTTCTGCAAGATCTTATCAACGAGCAGTTGAAGATGTATGGTGTCAATATTGGATACCTACCAAGAGGTTATGCAATCAATGATGGAATACTAAGAGAGAATATCCTCGCACGTTTCAATGACAATTACTATATGGAAGCTTATGTAGCTTCTTATGGTGGATTTGGTGGTGGTGGAGATTTGCTGACCAAGTTTGGTGTTCAGGCAAATGATGATTTATCTCTAATTATATCCAAAGAAAAGTATGAAGATTTTATTACCCCATTCCTTGAAGCAGAACTAGCTGATGATAATCTAAAGATTACGAATAGACCAAAAGAAGGAGACTTAATATACTTCCCATTAACAGATACTCTATACGAAATTAAATTTGTTGAGCATGAAGTAGAATTTTACCAACTCAACAATCTATATGTTTATGAACTTAGATGCGAGCCATTCGTATTCGAGGATGAAGTTATTGACACTGGTGTATTTGAAATTGACACTACAGTTGCTGAAAGAGGAGTTGATTCTATATTAACATTGACTGGAATTGCAAATACTGCTGGTGCTGGAACTACTATTATTCCTGCAGGAGCAGTAAGTCAAGTACACTTAGTAAATGATGGATATGGATACACATCAACACCAATGGTCACATTCTCTGCGGCTCCGTCTGGTGGTCTTACTGCAACAGCAGTTGCTATTACAACTAGTAGATCTTCTGTTGGATTCACATCAGCATTGTCAATCGAACGAATAGTATTGACAAATCCTGGTGGTGGATATACAGCAGCTCCAACAGTTACTATCAGCGGTGGTGGTGGAAGTGGTGGTATTGCCACTGCCTCAATCGCTGACGGAACTATCTCAAATATCCAGATTAATAATGCTGGAGCTAATTATTCAGGTGCTCCGACGATAACTATCGATCCACCTCTATCTGGATCTGGTGTAACTGCAACAGCAGAAGTTAGAATTGCAAATGGCTTTGTTTCCAGCATTTATATTACTAATGCAGGAGCTGGTTATACAACTGCACCAAATATCAGCATTTTACCTCCAGGTATTTCTACTGGAAATTATCTATACAATGAAGTTATTACTGGAGAAACATCTGGTACACAGGCAATTGTTAAGGATTGGGATGCCGTCAATAAGGTTCTTAAGATTTACAGATTGTCTGGAAGATTTATTCCTGGTGAAGTAATTGTAGGGTCTGCAGCAACGTATCATACAGGAATTGGATCAACTGGAAGATACATACTATACACTGCCGATTATTATAATGACGAGGAAAATGCCTCGCAGAATGAACTTATTGAAACAGAAGCAGACGGAATATTAGATTTTACAGAAAATAATCCATTCGGAGAATACTGATGTTAGGAAATTACTATTATCACCAAATCATAAGAAAAACTATCATTGGGTTTGGTACTTTGTTCAATGACATTGAAGTTAGAAAAGAAGACTCTAACGGTAACGTCGTGTCGGCTATGAAAGTTCCTCTTGCTTATGGCCCAACACAAAAGTTCTTAGCAAGAATTGAACAGCAGCCTGATTTAAATAAGAAAAGAACTATAACTCTCCCAAGACTTGCATTTGAAATGAAGGGAATACAATATGACCCTTCAAGAAAAAGCAGTGTAACGCAAACATTTAAAGCGGTTGATAATAATGCAAGACTACAAAAAGTCTTCATGCCAGTTCCATATAATATCAAATTTCAGCTTTCTATCATGTCTCAAACACAGGAAGATGTGCTTGAGATTATTGAACAGATTCTACCATATTTCCAGCCAGCTTTCAATGTAACTATTAACTTAGTTGAATCAATTGGAGAAAAAAGAGATATTCCCATTATCTTGGATTCTGTGGATCCACCAGATGATAATTATGAAGGATCCTTCGATCAAGGCAGGGTTATTATATATACATTAAACTTCACAGCAAAAACTTCTCTTATTGGGCCTGTTGTTGATTCGGCAGATAAGCTTATTAAGAAGGTTTCAGTTGATTACTACGGTAACACTACAACAACTGCAAAGCGTGAAGTACGTTATACAGCAACACCTAAGGCGCTGCAAGATTATAACAACGATGGTGTTGTAAATTCTGCTGATGATCCGTTAGTAGAAGCTGGTGACGATTTTGGATTTAATGAGACTGTTTCATTCTTCCAAGATTTTAAAACTTATAGTCCATCACAGCAAACAGATGTAGATCTCTAGCATGAATACTTTCGACAAAATTAGTGACGCTTTAAACGTTGAATCTGAGGTTGAGTCTTCAGAAATAGTTAAATCTGAAAAACCAAAAATTATTAAAGTTGAAGAACCTCAGAAAGACTATGAATATACTAGAGGTCAGCTTTATGCCTTGATTGAGAAGGGGCAAGAAGCTGTAGATGGTATCTTGGAAGTTGCAACTAGTTCAGATCACCCTAGAGCTTATGAGGTTGCTGGACAGTTAATCAAAAATGTCGCTGATGTTGCTGATAAGTTAATGGATCTTCAAAAGAAAATGAAGGATCTTGATGAGAAACATGCAAGACCAACAACAGTAAATAATTCCTTATTTGTTGGTTCCACAGCAGAACTTTCTAAATTAATTAAGCAAGGAATTCTAAATAATAATAATCAAGATTAAATAAAATGAGAGACGGTAAATCCGCCAGAGACAAAGGATACTCGCTCCGCGACTGGTTTAAAGGTGGCGGATGGGTTCAAGCTGGTGGTAAATATGATGGTAAACCTTGTGCAAAACAGCCAGGTCAAAAAACTAAGCCATACTGCCGTGATCCTGATGACCGTGCATCATTAGATAAAGAAGAAAGAAATAAGAGAGCAGCTAAAAAACGTAAAGAAGATCCAAATCCAAATAGAAAAGGAAAGGCGAAAATGGTACATCAGGAAGAAGCAGGTTGTAAGAACTGCGGCTGCGGAAAAGTCAAGAAGGAAGGATGTGGTTGTGATTGCCATATGCAAAAAGAAGCAGCAGGTGAGAAGGATGCCTGCTATAAGAAAGTAAAGTCTCGCTATTCTGTATGGCCCTCTGCTTATGCATCTGGTGCTCTAGTTAAGTGCCGTAAGGTCGGTGCAAAGAATTGGGGGAATAAGAAAGAAGAAGTATCTCCAATCGTAGCAAAAATTCTAGATGAAAAGTGCTGGGATGGTTATAAGCAAGAGGGTATGAAAAAGAAAGGGAAGAAAATGGTTCCCAATTGTGTACCTGTGTCTGAAAACATTAAAAGAGTTCAGACTAATGGTAGAGTTTACACTGTAATGGTAAACTTCTATGGTAAGTATTATACCATTAGATTATTCTTCTCTGGCGCTGAGCAGCCTTCTAGAGAAGAAATAAATACAGCTGTCGCAAAAATTTATCCAACTGGTAAAGTTCTTGCATATTATCCCGCAATGAATACGGTTGGATCTGATAACTATGTTATTGCAAGAGAAGAGGCTGAGTACAAACCAGAACCTAAGGGTGGCAACACCACATATGATAGTGCTGAGAAGCGACGCAGAAACTATCTACTAAACATAGGAGTAATCGGTGAAGGAGCAGCTTGGACAAGAAAAGAAGGACAAAATAAAAAAGGAGGACTCAACGAAAAAGGACGTAAGTCTTACGAAAGAGAAAATCCAGGATCTGACCTTAAAGCACCAAGCAAAAAGGTTGGAAACAAGCGTAGGGCATCATTCTGCGCTCGAATGAAAGGTATGAAGAAAAAATTGACTTCATCTAAAACTGCTAGTGATCCAAATAGCAGAATAAATAAGAGTCTAAGAGCTTGGAATTGCTAATATGAAAAGTTTTAATCAGTTTCTTTCAGAAAGCGTCACAATTAATGGTGACTTTAATGGAACATTAAATATTGGCGGTTCATCTTCCCCCCAACAGGTTGGAGAAGATTTTGCTGCAGATCTTGTATGGCAAGGTCAACTTTATAGAATGGAGTTTAATGCAAAAGATGGTATTCCAAGTAGAGAAAGATTAGCAGAAGAACTTCAAAGTCAGTATCCTGGTGCAATTGTACATCAAATTTATCCTATCAATTCTGAGTCAAAAAATATTCAAGTAAAAGATTCTAAGAGATATCATCCAGCAAAACTAGATTGGGTTTAATTCATGGCACAGTGGAATAAAAAAGAACAAGACTTCCTAAACCAGGAGAGAAGTCTCTTTGAGGTTTATAATATCGCAGATCACTGGGGAAACCAGACTGACTGGAGACCTCAGTTTTCTGACAATAACAGATTAAAGGTTGCTCCTTTCCAAACAGTCTTCTTCAATACTTTCCAGTATGGTAAGGAGACTGATGTATGGGATGAGAGAGTAGTTGGTGTTGGAACCGCTACTTATAATGCCAGTTCCAGTAATGTGGTTATGGAAGTTGGATCTACTGCTGGTAGTAAGGTTGTCAGGCAGACGAAGAATGTAATGAGATACATTCCTGGTAGACCAGCAACTCTCGCATTTGCAATTCGTCTAGAAGCACCACAAGTAGGTATTCGTAGAAGATTCGGATTGTTTAATGAGACTGATGGTGCTTTCTTTGAGGATAATGGAGGCACATATTCTTATGTAATTCG
>Ga0208162_1000128_pt1 | contig 39493 bp, 39 predicted proteins | sample CB_VirMetaG_4_FD_184539 | JGI IMG/M metagenome (GOLD analysis project Ga0208162, IMG submission 184539) | Freshwater to marine saline gradient viral communities from Chesapeake Bay - CB_1508_1M Viral MetaG (SPAdes) (version 4) | ecosystem: Environmental > Aquatic > Marine > Coastal | place: USA... | reverse complement strand
ATAGGAGCTTTTCTTACAGAAGATGAATTAGAAATTTATGTAGATACAGAAACTGGAATAGCTAACTATTACAAAGATGCTGTAGAAAGTAGCTCAGAAAAGTTTCAAGGACCTTCAGGTAAGTATGAGCCTATAATACCAGAACCAGAGATAGAAGAGCCACCTGTAGAGTAATATATGAGTAAAAAAATTCAAGAAACTACAGGGTATTGCCCTAACTGTATAGGATATACAAAACAAAAAAATAAGAAGTGTCTTAAATGTAATTATCAAATAAAGAGGGATTATTCATTTAAAAACATTATATTAGGTGATCAAAATTCAAAAAAGTGACTAAATCGTTTATAGGATCTACTTATGGTGAGATAACTACAGAAGGTATAGATGCACTAATAAATGAGTTTAAAGAACACTTTAATAATCCAGATTCAGTATTTTATGATTTAGGTTCTGGCAAAGGAGATATGGTTATTTATATAGCTTCTAATACTCCTGTAAAAAAAGCCTGTGGTATAGAGTTACATAAAGAAAGATTTAATATAGCGCAAGAAAAGCTAAACAAATTAAGTTTAGATAATACTAGTTTTCTAAATCAGGATATCCTTGAGTCAGATATATCTGATGCAACAATAATTTATGTAGATAACTTAGCTATGCCTGTAAGCTGGATGGACAAACTTTGGGATAATATACCAAAGAATACATTGATTATATCATCTAAACCAGTTAAAATAAATTCAGATATAACTAGAACAAGAGCGTATATAAGTAGAACCTATGCTAAAAAACTTAAATGTATTTATAAAATAAAAGAGTAATTATGAAATTAATTAAACATGCTGATAATATTCATGAATTAAAATTAGATGGCACTAGAGCAAAGATAGCTATGCTATCTGATATACACTGGGACAATCCTAAATGTGACTGGAAGCTTCTAAAGAATGATTTAGATTTTTGTTTAGACAACTCAATCCCTATTATGGTTAATGGGGATTTCTTTTGTTTAATGCAAGGTAGAGGAGATAATAGAAGAAACAAATCTGATATACGCCCTGAACACAATAATGCTAAATATTTAGACTCAATAGTGGAGACAGCTGTAGAATGGTGGAGTCCTTATGCACATCTTCTTACAGTTATAGGTTATGGAAACCATGAGACTGGTATTATTAAGTGGCAGGAAACAGACATACTAGCTAGATTTGTTAAGATGCTTAACCTTAAGAATAACACCAATGTAATGACAGGAGGATATGGTGGCTGGTTTATAGTAACACAATCTCTTAGAAAAAAACAAAATGGTAGAGACTCTACAAGAGCTATTAAGATAAAGTACTTCCACGGTTCTGGTGGTGGTGGAGTAGTTACTAAAGGAGCACTTAACCTTACTAGAGCATTAGAGATGTATGAAGATTTTGATGTATTTACTATGGGTCATATACATGAGAACGCAGCTAGGAATGATGTAAGAGATGTTTGCGTTCAAGGATCTAGTGTATATAGACATTGTCAGAAACAACTTCACATGATGCTCACAGGCACGTACAAGGAGGAATATGGAGCAGGTAGCAAGGGGTGGCATGTAGAAAGAGGAGCTCCAGTTAAACCTACAGGAGGTAGAATTCTTACTATAGATTATAAAAGAGTTAGAGCAGAGAATATAGACAGACATGACAGACAAGTAGATTCATGTAAATTCCCCCTCTAAACCTTAATTTATCTAAGTATTTTCACTGATATTTAAATAATTTTTGTATATTATAGATATATATTTATTATTTACAGATGGACGTTTCAGGTTTACAAATAGGTTTTGATGCATTAGTAGCACTAATAGTTTCAATAGCAGGAGCATTAGGAGTTTGGCATACATTAAAAGGCAAAGTGGCAATTCAACAATTAATATTAGATAGTTTAAAAACTGATCTTGCAGAGATTAAAAGTGATAAAAAAGAAACTCATGATCTATTGCATAGTAGAATTAATGAGTTGAAAGGTAAAGTTGAAGCAAACAGAGAAAAAAATGATCAAGCATTAGCTGATCTAAAGAGTGAGATGCAACAGATGGAGATTAGGATCATCAATGCCATCAACGAAAAAAAATAAATGATAAGACTTCTTATTGCAATATTATTGCTAGGCATGTTTGCCTGCACTCCTCAGAGAAGATTTACAAGATTAATAGAAAAACATCCATATCTTCTAACTACAGATACAGTAGTAATTCACGACACAGTTACTGTTGAAGTACCTAGAGTAGTTCATGATACTATTATCAATGAACACTTCTTTACTGAGATAACAAGAGATACTCTTGTTTTGCAAAAAGAAAGGTTAACTGTAAAGATCTTTCATGATACAATTAAAAAGAATGTTTACATAAAAGGTGAATGTGATACAATCACAGTTACAAAAATAATAGAAAGAAAGATTCCTATAAAGTATTATGAAAAAACTCCTATATGGAAAAAGGTCTTAAGTTGGCTTATACTAATCGCTATTCTATATGGTGTATATAGACTAGTGAGATTTTTAATAATTAAAAAAAAACTATGAAAGAATTTTTTAAACAACTATTAAGTGACGAATCAGGTAATTATTCATCTAAAAGATTAGGCGGGTTACTATGTGTATTAGCATTAGTGATAGCTCTTGTAGCTAATACGTTTACCCACAATGACATTAGACCAGCTGAGTATCTAGTAGATGCTGTAGCATTATTTGCATTTGGTTCATTAGGGCTGACTTCAATTGATAAATTTACACGAGCAAGAAATAAAAAGTAAAATGGGATAACTCCAATTCTAGTAATTTTGTATTTTGCAGTGGCATTTATGCTACCTGCCTTAATTAGATCTATATGGAAAAAATAATTACATGTCCTCATTGTCATACTCAGTTTGATCTATCAGTTAATCCTATACCTGTAGAAGGCTCTAACTATCTATGGATACTAGATAATGGTCATGGAGGTATGATTGATGGTGTATACCAAACACCTGGTAAAAGATCTCCAGTATGGCCAGATGGTACACAACTTTATGAAGGAGAGTTTAATAGAGCTATAGTAGATAGATTAATGGTTTTATGTGAAGCCAATGGTATAGATGCTATAAACTTGGTAAATACTCCTAATGATATTAGTTTAAGTGAAAGAACTTCTACAGCGAATAAATTAGCTAAATCTTCTGATAAACCTTGTATATATGTAAGCATACATGCTAATGGGTTTAGTGATGAGTCAGCTAATGGTTGGTCAGTATATACTTCACCAGGAGAAACTAAATCAGATGGTATAGCTACTATCTTATTTGGAAAAGCTGCTCATGAGTTTAAAGGTGAGTATATGAGAAAAGATACATACTCAGATGGAGATGTAGATAAAGAAGCTAACTTCTCTGTACTTGTTAATACTACTATGCCTGCTATACTCTCTGAAAACTTTTTTATGACTAATTACGATAATTGTCACAAATATCTGCTATCTGAAGAAGGTAGAGATAGAATTGCAAAAATTCACTTTGAAATGATTCTGCAAGTAGAGGCTGAAAACAAAGTGTAAAGATCCTTCTGTTTTTCATAAGGTTAATTTTAATGATTATAACCTGGGTGTAATAACCCAGGTTTTTTTATTTAAACTTCTTTAGTTTAAACTTTATTTATATATTTGTTTAAACTTTAAAAAAATTATTATGAAAAAAATTTTAACCAAGGTTAAAAACCTTTTGCAAAAGAAAAGTATACTAGTTGGTTTAGCACTAGCATTTTTACTTGTTTATTTACTTGCACCTAATAATAGTGTGGGTGACTGGAGAAAAGGAAGTTCCGCATCTTTACAGGCTACAGTTTCATTAGATGCATCAGCATTTAGAAATAGCAATCTAGATGATTCAATTCATGTGCAAAAAAGTTCTGATTATGAACAGTGTATTAAAGATGTAGTTATTAATCCTACTTGGTGTACTTTAAATCATGATGTAATTACTACATGTAGTACAACATCTAGTGGTGTTTGTTGGTGTGGAATGAATTCAGATTACATGATCAAATTTACAAACAGTAAAGGTGAATCAGTTGGTTCTGTTAAATTTCATGAGCCGTATGCAACACACTTTGAAGTAAAGGAGATAAAGTCATATAATGGATATTTAGTTTCAGTCAAAACAATAAGTACTGCAGATAGACATTCTAACTTTGAAGTAACTATATCAGTATATTAAAATAACGCAAAATGCGTTATAGAAAAATTTTAATTTAAAAACAAAACCAATGGAAAACCCACAGGAAAATTTATCCCCAGAAGAACTAGCAGCTAAGAAAGAAGAGATGCTAGCATTTTACAAAGAGTCTATGCCTTACTTAGAAGCTCAGTTAGCATATGAAAAAATGTTATCCGACATTGATGAGACAAGATTTAAGAGAACTCAGATTCAGATGCAGTATGCTATGATGATGGCCCCACCTGAAGAAGAAGGTGAGATGCCAGAAAACATAACACCGCCAGCTCCTCAACCTACTGCTAAAAAAAGAAAGCTTAAAAAAGAAGAAGCATAATGGCAATTGTAAAACAAGTTCAGAAGAAAGTTGTAATGTCTAAAAAAGACATTATTAAATTTCAGTTACTTACTCACTGTTACATAAATAAAATAACAGTGAGTAATTCTGATCTTGAGTGTCTAGCATTATTAGGTATTACTGGTCCTATGGAGTTAACTCATTTTTGTTATGATGCAGCTGAGGAGCATAAGATTTTTAAATCCCAACAAACAGTAAGAAACTGTATAAATAAGTGTATTAAAAATAATCTTATTAAAAAAGATGCAAAAAATAAAAAAGTAGTATCTATAGGAGACAATGTAAAAATAGAAACAGAAGGTACAATATTCTTAGATTATAAATTTCTTGCCAGATGAATCCTAAAAAGGCAAGATTATTATATGAAGAAGTTTCAGAAACAGAAGATGTACCAAAACAACTAGTAGAAAATCTACTAGATTTTTATTATAAAAATGTAAGAACATTATTGAGTGAATTATATCACCCAAGAATAAATATAACAGGTTTAGGTTTGTTTACAGCTAGAGATAGAGCAATAACTAAAGCAATACCTAAGTTTGAAAAGTATTTAGAAAATCATGACACTTCTACATATTCAGCATATTACAATAAAAAAATGCTTGAAGAAAAGATTGAGTTTCTATATTCTATAAAAGAGCAAATAGAAGCAGAAAAAGAAAGAAAAGAAAAATTTTTAAAAGAGAAAAATGGACTTAAAAAAGATCTGGAAGAATAGAAAGCAAATTTATGAGGGTATAAAAAACTCTGTAATGAGAGATAACTTTGTAGAAGAGGTAGCTGCTAAAAGAATGGCTATGTGTAATGAATGTCCAAGTAAAGGAGACAAATGTGAAGTTCCAGGTACAGGTCCATGCTGTAATGAGTGTGGTTGTTCATTAGGTTTTAAAACTAGAGCTCTTTCTGCATATTGTCCTTTAGGAGAATGGAAAGCTTTGATGTCCGAAGATGAAGAAGATAAACTTGGTGAATTATGAGTATAATATTTACAGAAGAAGATCATAGCTATAAATCATCTAACCCCTCTGATTTTATAAATTGGATAAGTGTAACATCACTTACATCATATTTTAAGGAACCATTTGATGCTAAGAAGGTAGCACAAAAAGTATCCAAAAGAAAAAATTCTAAGTGGTACGGAATGAAACCTAAGCAGATTCAAGATATATGGAAGAAAGAATCTGAAAGAGCTATGTCTTTAGGTACATTCTATCACAATCAAAGAGAAGCTGATCTATGTGCACTTGCATCTATAGAACGAGATGGAGTTACTGTACCAGTATTTAGTCCTATAATAAAAGGTGAAGGTGTAAAATTATCACCTAATCAAAAACTAGAACCTGGAGTATACCCTGAACATATGGTATATTTAAAGTCAGCAGGTATCTGTGGACAGTCAGATTTAGTTGAGGTAGTTAATAATAAAGTATCCATCATTGACTATAAGACAAACAAGGAAATTAAGATGCAATCCTACAAAGATTGGGAAGGTATATCACAGAAAATGAAGTTTCCTTTGTCTCATTTAGATGATTGTAACTTTAATCATTATGCCTTACAGCTCAGTATTTATATGTATATTATATTAAAGCACAATCCTAAACTAAGACCAGGTAGCATGTTTATCTACCATATACAGTTTGAGGAAGAGGGTAAAGATGATTATGGTTACCCTATAACTAAATATACAGATAAAGGAGATCCTGTTGTAAAAGAAGTAGTACAGATTCCTGTTCCTTATCTAAAAGATGAAGTTATCTCAATAATCCATTATTTATCAGACAACAGACACAAACTAAAAAAATGATTGCAAAACTATTTGATATACAAAACGGCAAGGTTGTACCAACAGAACACTGCTATACACTTAAGTCATTAAAAGATATAATGGATAACTATCCTGATGATTATCTTAAGATCTATCAGTATTTATTTTATATGACATGTCCTAACCCAGATATGAATCCTTTCTTTCATACTCCTGAGCATGAGAAAGAAGAAGTAGTATTAAAAGAACTAGATGCAGAGTTTAGTACAGAGGATGATGACATATGGGCAGCACTTAAGTTTTGCGAGAAGATGTATGAAACACCAACATCTAGAGCATACAAAGGTATTGCAGCCATGTTAGATAGATTAGGTAGATATATGCAGACTACGCCTATTGAGCATGGTAGAGATGGTAATATTAACTCTCTAGTAAATGCAGCTGCTAAATATCAACAGATTAGAGAATCATTTAAAGGAGCATATAAAGATCTCCAGGAAGAACAGCAGAGTAATGTAAGAGGTGGTATTGGACTAGGATATGATCAATAAGAGTGAGATATATCAAGATATACCTACATGGGACAATGGAACATGGACTAGTACAAGTTTTGAATCTAGAGAAGAGTTTGCAGCTTACGTAAGAGATCTATTTAAAGAACCTGGTGAATATAAGTTTGATGAAACTAGTAAGCTATTTAATGCAGAAGCTACTAAGTTTAATACTCAAGGATTTTATTGTGACTCGCCATTTAAATCAAGAGACTTTATAAACTATTGGGAAGGAGAAAAGCAGAAGTGTAGAAGAGGTGTAATATATAAATCAGGAGATAATACTTGGTATATTGCACGAGACTACTACATGTGGTTAAACTTCTTACCAATCTTTAATAAAGAAATACAGCAGTTTGGTTTTGCTGATATTAGAGATGCTCAGTATCATATGGCATTATATGAAATGCTAGCAGAACTAAACTATAAGCATGCAGCTATACTTAAGAAAAGGCAGATAGCTTCTTCTTATTATCATATGGCTAAACTTATTAATCAGCAATGGTTTGAGCCAGGGGTAACTCTTAAGATAGGAGCAAGTCTTAAAGATTATATAAATGAGAAAGGTTCTTGGAAGTTTTTAGATGAATATGCTGCATTCTTAAATGAACATACTGCTTGGTATAGACCAATGAATCCAAGTAAGGTTATGATGTGGCAGCAGAAGATAGAAGTTAGAAAAGGTAACAGAAAAACTGAGGTAGGTCTTAAAGGTACAATACAAGGTATGTCATTTGAGAAAGATCCAACAAATGGTGTAGGGGGTCCAGTAAAATATTTTTTCCATGAGGAAGCAGGTATTGCACCTAAGATGGATAAGACATATGAGTACATGAGACCAGCAATGAGATCAGGACTTACTACCACAGGATTATTTATAGCAGCAGGATCAGTTGGTGACTTGTCACAATGCAATCCTCTTAAGGATATGATACTTAATCCAACTTCTAAAGATATTTATGCTGTAGAAACTGATTTAATTGATCACAAAGGTACTACAGGTTTGTCAGGTTTATTTATACCAGAACAATGGTCTATGCCTCCACATATAGACGAATATGGCAATTCATTAGTAGAACAAGCTACTATAGCATTGCAAGATCAATTTGATGAGTGGAAAAGAGATCTAGCGCCAGAAGATTATCAGCTTAGGATATCTCAGCACCCTAGAAATATTAAAGAAGCTTTTGATAATAGATCTGTATCAGTATTTCCTACACATCTGCTAGCAGCACAAAATAGAAGAATAGAAGAAAAGGAATATGGATATGAGTTCTTAGACATCTATGCAGATGATGAAGGAAAACCTGCTGTAAAGAAAAGTAATAAACAACCTATTAAACAGTTTCCTATAAATAAAAAGACAGAAGATAAAACAGGATGTCTAGTAGTATGGGAAAGACCTGTTGCAGACCCAGGATTTGGAACCTATTATGCTTCTATTGACCCTGTATCAGAAGGTAAGACTACAACATCAGAATCATTATGTTCTATCTATGTTATGAAAAATTCTGTAGAAGTAACTAAGGTTACTGGAGTAGAAACAGAAACATATGTAGAACAAAGTAAAATAGTAGCTGCATGGTGCGGTAGATTTGATGATATAAATAAAACACATCAAAGGTTAGAGTTAATTATAGAGTATTACAATGCTTGGACAGTAATTGAGAACAACATCTCTTTATTTATCCAGTACATGATATCTAGAAGAAAACAGAAGTATCTAGTACCTAAGAGTCAGATAATGTTTCTTAAAGATCTTGCTTCAAATAAAAATGTATTTCAGGAATATGGTTGGAAAAATACAGGAACATTATTCAAAGCGCACCTGTTATCATATGCAATTGAGTTTGTAAGTGAAGAACTTGATCAAGAAACCAAAGCTGATGGAACAGTGGTAAGAACAACTTATGGTATAGAAAGAATACCAGATCCAATGCTTATAAAAGAAATGCAAGAATATGCAGATGGAGTTAACGTGGATAGATTAGTATCATTTGCAGCTCTTGTATCATTTATGAAAATACAGGAATCTAATAGAGGCTATACCAAAAGAGTAGACAGGGATGACACTGCTAAAAAGTTGCAAAAGTCAGAAAATTTGTTTAAATTAAATAGTACTCCGTTTAGACACATGGGTAGAAAAAACAAACGAAATAATGGCAGAACTAAAAGATCTGCTTTTAAAAATATTAAATAGAGACAATGCAGGTATATAATGCACTTCAATTAAAAAAGGGAGCTAAGGTTGAAAGAAATAGAATGGGCTCTATTACACAACCACTTCAGTTTCTACCTGAGAAAAAGAAAAATGACGAATGGGCTGCCTGGAATTTAGACTGGTTAGAGTGGGAAGGTCTAAAACAAATCCGAAAAAATGCAAGGCGATTAATGAAAAATTACAAGCTTGCAAAAGGTATTATAGATAGATCCGATTATATTGTAGAGGAAGACAATGAGTATGTAGACATAGTAGATATGTTAGCTAATAGAAATGAAGACTCTGCTTTAGAGTTAAAGTTCTACCCTATTATTCCAAATGTAATTAATGTACTTACTGCAGAGTTTGCAAAAAGATCTACTAAATTAACTTATAGAGCAGTTGATAATGTATCATACAATGAGCTTCTAGAAGAGAAACGTAAGATGGTTGAAGAAACTTTGATGTCAGATGCAGAAGAAGAAATAATCTCTGCACTTGTAGCACAAGGTTTAGATCCAGAATCACAAGAAGCACAAAAACAGTTAAACCCTGAAAACATAAAGACTCTTCCTGAAATAGAGCAATTCTTTAGAAAGGATTATAGATCTATGTTAGAGCAATGGGCAAGTCATCAGCATAGTGTAGATGTTGAAAGATTTAGAATGGATGAGCTTGAAGAAAGAGCATTTAGAGATATGCTTATTACAGATAGAGAGTTCTGGCATTTTAGAATGATGGAAGATGACTATGATGTAGAGCTTTGGAATCCTGTACTTACATTTTATCATAAGTCTCCACAAGCTAGATATATATCACAATCTAACTGGGTAGGTAAAACAGATATGCTTACACCTTCAGATGTTATTGATCAGTATGGTTACTTGATGACAAAAGATCAACTTGAAACATTAGAAGCAACTTATCCTATACAATCATTTGGATATGCTACAGGAGGTTATCAAAATGATGGTTCATTCTATGACCCTACAAAGTCTCATGAATGGAATACTGAAATGCCATCTTTGGCTATGAGACAGTATACAACCTTTATGGCAGGAGAACAAGCTTATAATGGAGATGTTATAAATCAAATACTTTCAGAAGGAGAAGACTATACAGATAGCTTATATAACTCTAACTATTATATTAGAGTAACTACTGCATATTGGAAGTCTCAAAGAAAACTTGGACACCTTACTAAGATAGATGAAACAGGAAATGTATTTACTGAAATAGTCACAGAAGACTATAAGATAATGGATAAACCTGTATATGATAATAGACTATTTAAAAATAAAAATAAAGACAATCTTTTATTTGGAGAGCATATTGACTGGATATGGATAAATCAAGTATGGGGTGGTATTAAGATAGGACCAAATATTCCTAGCTATTGGGGTATGAATGAAACTAATGGTTTCTCTCCTATTTACATTGGTATAGATAAAAACAGAATAGGGCCGCTAAAATTCCAGTTCAAAGGTGATAATAACTTATATAACTGCAAACTTCCTGTAGAGGGTTCTGTATTCTCAGATAGAAATACTAAGTCAACATCTTTAATTGATTTAATGAAACCGTTCCAGATTGGATATAACATGGTTAATAATCAGATTGCTGATATCTTAGTAGATGAATTAGGTACTGTAATTATGTTAGATCAAAATACATTACCTAAACATTCATTAGGAGAAGACTGGGGTAAAGGAAACTTAGCTAAAGCTTATGTGGCCATGAAGGATTTCCAGATGTTACCTCTTGATACATCTATTACAAATACAGAGAATGCATTAAACTTCCAACACTTTCAGAAACTTGATCTAGAGCAAACAAACAGATTGATGTCTAGAATCCAGTTATCTAATTACTTCAAGCAGCAAGCATATGAAACAATTGGTGTTAATCCACAAAGAATGGGGCAGCAATTATCTCAGATGACTGCTACAGGAGTAGAACAAGCCGCTAATGCTTCTTATGCTCAAACAGAAATGTACTTTATCCAGCATGCAGATTATCTAATGCCTAGAGTACATGAGATGAGAACAGACCTAGCTCAGTTTTATCATAGTACTAATCCATCAACTAGACTTACATATATTACATCTGCTGATGAAAAAGTCAACTTTGAGATTGAAGGTACTGATATGCTTATGAGAGAGCTAAATATATTCTGTACTACTACTGCAAATCACAGAGCAGTTCTAGAACAGCTTAAGCAAATGGCTATGCAAAATAATACTACAGGTGCTAGTATTTATGATCTTGGAAATATTATTCAGTCAGACTCTGTTGCAGAACTATCTAATATACTTAAAGGTACTCAAGACAGACAAGAGAAACAGAGACAAGAAGAAATGCAACAGCAACAGCAAATGCAACAACAGCAATTGCAGCAACAGCAACAAATGCAGAAAGAGAAACTTGATGCAGAAGCTGCTGAGGCAGAAAAAGACAGACAAAAAGATATTCTTATTGCTGAAATTAGAGCAGCAGGATATGGCTCTATGGTTGATTTAGATAAAAATGAGATGAATGACTATAGAGATGCTATGTCTGAAATAAGAAAAACTGAACAATATCAGCAACAAACTAATATACAAAGACAAAAGCTGAGTGATGATATGGTAAAACATTCTCAAAAAATGAGTATTGAAGAGCAAAGAATTCAAGCTCAAAGAGAAATAGCAGATAAACAATTAGAAATAGCTAGAGAAAACAAGAACAAATATGATGTAAAACCATCAGAAAGAGATAAGAAAAAATAGTTTAGCTATATAATGAAAAATTTTACATAAAAAATTTGCGCTTATTTTAAATCTTTAAGATTTATTTTAGTATATTATTATAAATAACCAACAAAAAATAAAATGGCAGAAGAAAACCAAACACAAGATTCTACAACGGTAGAAGAAGTAGATGTAAATATTGATGAGATTTTTGGTCAACCAGGTGCTGAAAGTATTATATTACCAGCAGAAGAGGTAGAGCCAGAAGTAAAAGAAACTAAGTCAAATCTTTTTTCTAGAGAAGAAGAACTTGACACATCGTTCATTGACAAGACTGAAACTACAACTGAAGCTCCTGAAAGGGAGATGACAGCTGAAGAAAAGATTGAAGCAACTCCAGACTCTGTTGTAGAGGAAGCATTATCAGAACTTGATGAAGCCATTACTGCAGAAGAAGAAGGTGAGAGTAAAGGAGGTAGATATAGAACAGATAAAAGTGGTCTAGTTGATCTAGCTAAAAAGATGATAGAGGAAGGTACTCTATTTGGCTTTGATGATGATAAAGACTTAGAAGATTATTCTACTAAAGACTTTAGAGAATTATTTGAAGCTAACTTCCAAGAAAGGGAAGCTCAAATAAGAAAGAATACTCCTAAAGAATTCTTTAATGCTTTACCTCAAGAACTTCAAGTGGCTGCAAAATATGTAGCAGATGGCGGTACAGATTTAAAGGGTTTATTCAGAACTTTATCTAGAGTAGAAGAAGTAATGGAACTAGATCCTAATAATGAAAATCACCAAGCAGAGATTGCAAGGCAATACTTAACTGCTACAAACTTTGGTACTCCTGAAGAAATACAAGAAGAAATTCAAGAGTGGGCTGATATAGAAAAGCTTGAAAAGAAAGCTAAACAGTTTAAACCCAAGTTAGATAAGATGCAAGAGAAGATTGTTGCACAACAACTAGTAGAGCAAGAACAAAGGAAAGCCCAACAAGAACAAGCAGCTGCTCAATACATGGATAATGTATATAACACTCTTTCAGAAGGTAAGATAGGCGATATTAAGTTAGACAAAAAAATACAAAATCATTTATATGCTGGATTAGTTCAACCAAACTATCCTTCTATATCTGGTAAGCCTACTAACTTACTAGGACACTTACTTGAGAAATATCAGTTTGTAGAACCAAGACATGACCTTATTGCAGAAGCATTATGGTTACTTTCTGATCCAGAAGGATATAAAGAAAAAGTAAAAAGTCTTGGCAGTCAAGCAGCTGTTGCAGATACAGTAAGAAAACTAAAAACTGCACAGTCACAAAAAATTAGTTCTTCTTCTACGCAAGAAAAAGAAAGTTCTGCAAAGAGAGGATCTAAACCAACTAGAAAAACAGTACAAAGAAAGAACAATATGTTCAAAAGATTTTAATTAGTAAACAAAAACAAAAACAAATATAAATGGCAACTCCAGTTTTAAACAATGGTATCTTTCTACGGGATACAGCGTACAACGCAAGTTCACACGTAGACTCTTACCACTTGGTTAACATGTTGAAGGATGCAGAACCAATGGACTTAGGTCCAGTTGACCTATGGGCAATGGCTCAGAAAGTTGAAATGCCTCTTTATCAAATGTCTAGCTTTGGTGGTAAAAATGTAATCATGGTAGACAATGCTCGTGGTGAGTATAAGTGGCAAACTCCAGTGTCTAATGATCTTCCTTATGTTATTGAAGATTTAGTAGCAGTAAATGATGAAGCTTATAGCACTCGTGGAGCAGATGGTCAAACTTTCCAGATTAAAATTAGCCGAAGAGAATTTGGTCATGGTGACATCATTACTTATGACAAGTACAATGGTGCTGAACTTTACATTACTGATGAAGATATTCTTCCTGTAGGTGATGGATTTATCTATACTGTTCAACTTGTTAACAATAACAATGTTGCAGTTATGGATCCAAGATTCTTGGTTAATGGAACTAAGTACTTTAGAAAAGGTTCTGCAAGAGGTGAGTATGGTGAAAGATTTTCTGACATCACTACAAGAACAGGTTTCAGAGAATTCTACAACTATGTAGGTGGTGCTGAAGCTCACGTTCACTATTCTATTTCTTCTAGAGCTGATCTTATGATCAAAGGAGGAATGAATGCAGATGGTACAGTTCCTGTAACTGAGATCTGGAGAACTTCTGATAAAGGAATGGATCCTTCTATTACTTCTTTGGAAGACATGGTTAAAGTAATGGGTAAAGATGGTGTAAAGAGAGCATTTGATAATGGTGATCTTTCTCGTTCTTTCCTTACTAGCATGGAAGCTGCTCACTTAACTAAAGTCGCTAATGACATTGAGTGCTACTTAATGTGGGGACAAGGTGGTAGAGTAAGACAAGATGGTCCAGATGATTTAAGATTATCTGTAGGTCTTTGGCAACAGCTCGATAACTCTTTTAAAAGAGTATACAATAAAAATAACTTTAACTTAGATCTATTCCGTTCTGAGATCTACAACTTCTTCAATGGAAAAGTTGAGTTCCAAGGTCCAGATCCAAACAGACAATTGATTGTCCAAACTGGTATGGGTGGAATGAGAATGGTTAATGAAGCTATCAAAAGAGAAGCTGTAGCATCAGGTCTTGTAATTCAAGCTGCTGATATAGGTGCAATCACTGGTCAAGGTATGGACTTGAACTTTGGTTTTGCTTACACTTCTTATGTAATTCCTTTCCTTGCTAATGTTAAGTTTGTACTTAACCCAGCATTTGATAACGTGAATACTAATGATATTGAGAACCCAATCATTGATGGATTCCCATTATCTTCTTATTCATTCATCATCTTTGATATTACTGATAACACTAATGACAACATCTTCTTGTTGAAGTTAGAGTGGGATAATCAATTGAAATGGTGGTATCAAAATGGTACTATGGATTACATGGGTAGATCACAAGGCTTCCAGTCTTCTGGACAGTTCAATGGTTACCGTGTAATGATGTCTCAAACAATGCCTGCAATTTGGGTAAAAGATCCAACTAAGGTTCTTAAGATTGTTATGAGAAACCCAGTAACAGGAGGTTCATTCTAAGAATAACACAAACAACTCATAGAAAGGGGGAGGAAGCGTCCTCTCCCTTTTTTATTTAAAAACCAATACAAAAACAAAAACCAATGGCAAAGAAAAATGATGACTTCACAATGGTAGAAGTCCCAACTAACAGCAGAGAATCTAAGGTTAAAATCAGACCTTACTTTGATGCAAGATCAGAAAACATGGGTCTAGAAAATTATGGACTTAGTTTATTTGATGGTGTAACACACCAAGAACAATTAGCATGTCTAGAGATCAACGGTATCAATAGATATTTAACAGGACTAAATGAGTTTGCTCCAGAGATTAAAAAACTCAGTCCTGAAAAAAGAGAAGCTAAGGTAAAGCAAATAAGAGCAACAGTTGCTGACTTAGAAGCTGAACTAGCATCTAATATCCTTGACCCAGAAGACAAAGACTTTTGGAATAAGGTTAAACTTTTAAAACCTGATAACTCAGAGTTTTGGAATAAGATTGAAATATCTGTAGGAAATGAGCCTAAGTATTTGAATATGGCTGATCCTTATGATAGAATTAAACTATGTGCAATTGAAGCAGGTGGATTTTCTTTAATTGCAAAAAGTTATGAAGACGCTAAGTCTAAACCAAGACCACCAAAGTTCTATCTAGATAAAGAAGAAGAATCTGTATCTACTAGAACAGAATACAAGAAACTTAGAAACAAAGCGTTATCTGAGTTACAAAAGTTATTTGACAAAAATAGTACTAAACTATTCTATGTAGCAAAAGTGGTAGATGCAAACAGTACTCAGTATAAAAAGTCTACTCCAATAGATGTATTGTATGAAAACATGGATGAATTCATACATGGAGATGGAGCAGAGAGTAATGTAGAAAGAGCTGTTAAAGTATTTATAGATACAGTAGGATCTGATATGGAAACATTAAAGCTCCGAAGTATTGTTAAAGATTCAACATTCTTTAAACATATTGTTACAAAGAGTGATGGACATATATATCATACTAAGAAGAATGTTCTACTTGGAAGAAATGTTTCTGATGTAGTAGAATATTTAAAGAATCCTCTTAATGAAGATATCTTAGATGATTTAACAAAGTCCTGTGAGCAATATTGGAAAAGTTAAATTAAAATATATATTATGCAAAAAATGAATTACGGTTATGGCGGAATGAGCATGAAGAAAAATGGTGGCACAGCTGGTGGTCAAGCACTTTTTGATGCACTAAAAGCTAAAGGTTACAAAAAAATCGGTGGTGCTGCATCTGCAATGGAAACAGGAGCTTATAAATATGGAGGTTCTTGTGGAAAGAAGATGAGATATAACAGAATGAAAAAATCTTTTTAATTATGGCAAATAATAAAATGATGTACTCCGATGGAGGATCAAAAATGAAAATGGGTGGTTCATGCATGTGCAGTAAAACTATGCCCATGTACAGTAATAACCCAAGATCTCTTTCTGGACAAATGCTAATGGTTGGTGGACAGACAGCTGTAAATAGTTTCTTAGATCAAAAAAGCGGAACACTAAGTGGTGATAAAAAGTATGCAGGTGGTAGCTTTAGACGGTCACTAGATACTAAAGTTATGAAAAGAGGTGGTTATTAATGATTAAAATTACTAACATGAATAAAAAAGATATGCGAGAGTTTGAAGTAGCCTCAGCAATGAGTACTCTACAAAGAGCTCAAGAGATTCAAAAAGATGCAAAGCTTATGGCTGAGGTTAGAAAAGCTGCTATGGCAGAAGTTAAGAAACTTCAAAACTTAGCTGGTGGTGCACCTTCTAAACCTAAGAAAACTTTACCTAGAAAGAAAACTTTAAAACGTAGATAATTATGGATCCAAAATGTCCTTGCAAATATGATGAAAAAACTAGGCAGTATAGAGACTGTAAACGTAGAAGCTGTAAACCCAAACCAGGTCAAGGTTTAAATGAATTAGAGAAGGCTGGAAATGAAATTAAGAAATTTCTTAAAGGTCTAGTGGGAATGAAAAACGGTGGAAGTACTACTTTTGCTAGAAAGTCTAAAAAAAGTAAATAAGATGCCTAATTATAGTAGAGTAAATACTGATGGTGAAATTTTAGAATTCTTTAGAAAAGGAGGATCTAAAAAGAAGTCTAAGAAAGATGCTTGCTATAGAAAAGCAAAAGCTAAGTACAGAGTATTTCCTTCAGCTTATGCTAGTGGATACATTGCTAAATGTAGAAAACGTAGAGGAAAGATTAAGTAATGGCAGTAAGAAAAACAGCTAAGGGTCTTGCACTTAAAAGGTGGTTTAAAGAAAAGTGGAAGGATGAGAAAGGTAATCCTTGCGGTTCTTCTAAGAACAAGAAAACCAAGAAGTGCAGACCTACTAAAAAGGTTTCTAAGAAGACACCTAGAACATGGGGGTCATTATCTAAGTCTCAGAAAGCTAAAGCTGTTGCTGAAAAGAAAAGAGTAGGAATGGGTAGAAGAACTAGTTCTATTAGAAAAAGAAAAAAGAAGAAGTAATGGCAACTACTAAAAAGTTTAAAGCTCATATGATGTACAATCCTAAAACAGGTAAAGGTACTATGGCTAAAAAGATGGCTGATCATTTACGTTTAAAAAAGTTAGGATACACTCATACTAAACCTAAAAAGAAAAAGTAATGGCAACTAAGAAGAGTAGCAAGAAGAAAGGAGCAATGAAAGGTTGCAGCATTAAGAATGGTTGCAAGTCTAAGAAAGGTGGTCTTACTGCTAAAGGTCGTAAGATGATTAACAGAAAGACTGGCTCTAAACTTAAAGCTCCTCAGCCAGGTGGTGGTGCAAGAAAGAAAAGCTACTGTGCTAGATCTAAAGGTCAAATGAAAAAGTTTCCAAAAGCTGCTAAAGATCCAAATAGCCGTTTGAGAAAAGCTAGGAGAAGATGGAAATGTAGAAACTAATTTGTATATTATAGTATGGCAACTAAGAAAAAACTAAATATCAAGAAAGCTATTAAGAAACCAGGATCTCTTACAGCTACTGCTAAGAGAGAAGGTGGTTATGATGCTAAGAATAAAAAGATAAAGAAGTCTTGGTTGCAAAAAAAAGCTAAGGGTAAAGGTAAAACTGCACAACGTGCAAGGTTTGCAATCACTCTTGGTAAACTTAGAAAAAAGAAAAAGAAATGAAAAAAGTAAGTCCATTGACCACATTTAGAAAAAATAATGAAGCTAGAATGGGTAAAGTAGTTAAGTCTTATCCTAAGTATAATGAGGGAGGTCCTTTTGAAGATGTTAAGATTGAAAAACCTTTAGGTTATGATATAGCAGAAAACTTAAAGCTTACTACAAAGGGTGCATATAAAAACCCAAGGTATGCTAAGAGTGCTATAAAAAGCAGAATGAAAGCTACTAAAAAAGGTAGTGTCTTTAGTTCAGCTGGTGAGTTAGAATTACCTAAGCATATGAAAAGTTATGTAAAGGATATTTATAAAAAAGAAAAGAAAAAAGGTACTTATAAAAGAACATAATGTTAAACAGTACAATAGTCATAAAAGTAAAACAGCGGATCAATAAACTTGACAGCCAAGATTATGATAACTTAGAATGCTGGCAAATTGTTGAAGCATTTAACAAAGCGCAAGTTGAATGGTGTAGAAGACAGCTGCACGGACTTAATATTGTTAAAGAAGGTGATGAGCAGTCTACTAGAAGAAAAGATGACTTACAAGTTTTACTTACTACAGATGGATTAACAGTTACTGATAAGAAAGATTACTTCTTTGGTAATGTTCCCACTGACTATTTACAGTGGAAAAGAGTAGATGTATTAGCATGCAAGGATTGCTGTGATGATAGAAGAATGACAGTTTATCTAGCAGAAGAAGGTAACTTAAATCAATTACTTAGAGATAAAGCAAAGAAGCCTAGCTTTGAGTGGGCAGAAACATTTGCTACCCTAATTAATAACCAAGTGCATATTTATACTAATGATGAGTTTGATATATCAGAAGCAAGCTTGATTTATTACAGACAACCAAGACGCATTCAGTTACAAGGATGTGTAGATCCATATACTAATGAAGAAACATTAGTTAATGTGGAATCAGAATTTAAAGATGACATTATAGAACTAATCATTGACGAAACAGTTAGTGTACTAGCAGGAGATATAGAATCTCCAGTACAATACCCAAGAGGTACTCAAACTGCTGAAAGAAATAATTAATTCTATAGTTTGATTAATTAAAAACTTTTTACTATATTATAGTATATTATTTATTTATTTATAAACAAAAACAAAAACAAAAATGGCTTATTTTAACCACGCTTTTAGAAAGACCTTGGTTATGCAAGAGTTTGTCACTGCTGGAGACGGTAGCGGTGTAGCAACTACTGCTGACTTAGGGCCTGGCCAAGTAGGAATGTTTGACGCAAGAACATTTGCTCTTCTTGGACCAGTTGATGATACGTGCCCTCCTTGTCCTTTTATGGTTGTATCAGGTTCTCCTTATGCAAATGATAGAATTGGACCTTTCCATGGCGGATATCAAGAATCAATTAAATCAAAAGGAATTAATCCTAGATACACTACTAAAATTTGGGACGGTTTAGCTAATGAAGCTCAACCTTTTGTACTTCACGTTGGTACAACTTCTTTTACTGAAGGTAATGCTGGATGTTGTCCAGAATTCCTTTGTGGAGAAAACTATCACTTACGAGTAGATGTAAAAGGTTCTCCAGCATTAAGAATGTTAAATCACCAAGGATATGTAGAAGTTACTGCATACGGTGGTTGTTGTCCTGATCAACCAGATGATCCACTTATTGCTCCAGTTCCAGTTGACCCTGCATTAATTATGATTCAGTGGGCAGAAGGAATTTGGGAAAGTGTAGTTGTTACTGGTAACGGACCTAACTTCTCTAATCAAGGACCTGCTTCTGCTGCTGCAAGAGTTAATCCTGATCCACTTTTAGTACCTGTAGTTTATGCAAACGTTGGTGGAACTATTACTTTAATGTACCCTCCAGGATGGTTAGCACTTAGCGGTCTTAATCCTACTGACCCAGCTCTTTTAGCTCAAACAGGTGCTGATGTAATTATTGAATGGGATGCTTATCAATCTCCAGGATATACTGCTGGTGATTGTGCTGGTCTTTCTTTAGTAGGTGCATATGAAGATACAAGATTTGGAGATTGTACTTTCCAAACTTCTGATTGGTATGGACTAGAGCCTGTTAGAATCTTTGCTTCTGAAGTAGATTTAAATGGTGCTCCTTGTGAATTTACAGGAATCTGTATTGAAGCAGAGTGTCAAGGTAGACAAGCAAATGGTCTTGGTGAGACTGCTCTTAGAGATTTTATCTTATCAGAGTCTTACAGACAAAATCATTTTGCTACTGATTTAAGAATCCGTGAGATTACTCAAGGTGATGACATGTTAACTACTGCAGCTGCAGCTGGTGGATCTGTTAACCCAGGAGGAATTGATAGAAGAGCTTTATATGATAGACTTATGATTCAACACTCAGTTCCAAGATATAACAATCCTACAGGAACATTTGATAATGATCAGTATGTAGTTGAGATTCTTACTTTGGCAGATGCAGATGGTGCTAGCCTAGGTGCAGATGCTAGAGCTGCATTTGTAAAGCAATTAGGTACATACTTTGATGGAACAACTTGTGGTGAGCTTTGTGATGCTATTTTAATCAATAATCCTGAACCATGTGATCCTATCACAGTACCAGTTTCAGTAGATGAGGTTATAACAATTATACCTTAATTAGATAATTAATTACTCATACAGGGAGAGTGAGATTTTAGTTTCTCCTCTCCCTTTTTTATTTTCTGAATATGGCAAATCATGTATTAAGTTTAGAGATACCAACTGTAGGTAATCCTTGTGTTATGAAAATATTTGACACAAGTGTCTACTCTGCACAAGTTGCTGTCTTTGAACCAAAGTTGCAGATCACAGTACCAGGATATACATATGCTACAGAAGTTCACTTTCAACCTGAATCATCTCCTACATTAACAGGATGTGATCTAGGTCTGCAGACAGAGAACTGTGGTCAATCTTATGTGAATTTACCTGATGGAATTTATGTAGTTAAATATGTAGTAGATCCAAGTCATGTGGTCTATGTAGAATATAATCACTTGAGAATAACACAAGCACTAAACCTATATCAAAAGATTTTATGTGATGTAGATGTAGCAGACTGTGATCCTCCAAAAAAAGTAAAAGACAAGCTTAATCAACTTAGGCTTATTAAAATGTATTTAGAAGCAGCCAAAGCTAAAGTAGAAACATGTCATGAACAACAAGAGGGAATGACTTTGTATAACTATGCTTTAAAACTTCTAAATAAATTAGATTGTAGAAATTGTTAACCATTTAAAACCAACAACTATGGCGACATGTAATAACTGCAAGAAAAGACTAGGATGTGGCTGTCAGAGAGCAAAAGCTTCTGATGGTACTTCAGTTTGTAAATCTTGCAAAGCATCGTATGAAGCTTCTATTAAAAATAAGAGCTTGAATAAATTTGTAAAGTAAAATGTCACAAATACCTAGATATATAATAAACAACTGTTGTGGAGGAGCTCAATATTTTATTGATGTTAATCTTGTTGATACAGCTGGTTTTCAACCTGGTTTATATACATGGAATTCACCACAGTTAATTGTAGCTGGCGGATTAGTTTTAGATACAGGCGAATGTTATATCATCCAAGAAGCACCGACTCCTGGTATTGGACAAGCAACAGTAGACTTATCTGAGTTTATTTTTCTTGAATTAGGTGCTAGCCAAGACTGTGCAGACTATGATGAAGGTCCTTGTTCTTGTCCTTGGTTATATTATATATCTCCTTGTTGTCCTGAGTTTGGCACACAGGGTGCAGCAGCTCAACAAGTAAATCTTTTTTTAAGTGATTTAGATTACCAAGATGGTGTATATATATATGGAGGTCCTGAAACACTTCCAATACTAGGTACAGATTTAATACTAGAACCAGGTCAGTGTTATACTTTTACTAGAAACTTACAAGATGACCCTATACAAACTTTAATAGAGTTAGATTTTTCAACTGCTTCCTGGCAACAGATGAATCTAGAATTAGGTTGTGATGATAATAGATGTGCTGATTGCCCAGAAGAAGGAATCTCATATTTAAAGTTTGAACCTTGCTGTGAAGGATTTGATACTATATATGTTAGAACAGAAAGTTATACAGGAGGTTTAAATGGTGGATTAGACGGTTCATATCAAGGATCTGGCACAGGTAATATAGGTCCTATAGTAAATCCTGCAGCTTACACAGGTGTATTTTTATTTACTCAGACAGCTTTACAGACTCAAAATATTGGATTTGTAGTAGGTCAGTGTTATACGGGTACTCTGCATACTTTAGGAACTGAGGCAGCTCCTGCACCACAAGATGAAACTGATTATAACAATCTTCCTTTAGCACCTTATTCTACACAATTAGAAAAAGCAGGTGATTGTGAAAGACCTCCTTGTCCAGAGTGTAATCCTATAATATATTCTTTAACCAATTGTGAAGGTATTACTATAAATACTGAAACAGATTTATCTGCATATATAGGTACATATGTTGAACTAGATAGTATACCAGGATGCTGGTTTGTACAAGAGTACTCTGCAGTTAATGAAATAAAAGATCCTTCAGCAATTGGCGGCAAGTTAGCAGTATCAAATCAACTTATTAATACTTTACCTGGACTGCAAACTCAACCTGTTACAGTTACAGGACCATGTGATGGATGTAATTGTATATGCTATGAAGTAATAGGTTACTCAGGTACTTTTACTTATATTGATTGTGAAACAGGAAATACTGTATTAGTAACTAGTTCAGGTGCAGATAAGTTCTGTGCAGCAACTGCCCCAAATATTGTAGGTGTAGAAGGAGAAGATTATACTCTTATAATAGGTGAAGATTGTAGAGATGGTGAATGTATAGAACAATGTTTTTTACTTACTAACTGTGAACCATTACAGCATCCAGATCAAGATCCTGTACTAACTTCAAACTTACAAAGTTTATCACAATATGCATATGGTAACTCTGTAGTTGTATTAGCTGGATATGAAGGATGTTGGACAGTAACTGTAACTGAAGAATGTGATTGTCCTATAGATGTAACTGTAATCCAAGATTATATAGATTGTGAAGCTTGTTTACCTACTAGAGCTTACAAACTTACATCTTGTGCTAATCCTTTGATTAATACTTATACTACACAAGATTTATCTGAGTATGTAGATAAAGTAATAAAGGATGACTGCGACTGTTACACAGTACAGGAAATAGATTATCAACCTCCAATAAATACTCCAATTACAATTGATCAAGTCTATGATGATTGCGAAACGTGTCAATCTAAGTTTTTTATACTCACAGACTGTAATGATTCAGGTACTACTATAATTACAAATACAAATCTAATATTATATGTAGGTCAGTATATTAAAATTGAGAACTGTAACTTCTGCTTCTTTGTAGAATCTTATACAGAGGTTCCATCATTTGTAGAAGCAGTTACTGTAGAGGAAAACTTTGCAACTTGTCCCGAGTGTAATCAGGTTCCTCCAAGATGTTCTACTGTATTTAATAACAGTACAGAAGATAGAGTATTTAATTATATAGATGTTAACGGAAATACTCAAATAACAGAAGTAGTAAAATCAGGACATTTTTCACTTAGATATTGTGTACAAGAATGGAATGAGCCAGACAGCTTTATCTTTAACTTCTATGGAGATTGTACTGTATTTGAAAGTGTTGCTGAAACAGAATATTGTGATTGTTTTACTTTTAGAGTAACAGATCTTGACAATAATACATTTACATATCTAGCAGTACATACTGGTGAATTTTATAATAATGAAAAAGTATGGGATGTTGATATAAATGGTTTTGAATATAAAGTATGGGCATCAACATCAGATATTCCAGGAGGATGGGTTTGCAGTTCTGATGTAGGTATTGATACATATCCAAATGTATTAGGAAGGATAAAAGGTGGTATATTAAATTGTCCAGCAGGGGAAAGTGAATCTAATCCTGTACTTTGGCAAAGTAATGGTACTATTCCTGGTGTAGAAAGTAAATCAGGAAGTGTTGTTGGACCTAATGGTCTTATATCTTTTGTTGCTGATTGTCCAGATCTACCAGTCACAAAGTATGCTCATTGTGTTCAACACTTTCCAAATAAAAGAAAAGTAAAACCAGGATACAATACTCCTATATGTTCTGCAGATAAGTATGATAAAATTACATGCAACTTTGCAGATATAGCATATAAGAAAGTACTTGAATTAAGGTATGGTATATCTAATTGCTGTCCTGAAGAAGATGAAAAATGGTTAATTAAAAAAGAATTAATAGAGTTACAAGCGCTAACAGATCCTGATTATACATGTGATCAAATAGCAGATTGTTGCGGAAACTCAACTTCACATTGCTCTTGCAATTCTTAATAATAATTTGTATATTATAAATAACAATAAGTATGAAACCTTTAAATTTAGATAACAAGCCTTGTAGCCCAATATCTTCCAACTGTGTAGTTTGGCAAGGTCCAGATATTCCATGCATTGAATTATGTACTGGAGACACTGTGTCAGATGTTGTATCTCAAATGGCTACAGAGCTATGTACTATTCTAGATACGTTGAAAGTTTCTAACTATGACTTAACATGCTTTAATATACAAGCATGTGGTCCTCAAGACTTTCAGGCACTTATACAATTTCTTATTGATCAGATTTGTCAAAACCAAGGTCTTGTACCAGTAGAAAAAGATGAAACAGGATGTCCTGATTGTGTAGTATCTGTAGCAGAATGCTTTGTTACAGGTAATCAAACTACTATGCAACTAGTAGAGTATGTTCAACTTATTGGACAAAGAATCTGTAGTATTATTACAGAGATCAGTTTAATTCAAGATCAAATTACTGATATTTTAATTAGACTTACAACTTTAGAAAATACTGTTATTCCTGCTCCATCTGAAATAACAATTGCTTCAGATTGTAGTTTTGGTACTGTAGTAGCAGGAGCACCAACTCCTATACAACAAGTTCTAGAACAGTTTTTGAATGCTATTTGGTGTGATTTTTATGCTGTAACAGGAACAACTGCTGCCATAAGCACAGCTATTCAAAGACAGTGTATTAATAATAATGATGAAACTTTACAGTTTCCAGGACAAGATTACACTACAGCTTATGGTTTATGGATAGATGCCCCTGGAACATTAGCAGATACAATTACTAACATCTGGATTGCTGTATGTGATATTTATCAATACTTATTAGCAAATGTTGATAGCTGGACAATTACAGTAGCTGATACTAATACTATTGACTTAACACTTAGTCCTACTAATGAGTTATCAGCTAAAATTCAAGATACAGGATGGAGACCCTTAGAAGGATTTGATTTCTATAGTAGTTCTATGTTATTACCAGGATTTAGACCAGAGTGTAGAAGAATTGGTAATGTAATACATTTTAGAGGATTAGTTTATATTCCTTTAGATGGAAATGGAGATGGATCTGCTACTGAATTAAAAGAATTAAATGCTTATGATAATATAATTGCAACCAATCCTGCTAGTAGTTCTGTACAAACAGCAGGAAATGACACATTATATTTTAATAATAATACCACTTGTATTCCTGCTGTAGTTCATGCAGGACTATTAGACTCAGAATATAGATTAGGTTATCCTACAGTTATGGTAAGACCTATTGTAATAGATGCTGGAACATTTGCAAGTACAGCATTATCTTCTGTAGTAAGGTTTGGTATCAAAGCATCAGGTGTTCTTTATATTGAAACAATAGGAGCACTTGAAAAATCAACTTTTGGATTAACTGCATCTACCCTAGGAAGTTCAGCATTAAGATTTATTACAAGTAATGTAAGATCAGGAGAAACAGTTCCTGACTATACATCCAATGAATCAGATGTGCATTCATTTCCTGTACCGACTCCTTTTGATGAAACACTAGGATACTCTATAGGAGATGTGGTATTATATGCTGGTCAACTTTATGTAGCTATCACAAATATTGCAACACCTACACCACCAGCTGTAACACCTGATCCAGCATCCACACCTAATAATTGGAACGAATATGAGTATCCTGTACAAACTAAAGTGTATGACTCAGCATTGTATCCTTTTGATTGTGATGCAGGAAGTGTTGCTAACTTAGGTGGCTTTTATACTAGTATTGATGGATTAACTGCATATGTAGACTGTACAGCTGCAACTGCAACAATAGATTGTGAAACACCTTAATTAAATTGTAAATTATATATATATAAAATAAAATAAAAAATGGCTTGTTCAAATTGTAATACCCCAAACTGTGGATGCTCTGGAACTTACGTAGTTTCCCAGACATGTCCACCAGCATGTTCAGAAGTGTTCAACGCTTCTTGCATTGTCTACACAGGTGTAGACTTAACCTGTACTAATGATGTGACAGGAATAAGTAGTACTGTAATCTCTAGAAATGATTATTTAGATACTGCATTAACTAAAATTATAAACTTTTTCTGTGCTAGAGTAAATGAAGCTTTAACAGCTCAAAGTATAGTAGTATCAGGAGATTCTTTTGTAGTTGTAACTCCTTCAACAGTAGGTGCAGTAACTACATATACAGTTACTCTAGATCCAGCAGGACTTCCTACAGCTTCAATTGTAACTGCAGGAGATAATGTTGTTGTAACTGGTGATGGTAGCGCTGGAGATCCTTATGTAGTAAATTCTCATGAAAGTATAGTAGATGTAACACCAGGTACTGCATTGTCTGTATCAACTTCATCTACTGGACCATATGAAAATACTTATACTATTGATATTGATAGTTCACTTTTACCAGTAACTGAACTTCAAACTTCATTTGGACACATTTCTATTACAGAAATTCCAAACACTCCAAACGCAGGAGATACAACTTATACATTAGAAGTTGATGAAGTTACTATAACTAGTGTTGATACTAAAATTGATGTTGTTAATACTAATGCTGGTGGTATTGCACCTTTTGAAAGAACATTTACAGTAGATGTAAATGAAACTGAAATGGGTAACTATATCATGGATACTGCAGCAGGAATTCTTGCTCAAGGTGGTATTATTGCTGATCCAGGTAGTGGTATCACAGTTGGTTATGATGCGCTTACACATACAATTACTATTGGTGAATCAATTGGAGTTCCATTCCAATGGCAAACTATTAGCGATGGTGTTACTGATATTATCGCAGCTTCAGCTAATGATAAACTAAGAATTGTATCAGACGCTGTAGTAGATGGTATAAGTGTATCATTAGCCAGTGGACCTGGAGCTAATGAAGGTACATTTACTATTGTAAATGAAGACAGAGGTTCTGCTCAGTTAACGTTTGTTGATGTTACTTGTTCAAATGTTTCTGGTACTCCAGGCGGTACAGCTAGTGCTGGTGTTAACGGAGATACTTTAACTCTTGTAGGTGGAACAGATATTGATTTAACAGTATTAGGTAATCAAATTACAATTGATAACCTTATTGACCGTGTTTATGCAGAAATTCAATCTGATGCAGGTGATACTTTACAAGCGCCTAACACAACTAGTACATTTACTATAGCAGGTGGAACTGGAATTGGTACAATAGGAGATTTAGGATCTCAAACTATTACAATTAACAATGATGGTGTACTTAGTGTAACTTCTTCTAGTGCAGATATTGTAGTTGATAATACAAATCCTCAAAATCCAATTATTAATACAACTTTAAATGTGCGAAGAGCAACTGATATAACAGGTATTGGTTATATTGCAGGTGATCCCTTAACAGGTATTTCACACAATCTTGGAGAGCAATTTATAGTAGCTAGAGCTTTTAATGGAAATGAAGATGTCACTCGAGATACAAGATTTATAATGCTTAGTACTACTGAGGTTCAAATTACATCTACTCAGAATGTTGATAGATTAGTTATTCTATATTAATAATATTGTCGCAGTTTGTTGGTTTCTGTGGCTAACAACAGGAAAGCCCTCACACAAGTGGGGGTTTTCTTTTTTTAGCTATATTTGTTATACTTGATAATCTCATTAATTTTTAGTATATTATTTACATAGTATGGAAACATTCAAAACACCAGACTTAAACGCTCCAAGATTTAGAGCTGACACTTATGAAGTTTTAAATAAAGAGTTCTTTGACAGATTTAGAGAAAAGTATCCAAGGTATAAAAACCTAAAGGATAAAGAACTTAGATCAATTATTAAGTCCTTTAATAAATTGGTTTATGAAACAGTGATTGACAAGAGGGGTGGAGTAGAACTTCCCGAATCACTAGGTTGGTTATTCATAGGTACATGTCAACCAAGTAAAAAGAAAAATGTAGACTTTGCTAAATCTAAAAAATACGGTGTTAAGGTTGCCAACAAGAACTGGGATAGTGATGGTAAGCTTGCTAAGATATTCTTTACTAATGGAAGATTAAAGCACAAAATTAAGAACAGAGAGTTTTGGGGCTTTACTGCATGTAGAGAGTTTAAAAGAGCAGTAGCTAAATCATATCCTGAAAACTGGAACAACTATATAGTAGTTGATCCAAAGCAGAAAATAAAACTAGCTTACTCTAAAAAGGTAGCTAATGAAATAAGACTGAAGAAGCAAGATCATGCTTTAGATGGCTATAATGAATTTGATTTATGAGTACAACAGTTGGCGAAGCAATATCAAGAGTAAGAAACACACTAAAGGCTGTTAAGGAAGATCCATTCCTAACAGACAGAACAATCTACTTTTCACTTATAAAGTATGGTAACTCTCTTATGAAGAGAGAAGATAACCAAAGAAGGCTTATGCAGATTAGTAACATCTTTAAAGTAATGCCTTATGTTGAGCTTATAGAAGTAGATAAAGTAGATGCTGCATGCGTAGGTGTATACTCAGGATGTTATTTTAAGAGAACTAAAGAACGTGTTCCAGATCTATTGACTGGCATCCAGGGTCCTATATTTAGGACTGTATCATCAGTTGATGGTTCTATAGAGTTATTTAGAACTGATCCAGGTACTTTTGTTTCTATGACTAAAACTACTACGTTTAAGTATAATAAGAGACAATACTTCTGGTATCTAGATGGATACTTGTATTTTCCAAATCTAGATTGGGATGCAGTTAAGATAGAAGCCATCTTTGAAAATGATACAGAGTCATGCGATTCTGATAAATGTCTTATTAAACAAGATCAATCTTTAAACATACCTGACTATTTATTTTCTGAAGTAGAACAATATGTAGTTCAAGAATTAACTATGTCTATCAAAGTTCCAACTGATGGTGCTGATGATAGTCAAAACACACTTAGATAATGGATTTTAACTACACATTAAAATATAGAACATTTGATCAACTGTTAGAAGATGTAACAGTTGATTTAAATACATATGCTCTAGAAAATATGATTGAACCTCAGCAGCTTATTAAGCTTGCTAAGAAACTTAATTATGATTTAGGACTTAGAATTAATCAACAGAAAGAAGTAATATTAGATGTAACCCACGGTAAAGTAAAGTTGCCTGATGATTTCTATACATTTAACTATGGGCTTATATGCGGTAGTTTTAAGACTACAGTAGGTTATGATGGATATGCAGGTGGTACAAACATGCAAGAAGTTAGGATAACTGATGGGCAAGTGCCTACTACATATAGTGATTTTCCTGCACAAGTTCCAGATCCTTGTGATACTCATCAACCTACATGTTGTTGTGATGATAAAGGTAATGTAGGAACATGTCTAGTGCATAATCCTCAGCAGCCATATGGAGATGCTTGTGTAAAACCAAGAGTTTTTATGAATTGCAAAGGTGAGACATACGAACTTATACAAGTAATTAATGCTTCAGAAACTAGAACGTACAATGAATTAATTCCTTTAAAGATGAAGGCTAGTCAAAACATTGACTGTGAATGCCCAAATCTATACTATAATACACCAAATGAAGGATGGATTAAGCACGGCTTTTTATATACTAACTTTAAAACAGGTAAAGTATATTTAAATTACCAAGGTCAAATGGAAGATGATGAAGGAAATCTTCTTGTGCCAGATCACGATCTTCTTAATGAATATTATGAATATGCATTCAAATCTAGAATACTAGAAAATCTTTATCTTAATGGTGAAGATGTATCACAAAGAATGCAGTTGGTTGAGCAGAGACTTAGAGGTGCAAGAAATAATGCTTTAAGTGTAGTGAATACACCTAACTTTAGAGAATTGAAAGAGATTACAAAAGCTAATAGAAAAGCAATGTATGCAAGATACTATGATATGTTTAGTTCATATTCTCCAAACTTATTTAAGCAGAGACCAATAAGAAATAATATTCATAGCAATGGCTAAGAAAAATAAACAACAGGACCCTAATACAAGCAATATTCAAACTAATACTTTCTTAAAAGGTTTGAATAAAGACGCTGACCCTTCTTTTGTAAAAGAAGGAATGTGGACTCATGCTAGAAATGCTTCTAACAATACAGACGCTGGTGACTTAGGAACAATATCTAATGAAGATTCAAATGAGCTTTGTGCAAAGGTCATGACTGCTTCAGGATTTTTTAACAAGGATATTATAGGAGTTATACATCTGTATGCAGACAAGTGGGTTATATACAGTGTGCTTTATGATCAGATCGATGGTAAATCTCTAAGATCAGAAATAGGTTTATTTGAAGAAGACCAATGTAGATATAGAACTATAGTTAATGATCCTTGCTTAGCTTTCAATAAGCTTTATCTTATAACAGGTGCGTCTAGAGTTCTTGATGATTGTTCATGGGAAGTGTACTGGGCTGATAATTTAAATCCAGATAGACATTTAAACATTGGAGATCCAAAACTTTGGATTGATGAGCCTTATACATTTTTAGGTGGAGAAAATGATTCTACTACAATTAACTTTTATTCTAACGGTACTGATCAAATTCTTTGGCCAGGAGTTCCTTGGGTAGAAGATTGTATAGAACAAGTATTTACAGACACTAATGGTGATGGTATACCTGATACTGTTAGACCTGATTGTAGAATATGTAAACCTACAAATAAACTTGACTGTAATGAATTAAGAATAGCTAGACTGCTTAAGACTCCTTGTGCTAATGTCAGAAAAGGAGCTCAACCAGGTACTTTAGAAAACGGCTCATATGCAGTAGCAATAGCTTATACTATAGATAGAGTAAGAGTAACTAACTATTTTTCAGTAGGTTATCCTCAACCTATTTATTACGATCCTGAACTACAAGGATCTTTAGAGATTGATATAGATGTAGATGAAAATGCATTTGATGAATTTGAACTAGTTTTAATAAGATTTGCAAATCAAAACTTAGAGTCTAGACGAGTTGGTTATTATAGTACAAGAAGTAAATTAGTTACTGTAGACTTAATAACTAATCAGAACCCAAGTGTTGACAAGGATGATATCTTATTAAAAGACTATGTCTTTGAACAGTCTCAACAAATAACAAGCGCAAATAATTATTTGTTAAGAGTAGGGCCCACATCTAAGTTTGATTTTAACTATCAACCTTTAGCAAACTTGATTCAAGCTGAATGGGTTTCTGTAGAGTATGATGAAAAATATTATACAGAAGGTGGCAAGAATGCTGGATATATGCGAGATGAAATATATGCATTCTTTATAAGATGGGTATATGATACAGGAGACAAGTCTGCATCATACCATATACCAGGTAGAGCACCAGGTGATTATACTACCCCTGCAGGTGTAGCAACAACAGATACTGCAACTTTAACAGATGCAAACAATGCAGGCACTACTGCACTATATGCAGATGATCAAATCTTTGAAGTATTAAACACAGCTACTCAACAATCAAATATACAAGAAGATCTTCCTGATGGAGGTAAAGTTATTGCTAGAGGTAGAATGGGATATTGGCAGTCAACTGAAAGATACCCAGATAACAGACCTGATATATGGAACTCTAGTTATTATTGTTGGACAGAGTCTAGCAATGATGACTATGACTTATGTGGTAAAAACATAAGACATCATAAGTTTCCTGATAATGCACTTACTCCACAAACATATCACTTTGATAAAGACTCTAATGGAGACTTTAAAATAAGGTTGATGGGTGTAAGGTTTAAAAACATTGTTTTACCAAAAGACAATGACGGAGATGATATTCCTAACATAGTAGGTTACGAAATACTAAGAGGTTCTAGAAATGGTAACAAAACTATTTTAGCTAAAGGTATGATAAATAACTTTAGAAATTACAGTATACCAGGTACACCTACAAATACTACAGGAGATGCAGATAATACAATAGGTCTGTATGCAAACTATCCATACAATTGTTTAATTCCTCAAGCTAACTGTACTATAGGACTTTGTGTAAATCAAGCTGATTATTTTTATAATGATCCATTTATAAGAAGACGTACTACAGGTGCAGATGTACAAGATGTTAGCGACCAATATAATGGAATTGCTCAAAATGTTCCAGTAGATATACAGTCATTTCATTCACCTGATACAAGCTTTAATAATCCTAGTTTACAGGCAGCTGAAATGAAAGTATATGGTTGGCTAAGTGGGACAGCAACTCAAAGATTTATTGAACCAGAAGGTCATCCTGAGTTTAAACTACTAGGAAATGAAGTTGTTATCTTTGCAGTACTAGGAGGTTTAATAAACATGATATTAGAAACCATTGGTGAACTAAATATCAATTATCCTGAAAAGAATTATACTGTACCTAGACACCCTGTTTTGAGAAGTAATACACCTACTTCTACTCAAGCAACCCCTGGTACAACAGTTACAGGAACACCTAAAAGTGATTATAGTAATTCTACATATTCTACTACAGTTGCTGCAGGTGCAGGTGGAGCAATAGATGCATGGAACACTGCAATACAAGGATATGAGAATGGTGGAGCGTTTGTAACAGATGTTTTATTAGGTGGAAATTCTTTAGTAACATCTTATAATTCTGCATTATCAATACCCTTTGAAAATGCTACAGATAGTTATACATCTCCAGGTTACAATAAAACTTATAAAGCATATCAATTATTACCAGGAGCTCTTGGAAACTTAGCTAGTGCATTTGGAGCATTAGGTCAAGCTTTTTACTTTTTTATGGAAGGTATGCAAAAAACTGTAGATGTTCTTTATGCTATAGTAAGAACTAGACAGTATGCATTACAGCTTATAGGTCATGGAGAGTATAATACCTTTAATCCATCTAATGCAAATCAGAATGATTTAGGAATGCCTACGAATGATAGGTTTAGAATTGGTGTAGGAACATATGTTAGAGATCAATTATTTCAATTGCCAACTTATCAAGCAACTAACTATAACTATAGTCTTCCTAACGCAAGTTATACAGGTGCTGTCAATTATAGAATAAATAATGCTCTTAGACCTGACTTAGCTGTAATAAGAACTACAGATGATAGTGAAAACCCTGCAGGTCCTGCTTTTTTAGTTAGACCAGATTCTGGCTTTTTACAACCTGGTTCTGAAAGTTATGATCAATCTTTAATGACATTAGGTTTAGTAAATAAAACTCCTGGATATGGTTGGGATATTCTTAATCCTACAACTCAAAATGCATTTAGAGAAGCAAATAAATCTAATGAGTTTAGAACACGTATTGCTAGTCATTATGTTGGTTTAAAGTATAGCTTTAGAAACTTATATCGTCAATTAGAATCAATTGTTCAGGTGATGGTAACTCCTTGTGAGCAAAGGTTAGATTTTGAATCTCAAAATACTACTGTTGAAAATGCAGTTGTAACTCAACAGGGTAATGCATGTCAAATTAATAACTTCACTAAAACTAAATTATCTAAGACTCCTGTATTTTTTGGAGGAGATACTTATGTAACTAGACATACTGAAAAAACAATTATGCCGTTCTTTTATGAATGGTTATATGGCCAACAAGATAATTATAGGTTCAATTATTTTAGAAGACAAAATGTTCCTGAACCTAGATTTATGGTTAATAGTGCAAGATGGGATATATCTGATTTTAACATTTCAAATATCATTAATAACTTAGTTGCAGGTACGCCTGATTACGGGGAAGGTTTATTACCAAGAAGTTATTACGACTTAGATAATGCTGGCTATATTGAAGCTTGGAATGTTACTCTTACTTATCCAGGATTATTAGCTGTAAAAAACTCATATTTTTATACATCAGCTTGTGGTATAAAAGATTTCTTTGTAGAAAGTGAAGTACTGACAGACTTTAGATTTGCAGGAAGAAGTGATGAAGAAAAGTACTACAACAAATGGCAGTACACAGACTTATTTAGATTGTTTAGCCAAAACCCTAAGATACTTACTGCAGGTAATAACTTTCAATATGATTACTCACTAAGTGTATCTAGATTCTTATTCAGTCAATATTATAATAATGGTTCTTTGCAAGGGTCAACCTATGATCCTACTGTAGCTGAACTATGTTATACAAGCTTTCCTAATAGAATTCAGTATTCAAATATTTTATCAGAACATGAAGCATATGATGCTTGGTTAATGTTCCTTGCATTTAATAAAGTTGATTTTAAAAGCGAGATTAATTCTGTTAAAACGTTTGGTAAGACTGGTCTTATGATAACCTTTAAGGATAATAGTCCTTTAGTATATCAAGGTGTAGATCAAAGAGAAACTTACATAGGAGTTAAAGCTACTATAGGTGATGGTGGTTTGTTTGCTACTACGCCTCAAAACATAGTAGTCTCTGATCAGCCTTATCAGTACGGTTCATGTCAGAATATTTATTCTGTAATATCTACTCCAGCTGGTATATACTTTATATCTCAGAATCAAGGAAAGATATTTGCATATACAGGAAGCTTAGAAGAGATATCTCAAAACAATATGAAATGGTGGTTTGATAAATTTTTACCATTCCAATTACTTATAGATTTCCCTGATTATCCTTATACAGATAACCCAATAGCAGGTATAGGTTGCCAAGCAACTTTTGATAATGCCAACTCTGTATTATATTTTTCTAAGACTGACTACAGAGTAAAAGAAGAATTTAAGGACCAGATGACATATGATCCTTCATCTAATAAGTTTAGTCTTGATGGTGAAAGGTTTACAATACTATTAGGAGATTCTAGATATTTTAAAGATGCGTCATGGACTATAAGCTATGACCCTAAAAACAAACTTTGGATATCATTCCATGACTGGACTCCTGGATTATGTATGCCTGGTAAGACTCACTTCAATACTACAAAGAAAGATGGTATATGGAGACACAATGATTCATGTAATGACTTTTGTAACTTCTATGGAATACAATATCCATTTGAGATTGAGATACCTGTAGTAACAGGACAGAATGTTACATCTATGCGAAGTGTAGAATATATATTAGAATGCTATAGAAAGGATCACTTCTTATGCGTAGATCAGTTTCACGTACTAGACTATAACTTTAGTCATGCAGTAATTAGCAATACAGAACAAACATCTGGTATTCTAAACTTAAACATCTTTCCAAAGAATAACGTGGTGTTATCACAAACTTATCCTAAGCTTGGAGCTAACGCAGATTCATTTGATGTATTGTTCTCAAAAGAAGAAAACAAATATAGATTCAATCAGTTCTGGGATATAACTAAAGATCGAGGAGAGTTTCCTGAAGGATCAAATTATCCACCTACAGGCCCACTAGTTCCTGGTACAACACAGCTACTTGGAAACTATGCAGAAAATAAAATCTGGATTACTGAACCAAATGGTTACGAAAAAAATCTAAACCCGTTAAATTTAGATTACAATAAACCAATAACTGAAAGAAAGAAGTTTAGACATTACATGAACTTTGTTAAGTTAATTAAAGATGACTCTAGAGATACTAATATGATCTTTAAAATCTTTAACACTAAACAACAAATAAGTCAGAGATAATGAAGTATAAAGTTGCCAAATCTAAAATACACGGTGATGGGATTTTTGCTACGCAACCTATTGCAAAAGGTGAGTACATTAGTGATACTCCTGACTATATAGATGACGTAAATCAAACTATAGCATCTTCATTTCATAATCATGATGAAAAGAATGCTAATGTATTAAACGTTAAAAGAGGCAACAAAAGATTTCTTATTGCAAAGAGAGGTATAGAAGTAGGAGAAGAACTTACCACAGATTATAATCTAACACCCAGTCCACCTTTCGAGGACCCTAATGACTTTAAAGATTTAGATGAAAGAGAACTATCTTTATCTGACCCTGAAGAGTTGCAGGCATTGATTGATGCAGGCTATGAATTAGAAGAGCTGCATGAAGGTGGGTCTCCTCATTCTCATCCTCATGAAGATGAAGTTACTGTAACAGGTTCTAGAAAAGATCCATATGAATTTGGTTTAGATGTTAATGAAAGATTAGGACAAGCTTTTGACATTATGAATCAAAATCCTGATGCAATAGGAAGTGGATCACCTCATAAATATACAGATTGGTATCTTGATAATTACAAAGCTCAAGATTCCAAATATACACTTCAGGGTAAAGAGCGAGCTAATGATGATCGTTATGCAGGGTTTATGTCAAATCTTAGGGATTATGATGAAGAACAGCTTAAAAGTTATATAGATTTATATAAAGAGTTTATTGATGGATATCAGAATGATGTAGATAAAGGTGAAGAAAAAGATTACACAAAAAGATATTTAAAATCCTATAAAGATATAGTATCTACTTTAGAAGATGTTTTAAAAAATCCTATAAGACCTAAATCAGTGGTTTTGAGTGCTGAATTAGCTCCTATTATTATATATGATAAACCAACATATAAACAGGCATATAAAAATGTAGACAAAGATAAGTATCCTACATACGAAGACTTTGAGTTTGCAGCAAAATATTATAATGAAACTGGTACAAATCCAGATTCACAAGATTTACCAAGCAATAGGCTACCAGCTCCACCTCCGCCTGAGTATCAAATAGAAGATATAGAACCTGATATATCTCCATTACCTATCATAGAGCCTTCAGTTGTATCTAATCCAATTACAGGAGAAATTATAACTCCTGAAGAAGAAGTGCAGTATAAAAGAAAGTTTGGTTTTCATGATAAGGAGGGTGAATCTAAAAGAGCCACGCTTAGAAACTTTCTTGGTTACCGTATACCAGAATTGATAAATCCTAAAAAAAGTAGAAGTATAAAATATAAAACACCTAAAGGATTTGGGTTTTATGAAGAATCTATAGAGGATGAACAAATATATCCAGAAGGATTTGTACCTATGTTTGAGGATGGTGGGCCTATAGAAATGGACTTAACTCCAGAGCAAGTAAAGATGTATAAGAATGGAGGATATGTTTTAGAAGAACTGCCAACATATAATAATGGCGGTAAATTTTTAGCAAATAAAGTTGCTCCAGTTTTTATAGAACCTAGTATTAAACTTATAGAAACATTTTTTCCAGGACTTGGACGTTCCGTAGGTTCTAAAATATCACGGATGAGTATGGGAGATGCACGCTATAATTATAAAGATATAATTAATGACTTGTTTAGAGAAGGATATAATAAGAATAACTATTATGGACAAGAGGGTATACTTTCATTAATAGGTAATTCAGACGTCTATATGACACAAAGAGAAAAAACAGTCAATGACTATTATGGAGAAGATAAAAGAGATCTTGTACGGCAGTATTTCTTTGGTGATTCTAATAATATGACTGAAACAGATTGGAAAAGTTATCTTGAAGGAGATGATCCTTTAGGTGATATAATTAAGAGACATGGGCCGTTAAAATCTTTTGAAATGTTTTCAGCAATAGACGCAGGTAAACCTATAAATGCATATGAATTAGCTGAACAAATGGAGATTAGAGATAAATATATGCGGGGCTATATGCAACCTATTTATGATTCAAAAACTTTTCAAGATGCTACAGGATGGAAGCCTAATTCTGGACATACACCTAGAAATGAACCAAATGTTTTTTTAGATAATAAACAAGGTTTGATAGATATATATGAAGATCAGTTTAAAAGATTTGGGACTGATGTATTATCTTTTGATGTTAATCCTGCAAGTACTAATATTAAAGGAGAACATGTAGAACTGCCACGTAGATCTTTATCATATAACCCAATTCGACCTTATGATGATGTTGCTGGTCATATGACATATTTAGAAAGACATGGTCTAGGTGATTATTCTCTAACTAGTAGAGATGCTTGGCATTTTAGTCCTAAATCTTATAATTCTAAATGGTATGATCAAGAAGGTTATTTGAAAAACTTACCTGCTAGATTAATGGATAAATTTGGTAAACCTTTTATATTAACTCAAACTAATCCTATATCTTTTGATTTTAATTTGTTTAAAAATCCTACTAAATCTAAACTTAAATTAAAAAAGGGTGGATTAGTTAGGTTTGATAATGGAGGAGGAGTAGATTCTAAATTAAAAGTTACAACTACATTTGATAAAGAAAAGGTTGATGAATTAAGACTTAGGCACAAACAATTTGAAGAGGACAATCCAGATGTTCAAAAAAAATCTTTTGAAGAATGGTTAAACTATCAACTGATGGATCAGAGAAGTGAAAATAATCCTAATGCAGATCGAAAGTTTACAGATTACATGGTTATAAATGAAGATGGAACAGCAAGTGTTTATGATGGTCAAGAAATTCAAAATAGAATATGGAAGCATGGTAGAAGGGCTCAGCAATTAATAGATGCAGGTTTACCTGAAGGGGACCATCCTTTCTTACAAGAACATTTTAAAAGAGCAGAAAAGGATGGTGAAATAAGATACATGAATCATATCAAAAAAGGTCTTAATCAAGGTATGTCTATGGATGAGATTAAAGAAGATATGCTAAACAAGAATTTAATTTCAAAAGCTGGATGGAATGAAAAATATGAAGGAAAGACTGCAGATCATATAAATACTGAGTATGATAAATTAAAAACTGAGATAGAACAATCTCAGGCTGATTGGAAAAAACGTGCAGAAGCAGTTGGTTCAAAAATAGATCCTGCTTTAATGGATGTAAAACAATTGCAGATGGATCCTTATGGTGCTTATAGGTATCAAAAACCAAAGCCCGCACCTAAAGTAAAATATCGAAGAATCGCAGGTACTGCTCATATGGAGCCAATAATTGATCCAAGCACTATGGCTCCAGCTATTCCACCAATACCAGACCCAAATGCTGTCTCACTTGGAGAACAATTGTATAATAAAAGTATTAACACTGGACCTTTTATTACTCAACCCAGCTGGGAAAGTCTTTCAGAGTTTGAAAAGAGTTCGTGGAACATGCAAGCTGCATCTGAAGATTTACAAAAAAGGAACCAAGCTATTGATAAGGAAAGAAATTCATATGTAACTGAGTTAATCAATCAAGAATATATTAAAGACCAACAAGAAATTTATGACGATGCTATTCAACTTGATCCAAATGGTAAATATATAGGAGAAGACTTAATAGACTTTGATCAAGATAAAGATCCATTAAACTATGTTCCTTATACAG
>Ga0208162_1000126_pt1 | contig 39661 bp, 44 predicted proteins | sample CB_VirMetaG_4_FD_184539 | JGI IMG/M metagenome (GOLD analysis project Ga0208162, IMG submission 184539) | Freshwater to marine saline gradient viral communities from Chesapeake Bay - CB_1508_1M Viral MetaG (SPAdes) (version 4) | ecosystem: Environmental > Aquatic > Marine > Coastal | place: USA... | reverse complement strand
ATCTTTAGTACTTTTAATTTTACCGTACAATTCTGGGTTATGAATACTATCATTATGATTGTATTTGTTATTATCCCAGTAAGTACCTCTACGTGCTTCAGTTATTCCATCACTCATGATTTTAAATTTAAATATTCTTTTATCTCCAAAAATTTATTTAAGCATTAGCTAGTTTATAATCTTCAATGGTTTTAGTTACATGAGATACTACTTTATCCCATGGAGCAATACCATTTTCATCTTCATAAACTACGGGATCAGGACGACCAAGTTTAATAAAAGCTTCTACACGTTCAACACTTGATGCTGATTTATAGTCACTATTACCACTAGGATAGGGTTTATAGGAAGTATTAGTTCTTTTGTATACTTCGTCAAATTCTAATCCTAATTCATCACATAATACTTCACCATCTTGTAAGATTCCAAACTTATCAGTTTTTAAGTAAGGTGTCCAATAACCTACTTTTTCATGATCCCAGTTACCTTCTCTAAAAGCGGCATCATCGGCATCACGAAATTCTTGTCTGCAATCTTTATAAACTTGATGATCCCCCGCGTGCACTCCTAAAGCAATATCTGTATTTTCTCCAGTTCTATTTGCAACTGATAAAGCAACTGCTTGAGTTAATGAAGTAAATATTTTATTACGATTAGGAACAACAGTAGCTTTCATATTATCTTCTTCATAATGACCTTCTGGTACATCATCACCTCCGGTTACTAAAGCAGAGTTAAGTAGATTTACTAATCCTTTTAATTCAATTACCTCATAAGTCACATTATGGCCTTTAGATTTAAGGTATTCAATTAATGATTGAGCTCTTTCTAATTCTACTCGGTGTTTTTGACCGTAATCAAAACTTAAAGCAGTCACTGTTTCGAATTCTTTTAATGCTCTAAGTAGTAAAGTTGAAGAGTCCATCCCCCCACTCAGGCTAATTACACAATGTTTTCCTTTGTTAAAATCTAATTCTAATTGCATTTTTTTATATAATTTTATTTGCCAGGTATTATAAGGATATAGGCTAATCCTGTTTTTATATATCTCGTAATCTACGAATTTTTTCTTGAACTACCAATTTAAAATGATTTCCTTTTATATTTATACTTCCTCCTTGTTTAAGGAGTTTTTTAAATAAATTCTCTTCATTTTCACTCCAAAATTTACTTAAAGCAATAATTTCATCTTTTTCAGATGGTTCTTTACTTTTATTTAAATAAATTTTATGATTATACCTTATTGATTGTTTTTTTAATGTCATTTTATATGTTTAGTTTTTTTTCTAGTCTTTCAAATTCAGGTTCAATAACATCATCCCAAAAATACTCATAACCATCTTCATCTTCTTCTATTACAGTTTCTAATTCTAGGTATTGACCTGCGTCTGTAATCTTAAGCACACCAATAGGATCATATGCTTCATCCCAGTAACGTGCTGTAAATATAATATCAGGATCAATAGCAACCAACTGACGATGCATTTCTTTTAGCATATCTGAAGGAGGGTAATTAGCTGATTCAAGACCAAACTCATATGATGTTTCATCATCCCAAAATATTTCATATTGAGTAATCCATTTAGAACCTACCTTATCGATAAATAATTCAGCATCAGCTCCAAACACATCTGCAATATGAGGGATTACTTCTTCATTTGGATATTTTCCATCATGGCAACTTTCATATTTTTCTTTAAAATAAGAAATTGCTTCTTTAGATCCTTGGATCTTAACGTCTGTTCTACAAATATTTGCCATTATTATAAATTATTTATTTTCCTAAATTTCTTTAAGTTAAAGTCTAACAAGAAAGTATCAATATCAAATTCATAAAAATTGTCTTGAATGTTAGATTTAGGTTTATGTTGTAATCCCCCATCTTCATATCTAATACCATCAATAGTAGCCATAATAGGATTTGATGTATCAATAGATTCTATACAACTAAGTTTATCATACCATTTAAATTCTTGAGGGACTGAGCATCCCAAGAGGTGTACTCTGTCATTGGGAGAGATAACATTTTCATTAAGGAGTCTAAATATTACTTGAATCCTACCCATAGCTTTTCCTAAATCTCTGTTGTAATGTTTTACTATGTTGTTATAATATTCTGCTCCATATGAAAAAGCTATTTTCTTATAACCTCGATTTTTATATGTCTGATAACAATGAGTAGCTTCATCAATGTTTTTAGCTTGCACTACTGCTACCCTTTCTACTCCCTCTGGGAGTTTTTTCTCTGACCATGTTATAGCATTTGCTATAGAAGCATTACAGTTTTCCCACACATCAGGAACAATAAATTCATTAGGTTTTAGTTCTTCAATCCAATACAACAACCTATTTTCATTATATGCTTCCCCCAATTCATGGAGTGAGTTATCCATTATAATATACCCTCCATCTTTTTTATATTTCTTAAAAAACTCAGCATATTCGGGTTCTTTATCTAAGAGGTGGGGGAGGCAGTATTGGTAGTCATTATACTTAAGACTTATATTTAAGAGATAAAAAGGAAACTCGTGGGATACTTTCATAAATTTAATTTTCTAAAATTATAGCAGTTAAAATAATTGTAGTAAGTGTTAAAATTGAAACCACAACGTAAAGTGTAGCTTCTTTTTGATTACGATTCATAATTTTTTATTTTGATAAATATAAAACTTAATTTAAAAATTTCCACATTCTATGTAAATTTAAGAGTGCAATTTAACATCATTAAATTCTAAGGGATCAGTATAAAGTTCAGTTAATTTAGATATAGATTCCTTTACCAAATCATGAGATTTAAAATCTATATCTGAATAATCACATCCTCGGATAACCATTGTTAAGGCAGATATTAATATATTACACATTTTATCTGCAGGGAGAGGATGGGTTGTTCTAACTTCAAGATAAGCCCTTTCTTCATCATTTATAACCTTCTCAAATATGTCAACACACATTGATAAAATATACTTTTTTTCAAGTTTTTCTTTACTCATAACTTACCTATTATTAGGATAACCTCTTTTAATCCTACCATCGTTATACCAATGGGTAATCCCATCATCTTTAACTCGATAATACCACGTGGTGTGGTCAGTAACAAATGATTCATCCTCAGTACCATCCTCATATTTAACTTTATATGTGGAATACCCTTTCCATACATCTTCACCCATCCATGCAGGTAAAAAATCATCAATACTGATCCACCCCATTGGAACATCCTCTTTCCCCTCATCTATTTTAGCATTAAACTCATCCCAATCTTCTTGAGTCATACTGTCTAGTGCTTTTTTTAGATTTTTTGTTAATTTATCTAAATCTAAACTCATTTTTATCTTATTACATTAACGGTACTCATATATCTTTGAGTAACAAAGCTCTCAGTAGAAACTTCTACAACAACAACATATGCCCCTGGTTGAACAGGAACATTTTTATAATTTCCATTCCATCTAAAGTTGGGGTTATTAGTTTCATAAATTTTTTCACCCCACCTATTAAAAATTCTTAAATTAAAAGTTTTATGTTCTCCTACATAAACAGAATAAGTCTCATTTAAACCATTCCCCTCAGGGGTAAAAGCATTTGGAATATGAATAATTGAACTACATTGAGTTCCTTTTACCTCTATAGTCTTTTCCACAAAGTTACAAGCAGTAAAAACTCTGATATTATAGAGTCCAGGTTTATCTACTTGTAGGGTTTTGGTTTCAACAAAAATATCATCAATACTGAGAGTGGGTGAAGTCCATAAATAATTAATTCTAGGATTAGAATCATCAAAACCAGCATCCAATGTTAAACCACCCCCCTCACACATTATAGTATCACTTAGATCGATAGAATCGAGTAAATCAGTTCTAACTTTAACCTTTAAATAATTTGTATCCTTATCTCCATTATTGAAGGTAGAAATACAAAAAGTTATAAATTCCCCTACTGTGGGGTAATTAATGTTTTGAGGGTTTTGTTGTGTTGAGGTGTCAGGAACTCCTCCCTCAAACCCCCATTCCCAACTTACAGCAGAGGGATTAAAAGCCTTATAATCTACACTATTTCCCTCACAAACCGTAATACTATCTGAGAGTGTTTGAGAAAATGTAAAATTAAATGCAAATAAAAGAACTAGTAAATAAAAATATTTCATTGTTTTTCTTCTAAAGGTTTATTAAGTCGTTTACGTTTTCGAACTTCAGCAGGTGTCTTCCTATAAGACCCTTCAGCTTTATAATAAAATGAAAGTAAATCTCCAGACCAATTTAAAAAATCATCTTCAAGTTCTTGATGGGATATTTTATATGCAGAAGTAAAAGCATCAAATATAGCTTGATATCTTTCTTTTTCTTCTTTTTGAAAATCTGCCATCAATTTTCTGTATCTAGCAAGGTCCAATCTTAATTTTTCATATTGAGTTTGAGAATCATCTTTATGTAAGTCAACTTTTGTTTTTGCTTTGTGTAAAGCTAATTGAGCTTGCCAAAAATAAGATGATGGTTCAAAATCACCATTTACAATTCGGTCTTTGAGAGGAGCACGTTTGCCAAGTGGTTTAACATTGTCAGTATGAGTACGCCACCAACGAAATTGGTTATAATTGAGTGGTTGGAGTTTTGCAATATGCTCTTCAACAACCTCTCGACTGTGACCAATACAACTTTCTTTGATAAATCCGTAACTACCCATACTTATAATGTAATGCCTCTTTTTTCAGCTGCCTCCATTAGCCAACCTTTCATTTGATCGTCTAATATATCTCCTTCCTCACCCACTTCAATAAGACAACGAGCTAGTTTTTTAAATGCTTCATTTGGGATGTCTTCGTATAAGGCAACCCAAGACATTGTACCTCTAAGTTTACCTGTTTTTTCAGCGTATTTTGTTGACAAATCACTCACCATAACTTATTTAAAAATTGAAAGATTATTTAATGCATCTGTGGTACCTTCAAATCCAGGAATTTCTTTAGGTTCATCTAATGTATTACCTAATTCAATATCTTTAAATTTGATTTTAGCAGTAAGTTTATTATCTAGCATATCAAAATCATACAACATCAATCCTTGTTTTGTAATTGAATGAACATTCATGCTTTTACCAAACAAACTTAATTCACGGACTGTAGCTGATGACCATGATTCTTCATCTTTAGGGGAAAATTCAAATACTTTTTTACCTCTCCATCCACCTAAATTAACAGTGAACTCAAATTTTTCTGTAGCTGATTCAAAATGTTTTTTCATAACTCTTATTTTTTAAAACTATTTTCTAATTGTTCGTTGAATGTTTTTAAACTTGCTCTCTCACGTTCATTCATTTGACGTGGTTGATGCTTTTTAGTAAATTCTTCTTTTGCCATTTCTTGAAGGAGCTCTTGCTCTACTTCGTAACGATCTGCTTGAACTTCAATATCTAAATACATAACCTTAATTATCTTTATGCCGTAAATATACGAAGGCCCTTTCGGGTCTCCAAATTTTCATATGACGTCTTTTATAACTTTATGATGACGCGTATGACGTTAATATGTATAATCGCCAAATTATTAATAATTAAAATCAAACATATGAAAAAGATTTTTGCATTTGTAGTATTATTAACATTGGCTAGTTGTGCTGTATCAGAAGGTGTAGCTGTGAATGATCAACCTATTTGCTGACAAGACCCTAATTGTACTAATTACGGAATTCACGATCACATATTTTTTACTTGATAAGAGGTTTACCCATTAATATTTTAGTAAATATTTTACCCCCAATTTCTCTTTGGTAAGAACCATCATCATTCATTTCGATGTCTTTACCTTTTAAAATTTTACGGATAATTTTTTCATCTGTAATGATTGGGGCTCCTTTTGATTGTAAAATATCTTTTAATTTACCTGATACTTCAACAAAATACCCAGGTTGTTTTAAAAGCAAAACTGTAATATTGATAGCTGCTCTTTTAGCTTCTGCTGAACCATCATGCCCCATTGCTACTGATTTATTTCCAAATTCTTTTTTCTTGGAAACTTTTAGAGCATCAAATTCAGGATCATCATCTAAATCAATTACCATATAGTCAGCATCTCTTTCAGCTCCAATTATATCAGCTGGGGATTTGTAATTAGGATGACCCCCAATAGGGGCATACGCTGTATTAATTAAATCAAATAACTCTTCAGCAAATTCATCTTTCTCATCATCTGTGAGATTAACCCATTGATTTTTTTCAAAACCAGATTCTTCTTTAAGATATTGTTTTTTAAACCAACCGTGTAAATTAAAGCTCATGCGCGATTTTGTTTATAAATATATCAAATGGTACTCTATGTCCCATTTTATCAACACTCTCAATTTTAAGATTTGGATGATTGAATTTAATTCTATCTTTTAAATATTCTAAAGTTTTATTAGGATCGATAATAGTATCTTCTTCACCTAAGATAATTCTAGCATTTTGGGGAAAATGTTGTTCAACAAAATTAGGGAAATTTGGATCAAAACTTCTACTATGAAGTGCAGGATTAAAAGCAATTACAGGTACATTATAAAGAGCATTTAACATAAGTGCACTATAACCCCCCATACTACTACCAATAATAAGATCAGGATCGAAATCTTCCACCATTTGAGTAAGGAAAGGGAAGATATCTTTTCGGCTATAATCCATAGTGGGGGCATGGACATAACATTTATCCGCTAAAAACTCTACTTTTTCACCACCTTGTTGGCTTTCGAGTCCATGAAGATATAATACTCGTTTTTTCATAACTCTCATTTACAGGGTAAATATACGAAGACCCTTTCGGGTCTCCAAATATTTAATAAAGTATTGTTAAATCATTATCTGGTGGGAGTGATGATTTTATTCTCTCAATTTCTCCTTGGATTTTATTTTTTCTAAAAGTAGATAATCCAGGAACCAATTGTTGTTCTAAAAATTGAATTTTTTCTTTAGCTTGTTTGATTTCTTCACTATCAATAACTCCATCCTGGTTTAGATCTAGTTCATTAGATTCTTTTTCTATATAACCTTCAGCAAAAGGAGGATTATTTTCTAAAATTTCTAAATCTTCATCTTCTTCTTCCTCTTCTGAAGATTCTTCGATTTCGTCTAAACCATCTTGTAAAGTATTATCCCACAATCTTATTTCTTGATCATTATCAATAATGGTTTGCATAGGATCATAATCTATATCCGAATTCTCAGGTTCAACCTGAGGTTCCGGATATGAAACATCATCTTTGATTATTACTTTTTCTCCATAAAGATTTTCTTTATATTTTTTTCTAATTTGTTCAAAAGCAAAGTTTGCTGCAATTACAAGGGCAATAGCTAAAGGATCAAATACAAAAATAATAGTTAAAAGAAGTATATTAATAATTTTATCCATTGGGATCCCAGTTAAACCTGAAAGGTATTTAAGTGGGCCTAATTCACCTGCTAGATCATTACTAGTTTGAATTTCTACTATTTCGGTTTCATAATCAAATAATTGAGTATTTAAACCATCTATTTTAGTATTTAGTTCAGTTTGCCTTTCAATTGCTTGATCTAATTGTCTTTCTAATGCTTTACGAGTTGAACTAGAAGTGGTTGTAATAATTTCACCAGTTTCCCTGTCTTTATATTGTATAGTGTTGTTTGATAAGCCAGATCTCAAATCAGATACAGCCTCATTAATGGTGCTTTTTTCCGCGTTATATACCGCTAACTGATCCCTAACATTATCTCGTTTAGTTTCTATTAAAGCAATTTGGGCATCAATATTGCCTGCTTTATTAGCTGTTTCTTGATAAGCAGCAGATAAGAAACCATAAATACCCATACTAGTAATTAAAACTAAAACAGCTGCGGCTGTGGTTAGATAGATTTTTAATCCTCGAGGTAATGTTTTACGATATTGATAAAGTAAGGAAGCAATTACTAATTTAGCTACTTCTAAAGATGCTGCCATAATAATAACAGCAAAAGCTGCTCCAGCAAAGAGTTTGCTAAGGCCGCTAACTGAATAGAAAGCGGCCGAAGCAGAGACTGACAGGGCAGAGGTAGCGATTAAAAAGGGAAATATCCTTTCTTGTATTTTCTTTAACATAGTTTTTTAAAATATATGTTAGCTATAAATATAAAAAAGGTTGATTACAAAACCAAGTTATATTGTTTATTTTCTTTTACCCTTATGTTTATCAATTTTATCTAAAATAATGTTTAATAACTCATTTTTGATAAAACCTGCCATAGATGCATTTTTAAGGGCTGACATAAGTTGGAAAACTATAAAAGGGGTGATAACTGTTTCACTTAACCATCCTGTACCTATAAATCCTTTTTCAATCATTAATATTACTGTAAGGATTATTTCCCAGGTTACTAATGATTTTAATACTTTAAGAGCTTTGTATGTTTTGAATCCTTCTCTTTTAATTCCAGCTATTACACCGAAAAATCCATCTAATAGAAGTACAGCAGCAACTGCTAGATATTGTTCTGCATTTGCTATTGTTAAATTCATAAAATAGGAACAAAAGAATCCTATTGATGCTGCTCCAGCTACTGTTGCTTTCATGTAAGTTGATTTAATCATAATTTATAATGTTATTAACATATCTAGCAACTCTTGTTGTGGAAACATATCTACTTTATCTTTTCTAGTGTTAGTGTGAGTCCATAGACCTTTTATTCTACCATAGTATGCATCTTCATTAAATTCGAATGCGTCAGCACCTTTTTCTTTAATTAGAGCAGGTAAACCAGCTCTTACATCAATATTATCCCTTTCAGCAATCCATAAAATCCATTTATGTAAAGCTTCAATTTGGGCATCTGAATAACGATGCCATAATTTGTATCCTCTAAATTCTTTTGATAATTCTACAATCTGTGAATCTACAATTGTAGTACCTGCATAAGTTTTACCATTCACAACATAACCAAAATTGCATACTTCAATACCAACTGAATTTATATGCATTTTCTGGGAGCCATTTTTACCTAAATGCCAACCATAATTTCCTTCTGGGAATGCTTGTACCATTTCCCCATCGTACTTATCATCATTTCCTTTTACTGAAGGACCTCCTAATACGAATTCTGTAGCTACTGCACCCCTTGAATCTCTACCCCAATTATCAATTGTTTTGTATGGATTGTGCCAACCTGCTGTGTGGTGCAAAAATAACCATTCAGCATTAATAGGACCTTGTTTATATTCGCCTACTGGGAGGAAATGTCTATTAATTACTAAACCATTATCTGTTGTATAAACTTTTTCAGAGGCATCTGTAGTGGCTAACCCCATTACATCCCATGTAGCAGGACCTACAATACCATCAGCGGTTAACCCATTTTTAGATTGCCAACTTTTAACTGCTTTTTCAGTACCTTTTCCAAAGATACCATCGTTACCAATATTTAGAAACTCTTGTAATTCTTTTACTTCTTTACCTCGTGAACCTATTTTTAATACCATAATTATTCTTCTCTTTTACTAAAAATTTTTGTAATACCATCAATACCAAATGAACCTAGAGTAATAATAACAAATGAATTATAAATAAATTCTTGGATTGGAAAATCTTTCCCTAAAAATCCTGTTATAATATCTGCAATGGCAAACAAAAACATTACTACAAATGAAGCAAATCCAACAACATTTTTTTCGTTAATGGAATTATCATCTTTAAATATGTCTTTAAATGCCATAAGTTTGTTTTTAATAAAATTCATTAGGGAAACTATTAGGTGAAACGTTTTGTTATAAATACAAAAAAAGGGATGCTATTGCATCCCCTTTTCTAAAAATCATATTTCTTCTTTTTACTTTCCTAGTAAACCTTTTACCCAAGATTTTAACAAATCCCAGTTTCGAGTAGCAAATACACCAAATGCGAATCCAGCATAAATTTTATAGCCAAATGCCCATAAAATTAAACCTGCAATGAGTCCTAAAACTCCTTCGATTCCGTTAGCTACGATCCAATCTTTAACAATTGTAAAGATTTTCTTAATAAAATTTAATACATTTTTCATAATAGGTTATTTTAATGTAGTTATACATATAGTTATCCTTCGCAAGATACACAATCTACAGTTCTTGAACCGAGATCACCTTTAATTACTGAATCTGTACGTAAATAGTAAAGGGTTTTAATACCTAATCTCCATCCTTCCATATGTACTTGGTTAATCCATTTTGGTGAATCAGTAGGAGCAAATGCTAAATTAAGTGATTGAGTTTGATCAATATATTTTTGTCTAACTGCTGCTTGTTGAACTAGACCTAATTGATTAATTTCAGCGAATGTTAAAAATACTTCTTTTTCCTCTTCACTTAATACTTCATGAGGAAGATTTATTACAGAACCTCCATCAGCAAGAATTTGATCCCATACTTTATCAGTGTTATGTCCTTTTTCAATTAGAACTTTTTCCAATTCAGGATTTTTAACAATAAAAGTACCTTTAGCACCATTAAACGTGTAAATGTTAGCTGGTTGTGGTTCAATCCCTGCTGAACAAGAATTAATACGTGAGTTTGAAACTGTAGGGGCAATAGCTAATAGGTGTGTATTTCTCATACCTGTACCTCTACACCAAAGTGGCTCACCATATTCTTCAGCTAATTTACGTGATGCTGCTTCTGCTTTGGTTTTAATATCACTAAAAATCGTATGAGTCCAAGCTGTAGATGAAATAGAATTAAATGGTAATCCTTTTTGTTGGAGAAATGTATGCCAACCCATTACACCTAAACCTAATGCTCTACCCTTTTTAGCATGTCTGTGGGTACGAACCATTGATTCTTTACCATTAGTTTTTTCAATGAATTCTTCCATTACACCATCAAGGAAATAAATTGCAGTTTCTACAACATCTGTGTTTTTCCATTCATCATACTTAGCTAAGTTAAGTGAAGATAAACAACAAATAAAACTATGTTCTTCATCTGTATGTAGTGTAATTTCAGTACAAATATTAGTCATGCTTACATCAAGATTATTCATCATATAAGCTAAAGGATTTGCTTTATTAACATTATCCTTAAACATAATATATGGTTCTCCAGTTTCTACACGCGATTTAAGAATCTCAAGCCATAACTTCATTGCCTCAGGATCTCTATCGTTTAATCTACGCATAAATGCATCATCAACTACAGCACATTGGTGTAAGTTCAAACATTGTCTATTTGGATCCCCTTTAGGTCTACGGATTTGCATAAATTCTTCGATATCAGGGTGATTAATATCTAAATTTACTGATGCTGCTCCCCTACGTACTGAACCTTGGTTAGTAGCAATAATAGTTGAATCATAGATTTTAGCCCAAGGCACTACACCTTCTGATTTTCCGTTTCCTCTAATCTGTGTTCCTCTACCTCTAATTTTTGATAATGAGATACCAACTCCTCCGCCATAGGACGTGAGTCGCATAAGTTCAGCATTAGTAAGTCCGATACCTCTAATTGAGTCTGGTGTATCGATGCCAAAACAAGAAATAGGTAAACCCCTGTCAGTGCCAGTATTGCTAAGAACAGGGCTAGCCAAACCAATCCAACCATTCCAAATATATTTAAAAAATTTATTTTCCAAATCAGGACGATTCAAACGCATTGCTACAGCATGAGCAACTCGTTTGTATGCCTTTCGGGGTGTTTCCCCTGGGAGTAAATAACCTTTAGAGATTGTAGATAAAGCTACATCATCAAAAAATTCAGGGAAATCTTTACCTCTTTCCCACTGGGTATAGTCTGCTATTAAATTGTTATCCATAATTAAAAAATGCTTTCATCCCACTGTAAGTGGCCTTTTGAATAGTTAGTTACTCGGTTTGCAAAGAAATCTGTATGTTGTTTCCCAGCTGATAGATGATCAAACCATTTCATTCTATTTATAGCTGTCATATCAACATCACCAACAATAGGTTTATAACCTAAATCTGCTAATTTAGTATTTACTCTATTTTTAATGAAATGTTGCAAATCATATTTGTTACAACCTTCTAAATCTCCTAATCCATATACTTTATCAATAAAATCTAATTCAAGTTTTAATGAAAGTAAAGCTGCCTCATTTATTGCTGCTTCAAGTTCTGGTGTCTTGAGTTCAGGATTTTCCTCGATAAGTGTTCTAAATAACCAACATCCTGCATCTGAGTGCATTGATTCGTCTCTAATAGACCATTCAACAATTTGACCCACTCCCTTAAGCTTGTTTCGCATTTTGAAAGATAAGAGAATGGCGAAGGAAGAGAATAAATTAACTCCCTCGGTAAATGCTGAGAATATAGCGAGTGACTTAGCAATCTCGTGCCAGTCTTTCTCATCATTAAAACTATCCCTAACAGACATAAGGTTTTCAATTTTAGCCATCGTAGTCTCATCTTCCAAAAACTCCGAGAAATCATCAAGTCCAAGTTCTTCATTTAATAGTGAATAAGCTTCAGCGTGAATTGTTTCAAATGCGCCGAATGTTGTAGCCATCATTATAACTTCTGGTTTTCTAAACCACTTTGTTACTAATCCTGACCAATAATCATTAACAATTGTTTCGGTTTGAGCAAATCCTTTTAATATAGAACCTATAATATTTTTTTCGGTTTCAGTTAAATTCTGTTTCCAATCATTAACATCACTCATCATAGGCACCTCTGTGTGAAGCCAGTGTGCTTGTTGTTGTTTCATCCAATACTCATGAGCTTTTGGATACTCAAAAGGTTTGTAAACAATACGTTCTTGCAATAAAGATTTTTTCTTTGCCATTTAATTTTTTAATAAAAAGTTAGGAATTTAGTTCGAAAAACTTGTTTTTTAACATTTGTTTATCAAATGTATCAAAATTATCGTAACTATTAGAGTTAGGACTAGTAGTTTCAGCTTCGAACTCTTCATCTGGGTCGTAATCGTGAACTTCGAAATGGCCTGTAGATGTATCGGCTTTTACACCAAAGGTTAAACCATCCATTCCGTATCTGTTCTTCATAATATGAAATCTACCTGTTCCGTTAACTTTATCTTTTCGTTTTCTTGAGAGGGAAATACATACATCAGTGATCATAATTTTATCATACGACCCTGCAGCTTTATCTCCTTCTACAATATCATCTTTTGCACCTGCACGGTTTACTTGGGAAACACTCCAAACAGGAATATTTAATTCTCGAGCAAGCCCTTTAGTGCTAATATAAATATCATCTATTTCTCCTTTACGGTCCGCAGTACGCTTTCTTGTTGAAAGAAGATCAACATAATCAATAATTACTAAATCAGGCTTCATACCTAAGTCAGTTATTTTTTTAATATGTGATTCAACTGTGTTAATTGTTGCTTTACCTGTAGGGAATTCTTTAATAATTAATTCACCAGGTAATTCAGGAACAATTTCTTCAATTTTACTTCGGTTTTGAGTAATTTTATCTACTGGGATTTTAGCAAAGAAAGCATCATATCTACGACCTACATATGCTTCTCCTAATTCTAAAGTATAATGTACTACATTAAAACCTAAACGAACAGCATATCCTCCTAATGCTACTAAAGACCACGATTTACCACCTCCTGGATTACCAAATATGAGACCAAAATCTCCATTTCCCAATCCACCTTGTAGTAGGTCATTGATTCGTTCCCAAGGAGTTGGTATAGTTGACCTGTGATCTTCTCTATACCTCGATTCAACATCTTTATTATATTCATGTCCAACATTTTTATCTTGTCCAGCTTTTAAAGCATTTTCAACCATTGATTTAATTGAATCATAATCACCAGCTTTTAACAAATCAACACTACTTAAAAGTGCTTGTTTTAGTTGTTGGTTTTTACAAAATGTTGAAAATTCTTCTCGTACATACTCTAAATCTTCATCTGAGGCCTCATATGCTTCTCTAAGTTGTTCTCTAATAGAAACTTTAAGCACTTCATTAGTTACCTTCTTTAATTCTACTTTTAGAATATCCATTGAAGGTGTAGTATGATACTTATCGTAATATTTTAGGATTTCTTTTATAATCCATTTATGTGCTTGGTTATCCCAGTATTCCTCACTAATAATATCATGAATGTTTGTTAAAAACTCTTTATGAGTTAATAATGCTGATATTACTTTTATTTGGAATGCTGTACCATACTGATTTAAATTTATTAGTGTCATTTATTATAACTTAATTTTTCAAAAACATCTTTAATCCAAAACTCTACATTCCTAATCATTCCACCTAACTTATCTTCGTTATAGAATGTTATAAACTGGTTAGGAACATAATTTAATTCTTTTGATTTAACAATCTGATTTAGATAATTTTTATCATTTTCATCTAACATAGGATTTGATAAATCCATAATCTTATAATTTTTCTCTAATGAATCAATATCTTGAATAATTCGAGCATAAATTACGTGTTCTTTGAATTTACCTTCACAAATGTTATAAACATCATCTAACGTTAAATCTCTTTCCTGTAATTCAGGAAATAATTTATATAACTTTTTTTCACCTAAACCCTTAATCCCTTTAACTTTATCAGAATTATCACCCATAAGTGTTTTATAAATGATAAAATTAGAAGGAGACATATTATACTTTTCTTTAACTGTATCTTCTGTATAGAATTCTTTCTCCATAGGTCTATATACAATTACATTTTTATTTACTAATTGTATAAAATCCTTATCTGAAGAAACGATAAATACTTTATCTTTTTCTTGTTCAGGTAATACAGTACATAAATGAGCAATAATATCGTCTGCTTCTACTTTATCTATAGATACAGTCTTAACAGGTAAAGTTTTTAGATATTGAATAATACGAACAATTTGATCTACTTTAGCATCATCTTCGTCTTCATGAGTGTCAAATACTTCCCAATTAGTAATGCGTTGTAGGTTTCTACCTGATTTGTATTCGGGGAGCAGGTTTTTACGGTTATTAGCCGAACCTGCCCCATCGAATACTACATAAACACTAGTTGGATCAATTTGACGTATTAGAGCACCCAGTGAACGAAAGAATCCACCCAACCCCCCAACGTGAACACCATCAGGGTTTACCATATTGAGCATTGCAAAGTTTCTAAAGAATAGATTCAAACCATCTATCATTAATATTCTTTGTCCTTCTACAGTCTCTTCTCCCTGCTCATCAAGGTTATCAAGGAGCTTAAGTAAATCTTTCTTTTTCATATTTTATTGTGGTTCGGCAGTGTGGGCTTCAATGTCAGTATAATCTTGATCTTCTTCGATTATATTGAAATCTACACCCCCTAAAATGCTTTTCCAAGCATCACCATGATCATCTTTATAAGCTTTTAAAGCTTTATCATTATCTAAAATAAACCCGTGAGGTGTCATTACAATTTTACCTCTAGTAGTAACACCATTAATGTGATTTTTATCAATTTGAATGTTTACACGCTTGGCAAATTCTACCTGCTTGCCATCTTTAATTGCTTTAATTTTAGATGTACCTGCAGACATAACATTACCAAAGGTTACAACAAACGTTGAATCAAACCACATAGCGTATCCTCCCTTATTCATCAACTTGGGTTGCCCCATTGGAGATTCCGGTTTTAGAGTCCATACCTTATTAATACACACAAGGGTATTGGTGTATGGGCTACTTTCCTTACGAGACAATACAATACGTTGATTTACGTTGTTACCAAATTGAGTTGACATAGCACCTGCGTTCCATTCGTTATTGTTCTTGTTTGACTTAATAGACATTTCACAAGGAACAGAACCAATTGAATCCCACAAGAAAAGCAAATCATAAGGTAGATTACCTTTCTTTTGCTCATCAATTAGATCTAAAATAAAACCAGCTACGTCTTCAATTGAATTAATACTTTCACGGTCAGTGTAGATAAATTGACCATTATAGTCTAGGATTTCTCCAGTTTTTTCATCTATAACTTCATTCACCTCAAGTCCCATTTGAACGGCATGTTCCCAGTTCCATTTCATCTCTGTGATGATGAATACTGGTAGAATACCTCGCTTCTGGGCTGATACAGCTGCCTCTAGTAAGGCAGTAGTTTTACCTGTATCAGAATGCCCACGAAGCAATACAATATGGCCTTGAGGAATACCTGGTACCGAAGTAACTTCTTGGTATGCTTCCGAAAGTGGAATCCAGGTTTGCTCTTTAAATTTAGCTTTTGATGTAAGCCCCTTCTTATTCTTAAAGCTATCTAAATTGAAGTTTGCTTTAATTTCAGAGGAGACCGCCTCCGATAGAGACTTTTTAGTTTTTCCTCTTGGCATATTGTTTTAATTAAAATGGTAAATCGTCGTCTTCTTCTCCAAACAAATCATCAAACTGTTCTGTTTTAGTTTTCTTTGGAGCTTTTGTGCTCAACGAATAATTTGATTTTGGTTCTTCTTTTTCATCTGAATCAAATGCTACTGCAGGTTCAGAAATAATATCACCTTCTTCTTCAGAATCTTCAGGTGACAACCATTCTTGAAGTGCTTCTTTCATCTCATCATAAGAAAGTGGTTTAAATACTTTCATAGGATCAGCTTGATTTTCTAGCAATGATTGAACTGTGTCTTCATTATCAGCAAGTGCAGATGTTTTTAATGAAGGACCGATTGAGGTTTTGTTGTAAGGAGTACCTGTAACTTCAGGACCTACGGTTGTTAATTTAATATCACGACCTTGAGCAATATCAGTAAAATCACCAATTTCCTCATCAGCAGCCATATTCAAGAACTCTTGGTAAACCTCTTTACCAAACTGCCATAGTTTAACACCTTCGTCTTCTTGACCACGAACTACGATAGGAGCAAAAATACGAACTTTAGCATCAAGCTTTTTAGCCAAACGCCAATTTTCTTTATCGTTTGTACCACGAAGTTGTTTTGCAAACTCCATAATAGGATCTTTTTCACCCCAGTTTGCAGGTGAAGCCATTACACGCTTACTACCAATACCGTAGTAAAACATCATTTCCGTAAATGGGTTCGCTTTGTTATACTTAGAAGGAACAACACGAATAAGTTGTTTACCGACTGAAGGTTTCCAGAAGAGGTTTTTATTACCTCCACCACTGTTGTTTGATTGCTTGTTCAGTGAGTCCAAGCGTTTTTTGATTACGTCTAAATCCATAATGTAACTAATTTTTAATGTAACTAAATATAATAACCTTTGGTATGGACACCAAATTAAAGTTCAATGATTTTATAAATCTTTGTTTTTAACTGCTTTAATTCATCATGCTGAGTTAGCAAAATAGTATTCCTATAATGTTGCCACTCAATCGGAAAACGAGTATCAACCACACCACCATTTAGGCGCTTGATTAACTCATTTAAAGCATTGATTGTATAAAGTGTGTTGGATTCTTTTTTCCTATGTACCAAGATAGTATTTGAAGGAATGTCTGAGACATTGCCCTGATCAATATTATAGGTACAAACGTACTCATCATTACTCTTAACGTGAAGTACAAATATTTTATTATACATCACCCTGTATTTTGAGGTAATAGAATCTATAAGATTATCTAGTTCCTCAAGGGTAGTAAATGTGCAGAATAGTTTATTGTTCAAATCTGATATGTTTAAAGTAGAAAACTCATTAAAATCGTCTACCTTATACATATAAGAAGGTTTATTTAAAGTCATATGTGTCTCCATAACTATATTTTACTTGCAACTTTTTATTTTTAAAAATTTTAATTATTTCTTTTATAACCTGTTTTTCACTTTTATCTAAATCAAACAAAAATGAATCATAAGTATATAATACCAACTTAGTATTCATCCCTTTTAGCAATTTAAATATTTCCCACAACATACAAACGTTAGTGGATGTCTCCAAGTTTTGGAGAACATAATTCAATAATTTTTGTGGTTTCATATCCTCCAATTCATCTCTTTTATATATGTGTTTTGAAATAGGGCATTCAATTTGTCCCCCATATTGGAAAGTATCCCACAAATCATCCGTATATGCTATTACTTTTTTAAAGAATTCCAGGTTTTTATACTGTTCAAATACTCCTCCGTATAGTTGTTTAAACGTTAGTTCTTTAGATTTTTGGTACTCTACACCATACATTTCGGCAAACGCTTGGTGGATGTCTTGATCACCAAAATCATAACCCACAAGATTAGCCAATAGGGTAGGATGGTAAGCACTAATATCTAACTCAAACAAAACATCATTACGGGGAATAAAGCATTTTCTATCTCCATTTTCTTTATTAAGAGCAGCATAATTTACTCCTCCGAATTTATTTGAGGGTCTTGTTGTGAGGGTTTTGAAGTTAAACTGTGTGTAAACGTATTCGGAATCGAGTAAGTGAAAACGCGATTCGAATTCTTCTGTATTAACTCGTAAACCACTTCTTTCAATGGCGTTGAACACCACTGTGGCTCTGTTGTTGTAAAATTCATTGATTGGTTCATGTATTCTGTCTTTTAGATCTTCAAAAGTTTTCTCGCAATATTCATAGTGTTTTACTATCGGAATAATGCGGTTTATATCTTTTTTGTTTGGATATTTTTGGTAAAACCAACTATGGGTTTGTGTGTATTCTTGTATATACGGAGGGTGGGTGAGTGTAATGTCAAAGAGCCCTTTTAAAATAAAATAATGTAAAAACTCTTTCTTATCGCGTACATATACACGTTTAAATTTGTCTATTACGCGCTTTACCTCGTCTATATTAAGCGACAAAGTCTCACTATGGTCAATCGATGCAATGTATCCTTTTGTTGAATTTAACGGTCGAATATAGATAGCACAAATACCGTTTTTCGACAGGATGGATTTTGTTTGAGTATGGAATTATCTCAACGAATGCCTCTTCGAAACCACTATTATATAACTCTTCTAATTGATCTTGACTTTCAATCAACCAATACATAACTTTGTTTTGTATCAATATACGACACAAAACTAATTTTACCAAATTAAGGTTTATAAAATTTAAGATAGTTGCCTTTTAAAAATTCTCTTAACCCACGTCTTTTTAATCTTTGTTCTTGTAAAATAACAATATTTCTATTTGTTTGTTCTACTTCTACTTTTTCTCCAGTTAAAGTCCAGGGTATAGTAAAGGGGATATAAAGTTCCCATTCCCATTCTCCATCTTGATTTTGTATTTTATCAAATACTTCTTTTCCTAACTCTATATATGATATTTCATTGGCTCTTACAACAAAATATCTTGTAAATGTTCCTAATTCATAATCATCTATGGTAGGTTCAGGAAATGTTGGGTAAGGTAAGTATTTTCGGTTAGGTTTAGATAAATCTAGACCTGTTAATTTAGCATAAGCTATAAGCATATCTTCTTGATATGGGCCATCATTTATATTTTCAAAAGGAGTGGGAGCATCTATTATTGCAAATTGAGATTGTGGTTTTAAATTATCAAAAGTATCTTCTACATTCTCAATTTTAATAATTTCTTTATAAGGAGTTTCATTTGGATTTTTTCCAGTATAATATTTGTCTTCAAAAGTTTTCCAATAATTTCCTTTATAAGGCTGGAGAGTGTCTTTGTAAACAAACTCATTTCCTTGAGTAGAAAGATTAGTTATGATTCTGTTTTTTGGTATGTACATTTTTTATTTTTTAAAGTCCAGGTCCAGATCCAACATCTCCAGCATTTGATGGGGCTCTAAATATATAAAAATCCCATTGATTACTACTTCTACTTCTGTAAACAAAATCAGTACCATAATTATTTTTTGTAGAAGTTGACCATTTTGAATTAGTTAATTCTCCTACATAAACTTGAGCGTGTCCATATTTTACATGACTATCTCCAGAATTACCATCGTTAGCATAGTAAACAACAATATCACCATACCCCCAAGTAGTACTTCTTAACAATTCACCTAATCGAGCTCTTGAAATATTATTACCTACTTGAGTTTGAGAATAACCCATATTAACTAAATTAACCCAAAATTGGGAATTTTGATTTGCATTACCCCCAGCATTTAATTTAGCACCAGTAATAGCACCATCATTCCCTTTTAAAGCTCTACAATAGTTTAAAGCTAAATTATAACTCCATTGGGCACACATTCCACTTACAGAACCAAATTTGTTAAACACACCTACAAAACTTTTTTGCATAGCTTCAAAACGAGTTGTTGATGTAGGATCTAAACCTGCGGGTACAGGAATTTCTGTAGTAGGTTCATTTGAATTAATAGGAGTACTTTCACCCCCAGCACTTCCTTGGTAAACTATGGGTGAATCTAATTTAGATGGTCTTTTAATAGAATCTAATTGGGATTTTGGGGAAGCCTGAGTGTTAAGAGATGTTCTCCACCCATTAGAATCAACTGTGTGATTAATCCCTGAAATTTGAATATCTACTGAATCTTCACCATAACTGGGGGGTAGTACTCTTTCATCTATAAGAAATTTTTCCCACATTTTCATTCCAGATAAACCATCCATTTCAATGGTTAAATCAAATGGTAAAAATTGGGAAAATGGAAGTTGATTCTGTTGGACTAATTCCCCCATGCATAAACTCATAAATTGACCAAATAAAGATTTATATTGATCTATGTAAGCAGCATTGAAATGTCTTCTAGCATAAATTTCATTAAATAAATTATAATTAATTTTTTCTTCTTTAATATTTACATCTATATTATTTTTCCAAAAAGAAATTGCTGTAGGGATCTCAATTTCATCTGGGTTTTTTGTGGTGTAGTTTGCCCTTTTAGGTAAAACTCTATCTTTTAAACCAAGGTTATATCTTGAAAATGAAGTAGCATTTGATGCTAATTGATTACCATTTTGAGCAGCTGCAATTGCTAATTGAGCTACAAAGTTTTGACCTATTTCTCCCTTTAATTGGATATCTGTTACAAATGATCCTTCGGTACCTGGTTTAACTCCAAAAATGTTAAATCTAGCATATGTATCGTCTTTATCATTTATAGGGATTGGTTTAATTCTTTGAGGTGATTGATCATAAATTTTAATTTTATTTTCATCAGAATCAACCCTTATAGTAAAATTATTTATCCCCCCAATAGCTTCTTCAACTCCAGAAAAAATAGTTTTAAGAAAAGATAAAATTGAAATACTTTTATCTTCTGATCTTTCGGCATTTTTTAAACATTCTGCAATATAAGTAAAATTAAGATAAATTGCAGCCATTTTACCAGAATATAAATTTTCAGGATTTTTAGGGATAAATGTTAAACCCTTAGATAAATGGTCATTTATGGTTGTGTTGGGGTAAACTATATTTTGAAAATCCTTATAAGCTTTACCTTGTAAATTAGTTTCAAAATCTATATTTGGTTTATCATATTTTATCAAACATACTGTAGGATCTGAAGACATTTGGCCTGGGATTCTACAAATATAGTTATTATCATTTTCAAGATCATTAAAATCAAAATCAAAATAAAATAGTGGAATATTTTTTTCTTCTTTTTTATTATAAAGTAATAAACGGCATTGAATTAAAGCTAATAAAGCACCAAAAGACATATAAACTTGGGGAGATTGAATTTCCATATCTGAGGTTGTACCTGCAAGTGAAATTATTCCTTTTGGTATTCTTAGGGTTTTATTTTTAAAATTATCGTACGGATCAGAGTAATTATAAAAAATAGCATCCCATACTTTATCTTTTTCATTTCCTCCCTTTGTTGTAATTTGTTGGTATAAATTATATAATGATTTATTTAACAAAGTTGCTGAAGCATCTGTTATTAAAGGATTATCTTCTGCTTGAGCGCCTTCAGGAGTTTTAGTTTTTATAACAGGACCTAAGGCATTTAAACTATTTGAACCCCCATCATCTCCTTTTTCAGGAGTTGGGAGTGCTATATTGCATTTTAAAGATTCAATTATAGATCCTGCTGAGGTTAGGGTTATATTACAAATATAGCTACCATCTTTTTCAAATTGCCAGCTAAAATTGGTAATTTGACCAAAAATACCTTCATAATTACCATCATGTCTTTTTCTTTCAGCTAATATTCTTCGGTTAACATCAAAATGAGTAACATCCTCATCTTCAGGATTTAAAACAAAACTTAGAGGTTCTGTATAAAAATTATCAAAAGATTGAAGATTACCATCATTATCAATGTAAGTACTCCACCCAAATTCCAATAATAAACTATATCCTGGATGGAGATAAAGAGCATCAATTATAGCCATTTGGGTTCTATTATAACATTTAATAGTAATATTACTTTCAGCAAAAGTACCATTGTTATAATATTGAGTTTGGGTTTTAATGATACCTGGCATAGGAACAAATCCTCTTTCTTCATTACCACCCCAACCGTAAGCTACATTAAAAATATTGTTATTAACTGAATCTAGTATACCTTTAGATAAACCATTAAAACTGCCAACTTTATCATTTCCGTTATCTATATTAAGAGCTCCCCCAAACAACATAGCTTTTTTAGCTAATGTATTACTTTCAAATGTACTAACATCAATACCTAAATCTTTTAATTTTTTAGGTATTCCTTGTAATTTGCCCTCATTGGTATAACGAAAGTCTAAATCAACACTACTAGCTAACCTAACCCAAGGTGTTTTAGTATGATAATATTGTAAATTTTTAGAGGGAATGTTTGAAGCACTTCCTAATATTCCTTGCCTTCTATTTATTTGATATCTTACCCATGAATCAAAAGGTTGTCCAAAAACATTCATATTATACTCTGTTTAAACGATTATAACTATCAATAACATCACTTATATTGGTTGGAATTCTTAATTGGGTTCCTTCAGCAATAAATAAAGAACCAAAATTAACATAATCTGGATTAGCTGCTGCTATAACCCAATATAAAGTAACATCATTATAAAACTGATTTGCTAATAAATCTAATCTATCTCCAAAATCTGTAATAACCCATATATCATTTTCACTTTCTGGTATTTCAGGGTATGTGTTATTTCTATAATATACAGTCCCCAATGTACCAACATTTTCATTGGTATTTTTTAAAGTAGGTATATTAGAATAACGCTTCATATTCTATTAAGTTAAGATTTAATTTATATTTTTTTATCCAGTTGTATCTACTGTTGAAGATTTATTGTAAAATTTATATTCATCCGCATAATTTCCTCTATTGTTAGGGGCATTAGCTAATGCAATGTATCTTTCATCTGGGTTGTTCGCTGTATTGGGTTTCTGTGGAAGGAATGTATGAATTGGAGTAAATGACATTTGAACTTTAATCATGTGCGGTAATTCTTTTACACTACTATCAGCCCCCCCATTTTCATTTAAAGCAATTTCCCAAGTTGATTCTTGAGGTATATCATAAGATAAAGAACTTATAAATCCAGGTTGTTCATACAAATAACCACCCATTGTTAAACGTACTAAATTACCTCTCATAAACCCAGCTGAGGTGTAATCAGGGGAAAGAGTTGAAGCTAAGTAATTTAACTTTTTATACATTGGGATTAATTCAGGTTTTGATTGAGCATATATTGTAAAACTCATTTGGATTCCTCTCCCAAAATTTCCATAAGTAAAAAAACTTTCCCCTCTACCTAAATAATTTGTTTGATTCCAATTGGCATTATAATTATCTTGAAAACTATCAATAAATGCTCTAAAATGCATATAAACAGCACTCCCATTTGTTTCATTATTATTAATAGCTGCTATTCTAAATTTAACTAAATCATTAATAGCTTTTGAAGTATCAGGACCTGTACCATCATACATGGGCATAGCTGTGATTTTATCTAATGCCTCTATTTCATCTGAAGTAGCTGAGATGCCATAATTAAGTACATTTTTAGTACCATTTTTGGTGTTACTTTTTCCGGGGTCACCTGAATTTGTACGATTATTTCTCCCACTTGTTACATAGCTAGGAGCTAAAGACATTATAGTAGAACTATCTGTAAATGGGGATGATGGGGTTCCTATAAGATCTCTTCTAAAATCTTGTAATTCTCCTCCTTTACTTACAGGAATAGCATCAATTAATTGGATTTGGTTATATGTTAAAGAACCATTAGTTTTTTGTAAATCTGTATTAGTAGGCCAAGTATTACCTGGGGTAGTATTTGGATCATATACATTGAAGAAGTTTCTACTTGTTATAAAATCATTATCTAATTCACTTCCCCCTATAGGTTTTACTAAATTATTGTATAAGTTAGATACCCCATCAGCACTAATAGCATTACTATAGTTAATTCTAATCCCACCTTGTTGGGTACCATCTAAGGTTTGGGTGGTTTTATTAATAGTATTTGAAGATTCTTCATTATTTCTATCTAAAACCCTATATTTACTTGTAATTTTATTATTAACTAAAAGATTTTCTTCACTCCAACTTTCAGGTCTTGAATTTGGAATTAATGAAGATGCTCTTAGAGTAGCCCCTAATTTAGGTTCAATTTCTTTAGATTGAGGTGACAAATATATTCTACCTTCTTCATCTTGTCCTCCCCAAAAACCAAAATTATTACTATATAAAAAATTATTTACTCCTGTTCTTTGATCAGCAAACCTAATATTAGTTTTTCCTATACCTAAAATAGAACCAGGACCACCATCATATTCTAAAATATTAGGAGATTCATTATAAATTGATTGTTTATCTTTCCATAAATTAACTAATCTATTGTCAAAATCACTATCATCAGTTGGAACAATTTTTGTTTCTTGTACTGTGATAAACTCGGGTTCTATGCTAGGGATAGGATTTAATTCTGATCCTAAAATAAGTTTAGGGGGAATATACTTAGGGTTTTTTGTTTTGAGAGGTATAGTAATTTCTTTAGTTGCAAATCGAGCAGCTTGGTTTTTTTCCTTTATAACATCTTCATATTTGTTTATTTCATTATTAGGAAGTCCCAGTAAATTTAGATGTGTACCTGCAAACCCAGCAGCTGTTTGCCCTAATGTGTTTAATGGTGTATAAATTCCAGCGTTAATAGCACCTCCACCATAGGCAACACCTTCAGTAGCTTCTGTTTTAACTGCGGTGCGAGATAATAAATTTTGTTTCGCTGTAAATAATAGACCATTAGGGGATTTTAAGTCAAAAAACATTTGGGTTAGTCGACTCACATCATTAGCGGCTCTTATAGGAGCTAATAATCCACCCCTTAAAAGAAAATCAGGACCCCCTGTATTAAAAAGGTTAGATTGATCCCCTTCGGGAATGTCCTTTTGGATATATGGTTGATTACTAGAACCTCCTCCAGGCCTGTCTTTCCCGAACTTTAAAGATTTAAGGTCCGTTTTGAGGTCTATTAAGGGCATATATTAAAATGTTCTTCCTTCAGGAGCGTTGTCTCTGTAATTTGTAGAAGGTACTTCACCTTGTAAATCTAATGAAGAAGGAGCTGGTTTTCCAGGAATTACAGGTGTATCATTGATTGAATACGTATCATGTAATTTAGATCCTGCAAAATCAGGGATTGTAGCTGCTGCTCCATTTAAATTTGAGAGTGTTGAACCTGCTGTGTTTAATTTGTCAAGTAAAGCCATAATATTAATTATTAATTGTTTTGATTATAAATATTAACCCATTCTAGAAGTTGTCATAGCAATAGCTTCTCCTACTTTTTTACCATCTATGATTATATCTCCTCCTTGCCTTACAACAGCAATAAGTTCTTTTAGTAAGGTAACAGTTTCATTATTCCCTCCACTTGCCATTTGAACTGGGATAGATTTACCGTCAGGGAGAGGAACAATAGCTTCGTTATATCGACCTTCTCCTACCATCCCTATAGTTGGTTTGGTTACTGTACCCCCACTAGCAAATGCTTGGAAACCACCAGGGGCAATTCCTCCCATAGCAAACCAGCTACTAACCCAATCAGCGGCAGAAGATAAACCACTACCAATACTACTAATAGCAGAACTAGCTATATCTTTAGTTCCTTTCCATATACTATCAGCTGTTTCGCTAATCCATTCTCCAGCTTGTGAAGCTTTTTCACTTAACCGATCAATACCCTCACCAAGTGATTCGGTAGCATAATCCCACCCTTCACTAACTGTATTACTTATCCCTGCAAGTCCTGCATCTAAACCTTTTCTTAATGATGAATTAGGATCGCTAAATACTTTAAAAGTTTCAGCTAAACCTCCTACTCCAGCTCCAACAGCAGCACCAATAGGTCCAAAAAATGATCCTATTAAGGCACCTCTACCAGCAGCCGCAGCTATACCCATAGCTTCATCTCCAGCACTTCCTTTTTCTATACCTAAATATTTACTAAATATAGAACCTTCTTCAGCACCACCTGTTAATATACCTTGAATTGTGGATTCAGTTTTTCCTATTCCTTCTTTAACACCAGCTGCTTTTTGTTCTTCGGCAGACATTTGGGATTGTTTAAAACCTTTAATCCCACCAAAAATTGCATCAGCTGCTACTCCTACTGGTCCTAAAACTTTTAAGGTTTTAGTAAGTGTTGGTCCTAATTTTGAGAATAAACTGGTTGTTTTGTTATTAGTACCAAATGCTTTTTGCAAATTGGTTCCTGATTGGGGTATGATTTTACCAAACAATTTATTTAACCCTCTACCAAGCATTGTAGTACCTCTATTTACTACTTTATACCCATCAGCTGTCTTTTTTAATGTTGAGGGGTTAAATACTTTGGTTTGCATAAATTTGGTAAAACCATTTCTACCAAAAACTTTAATTAAAGTTCTATTAAGAGTTCTTGAAAGCCCTCCATTTTTTCCTAAGTATTTAAATAGATTTCCTTTAAAGAAGGTTTTACCTACATCTGTTGTAGTACCTGTACCTTGATTTACAACGTGAGCAAATAGAGGTTTAGTAGGATTGTTACCTCTTTTAAATAAACCTCCTGCAAATAAATTAACAAGTGATTTACCAGCAGTTATAACTAGGGCACCACCAGCTACTAAACCCGCGATTTTAGCAAATGTTTTTCCTGCTGGGGATGTTAAAAAATCTGATATTTTACCTATAATAGGTTCTAAACTTTCAGCTATACCTGCTACAGCTTGTTTAAATCTTTCTTGAATTCTAGCAATTCTATTGGCTTGGTTTTGTTGTTCTTCAAATGCTTTTCGAACTCCTTCAGCTCCCATTTTTTGTATTTGAGCCTTAGCTTCTTCTTCAGAAACACCTTGTGCTAATAATTGATTATAATATTTTACTTGGTCATTTGTAACTGCACCTAATTTATTTTGGAGTTCTATACTATCTATACTTTCAGCTAATTGTTCTCTAGAAATACCAAGAGCATCAGCAAAAGATTGTTGGGCAAAAGTATTATTTTTTAATCCTTTATAATTTTGTCTAATTAATCTTTGTAATTCTTTAGTTTGACCTGTTGTATCTCCTGTAGCTGCTGCAAATCTATAAGCATCAAGATTTAAATCTTTTTGGAGGAACATTTCAGCCTCCATTTCTTTTCTAATAGAACCCTGAAAGTCTAAAGTTGATTCAGCTGCATTTCTAATATCATCAAGAGACATTCTCATTAAAGCAGCATTGTTAGCTGATTTTATTAATTCTTGAGCGTTGCCTCTCATATTGTTTCTGACAATAGCACTAGAAGATGATAAAATCTTCATTGCCGCTTGAGTGTCTACAGCATATCCCGAAGATCTTTCAAATTCAACCGCTGCTTTATCTAATTCTTTATATATATTTTCTACAGGAATGTCTGAGGATTGTAATATAGAATAAACATTACTGGCTTCTTGACCACTTAATCCAAAGGCTTCAGTTAAAGTGTGTATTTCATTAACAAGAGCTTTTCCTTCTTTTGCACTTCTACCTATTTGTGAAGGGATAAAACCTAAACTTTTTCTTAATTCATCTGTTGCCTTTAATGAATCTTCAAACATTAAAGTCATTCCATTAGAAGCATTTGTAAGGCTTTGCATAAAACCCTTACTAAGCATGCCTGAAGTTGCTTTTGCAACTGCTAAAGATTCATTTTTAGCAAAAGTAAGACTTTCATATAAAAATTTAGCTGCTTTAACTAAAAGACCTAATACAACAAGAGGGTCTGAGAGTGCTCTACCAATACCTTGTGCAAGACCCTTAATACCTACAAAAGCTGTTTTCATTTTACTACCAGATTTGGCAGCTTCTCTCATCTTTTCTTCTACATCATCAAAATATTTACCTTCTATTCCAATTTTACCTAAAGCTCCTTTAATACCTTTAAAGGCAGCCCCAGTAAGGCCCATAGCTTTATTAATTTTTTGTTCTGTTTTTAGTCTTGATTCAGTTTGTTTTAAAAGTTCTTCTTGTACTTTAAATTCAGAAGTTAAATTATCTAAAATTGTTTGTTCCGCAGTGGATAATTTTTTCTTAGCGGATAATTCTTTTTGAATTTTCGCTATTTTTGTAATTTGAGCCTCAATTTGGGCTTTAGTATCTTTTAGCTGTTTTTCGGATAAAACTGAAATTTCATTTATGTCATCTGAAAGTTTTGATGCAATAGACTTTAATTTAGTAAAGGATTTAGTTGCTTCTGCTGTTGGATCAGCAAAACCTGGTTTCCATTCCCTAACTATATTTTTAATACTCTCTTCAATCCCACCAAATCCATTATCTAAATCTAAAAGTTGTCTTTTAAAATCTTCAATTTGACGATTCATGGCAGACATAGATTTTGTTGCTCTCCCCAATCCTTCTTCTCCAAGAGGGTTTTTATTAAATTGAACTCTAAGAGTATTCAATTCTGCAAGAAGTTTCCTTAATTCATTTAAATCTTGAGCCATTTAATATACTAGATTATTTTATTATAAATATTGAGGAGCATCATTTCTTTGATGCTCCTCCTTTTGATGTTACAAAATCTGGTATGTTTACTTTAGGGTTTGAATTAAAATTAGGTTTTGATACCCTAGGATCACTAGATTGTGCTTTTTGAATAATATCCTTAGCTTTATTTAAATCATTAGTTGAATTACCCTTTGGGTTAGTAGATTGTTTGTTCTGGGATTCATAGTGTTCTTGGATTTGTTTAAAAGTGAATTTTCTAAGCCATATAGGCATATCATATATAGTTTCCCAACTATATCCACCTTTACCATAAAATACTATTTCATGAATTTGTTTAAATAACCCAGCTCTATATTGAGCTGCTTCACTATCAGTCAGGGAAAAAAAAGTTTGAAGTAATAGGAATTGTTATTTCTTCAAGTTCTCCGTCGATTTCAATATCATATGTAAAATCAACGTCGGGTTGAAAATCAACTATATGGTCTCGCAATGCTTTAGCGTCTCTAGCCAGTAGATAATTGTCTACAAACTCGCGAACTACTTTTGGGTCATCATCCCCATCTACAGCAATAATTAGGTATTTCATACGTGTAGACATTTCAGGAGTTACTTCTTTCTTTAATTTAGCAATCCCTTTTAATTCACGATCAACTTTGTTCTCAATTCCTTGAGTCATTAATTGAAATGTAACTTGAGTTTTTGAATGAGGTAAAGTATAATCAAATTCGTTTTTGTGGTTAAAATCTTTTTTATTGATTTCTTTATTCTCTAAAGTAGAGAGGTCTACAGTATGGTCTTCACCTCTATATGTGAACTGGTAATCTTTACCATAACCTAATACTCTTGCAGCTATAAGTAAAGCATTTTTATCACCTACTACTAAATCATTATAATTAATATCACTTACAATTAATGATTGTAGTAATTTATCAATTACAATTCCTTTTCTAATGTAGTTGGCATTAGTAATAATATCTTCTTCTCTTGCAGTCATGTATTTCATTTCTACTTTACCAGAAGATAAAGGGTTGTCTTCAGGATAAACTAATCCTTTAGAGGGTAATTCAACAACTTCAGTTGGAAATTTGAATTTGGGTTCGTTTGAAACTTCGTTTTCGGCCATAATCTTTTATTAAAAATAACTTTATTATCAGTGATACATATGTAAAATAAAAAAGAGCTCGACTGTAGCCAAGCTCTCTTGAAAAATATTTGACAGAATTTTATTAGAAATTCAATACACAATAATCCATACCAATTGTTATATCAATGTTCATTGCTGTGGTATCTTCATCCCAATTGAAATCACCAAATGAAGCATCTTTAATAAATGCACCTTTGATAATCCATTCAGAAACTATATCACCAACAGGACCTAATGCGTTAATAGTGAGGTCTTTTTTATAGAAATCACTATAACCATCTCTACCAGTTACAGATTCGTGATGTAAACGTACCCATTCCATAGTTGCTTGAGCACCTGAAGGGGTAATTGGATCAAATAATTGCATTGTTAAGTCATTCCATCTCAATTTACCTTTTACTTTACGATAAACGTTGATGTGATTTAATACAATTTCATCTTGTGAGAATCCCATTCCACTAATACCTTTAATCATATAAGATGGAATCCCATCTACATACATAATAAATCTGTTAGCTACTTTGGGTTCGAAAGCGGTGAAAAATATTTCGTTTGGATCTAATACTGCCATTTTATCTTGTGTTTATTTTTTATTCAATTATAAATATTAACTTTTCAAATTCTTACGCTGGGAAAGTAGCTCCTGTTGGTAAAATGTTGAAATCTAAGTAAATAAATTCAGCAGTTTTAGTAGGTTGGATATAAATCGCACCAACTAATTGGTTTCTATCGATCACATCTGCTGTGTTATTACTACTATCCATTACTACCTTAAAGGCATACAATCCTTGACGTTGTTGAACGCTTTCTAAGTATGGGTTAACTTGGCTTAAGAATGTATTTCTTGTAGCTGCTGTATTCTGTTCGAATACTAAGTTATCTGATACTTGTGAAATGTATGATTTAAGTTCAATTAACAATCTTCTAACATTTACACGGTCAAGTGCTGAAGCTTGGTTTTGAAGTGTTTTCTGACCAAATACTACAACTCCTCTACCTGGGAAGGTAGCGATTGGGTTTACTTTACCAGTGTATAATGTATCTCTGTTAGCTTGAGTTAATTTACGTTCTGCTTGTCTTACACTTCCTAATCCACCTCTGTTAATACCTGCAGGAGCAAACCATGCTTCTGATGTTCTATCGTTATTAGCATAAACTCCAGGAATCATTGTTGAAGCTGGAACCCAAACTAATTGACCTGAATCTGGGTCTGTAACTTGCAACCAAGGCCAATATGCAGCAGCGTATGAGCTATCTAAACTAGCAGCGGTTGTTGTAGCACCTGCTACAGTTCCAGCATAGTTTTTAAGATCCATTACAATGATTGCATCTCCTCTGTTTTCGATGTTCGAAACCAAAGTGTTTAATGGGGTTGCATGAGTAGCATTTTCATAAATCAAACCAGGAGCTGTGATTACATTGTATCTGTAGTCATCTTTGTTAGCTAACAAGTTGAAAGCATCTGTGTAGTTACCACCTACTAGACCTTGTGAATCTGAGTTACTGATATTGTCGTAGTAATTACCAGTTCCTGTTAAAATATTACCTGAGGCATCTCCAAATGTACCGCTTTGAGCAGTTGGGATTGAAGCTGTGTAAGCTGTTTTAGCAACACCTGAGTTATCAAAATAGTCAGGAGTTTTAACATTTACTTGTTTTACTCTTACAAATCTTGAAGCATTTGGATAACTTCCAGTTGTTTGTAGGTAAGGATTTGCAGTACCGGCACCCATTAATGTTTGAGTTTGGTCACCAATTACTCTAGCAACGTAATTAGAAGCTTTAGGATCTAATGAAACGTTAGTAAAGGTTTCAAGTACTGATTTTGATTTTGTTCTATCGTTACCTTGTCTAATTACTACTGAGAAAGTACCTTGATCAGTATTTGGATTTACAATTTCCCATCTAATGTTATTAGCAGAACCACTATCAAGAGCACCTGTAGTTCCTTCAGGACCTGTACTATTCATAATAGTACCTTCTGCTAAAGTTTCTAAAGTAAAGATGTTATTAGATTGTTGAATATTACCAGCTGCTAAAGTAATAATTAAGTCAGTACCTGCACCCCCTGTAGCTCCTAAAGAGCCTGAAGGTATGGTAATTGTATCACCTACTGCATATCCTGAACCTGTTGAAGTTACAGTAATTGAATCAAATGATGAAGTTGAAGCAGCTTCAAAAACAAATGCAAATTCTGCTCCAGTACCACTACCATTTGAACTTCCAGTAACCTCTGTAACTGTAGATCCTGTAACAGCACCATCAGCTTCAAATGAGTTAGTAGTAAATGTTCCAGCTCCAGCTACCAACCCATCATTACCTGATACTTTAGAAGAAGAGGCTGCAGTAAATGATCCTGAAGCTACTCTAGTTACTAATAAAGAAGTACCTCCGTTTTGGAAGTAATTATAAGCTGATATAGAAGTTAAGAACGTGAATTCATCCGAACCACTATCAAAAGTACTACCAAAATTAGCTAAATATTCAGAATAAGTGGTAACTAATGTAGGAATATTTACCTTACCTTTTACGGTAGGTCCGATAATCGCAGCACCGGCTTGTACAGGTTGTGAGGTTATTTGAGATTGATCATTCTCTCTTGCTAGTACCCCTGGGGAAATTAATGTTTCTGCCATTTTATGTTATTTTTTATGATAAATATGTTAAACTCTTTCAAAAGTCTATTCTTTTGGTAAAAACTCACCAGATTCTAAAGAAATGGTTCCATCACCATACTTTTCCTCTAACTCCTTGGCTAAAACTAATTCTTGTTGTTGTAATTGTTGTAGATTAATTTTTAATTGTTCTTTTCTAATTTCAAGATTCATAATTTGAACCTCATTACTTCCTATAACATCAGTAAGTCTTTCAAATTGTGTTCTCAATTCTTTTAACTTATTGATTTCTTCTTCAGTTAAAACTTTTTTTTCCATATTTTATCTTATGCTAAATATATTCCTATATAATTTAAATATGCTGCTGAAGAACCACCCCCATCAGAAATAACTATACTCCCTGTGCCATCTAATTCTATCTCTAAATGTCCCCCTGAGGCTCCACCACTTCCAGATACGGTTGCTACTATAAAACAATCAGTACCTAAAGTTTTACTTGCTAATTCACCAGTACCCCCACTTCCATAATCAGTTATAGTTACAGTACCTGAACTTAATTGAGCTCCTCCTGCTATCATCTTCATAAAAGCTAGAGCGTAACCACCCGCTGTAGGGACATATGCTGCTTCTAATTGTTGAGCTACCGAAGCTGTAGTTGCATTAGTAGCTGATCCCGATAAGGAACCAGTATACCCATTTAATGAGTCTACTGATCCAGTTAGAGTTAAAGAACCCGATATTGTTATATCATAGGCTTCATTTCCTGTTAGAGCATCTATAGATTGAGATATTTCAGATGCTTTAATAATTTCACCTGTTGCAATTCCTGTTAGAGATAAGACTTTAGCCATTGATTTTGTTTATAAATATTAAGTTTTTCTTATTCTTTCAATAGATTCTATTACTGTTTCAGGAGAAATAGATTTAGTACATTCAAACTGTTGAGGAGTATTTTTATTTACAGGACACCATTCCCAATCCCCTGCATCTAATTTAGATTTATTAAAACATCCCCTACATTTGTATATGGGGGCTGCAATTCTTTCACATTCTTGAAATTCTGTATATTCTTCACTAAATCCTGAAATTAGAATGGTTTTAGTTCCTAAAGCCCAGCTTAACCAGCTTAATCCACTTCCTACCCCTATAAAAAATTCAGCATTCATTATATCATTAGCTCTATCTTCTAAGGGGAAATCTCCTGTTTTATCAATTACCCCTTTTAAAGTCCCTCCTAGTTTAGAATCATGCCATGGATCACCTAATTTTTCTTTAGTAATCATTACTACTTTATAACCCTCTTTATTTAGGTAATCAACTATTTCCTGCCAACCATTTGGTCTATTCCAATATTTAGCATGAGCCGAAGCATGAGGAGCTATAACTACATATTTTCCTTCAATGGTAGGTCCTGTGTTTTTAAAAGATAGTTTTGGTTTTATCTCTTTATAAGGCATTCCAAGTATTTGGGTTGCTGTTTCTTGTAATGGAAATTTTCTAAAATCTTGAGGGTGGTGATTAAAGTTTACTTTATCTTCATCATAATACCATCCAATAGTATACATCGCATACAAATTTTCAACCACAGTACCAGGTTTTACAAATTCAATTTCAGGATATTCGCTTTCAAACCAACTACTGTGAAAAGTAGAACATATAATTTGACATTTATGTTTTTTTCTAAATTCCTCTATATAAGGAAACCAAGCTAAAGTATCCCCTATTGCTGATGAATCTAAAGTTATAAAAACCCGTTTGTCTTTTAGATTCATATAATTGACAATTTCTTCTCCTGTATTTAAATCTTTTACTTTAATAGCATAATCAATAAAATATTTTAGGGAAACCTTAGACCACATATTATTTGTAAGAGTATCTTCATAAATTATTTCTTCTGTCTTTTTATTAAAAAACTGAACTAGAAATTTAGAAGGGGTGCCCCCTAATATTTCAACAAATCCTCCCTTTACAAAGTGGAAATGAATTTTGGGTTTAATTTTAGGTGTAAAATTCAATCTTTTTAAATTATTATATCCTTTAATTAACGAATCTTTCATAAATTTGTATTAAATCTTTTGTTCGGTTTTCCCAAGATAATTCTTTAGCTGTGTTTAAAACATTTTCCTTATACCAATCCCAATTTTCACCTATATTTTTAAGACCTCTATCCATTTCGAATACATCACGAGGAGCTCTCCAAGCACCATGAAAATCAGTTTCTAACTCCCAATCAGCAATTATTGGTAATCCAGCGGCTGCTGCTTCTAGCATTGTTAAATTAGGATGCCCTGCTTCTAACATAGTAGGATGAACAAATACATCATGGTTGTGGTATAATTCTAACAGTTTATCATTAGGAGTATCAAAAACCAAATTAAGTTTTGGGTAAGATAACATCCATAGGTTTTCATTAAAAAACTTTTTATTATGTGAAGGCCCAGCTATTGTAATTTCTAAATCATTCATCATAGCTAACCCTAAACCATATTTAAATCCTTTTCTATCAAAAGTAGGATCATTAACTAAACCATTATTAGCAATCATTAATAGTTTGGGGTGAAAATGATACCAACCAAGCTCAGTCATGCTATATGGGTAGTTAGGGCCTGAGGATGAAGATGGGGGTGCAGAGTTTTTAGGGTAAAATTCTTTAGTATTAACCCCATGTGAAAAATATTGAGCTTTAGGAAAATTAAAATACTCTACTAAGTACTTTGCTGGGAGTAAACTAGTTAATGATGATGATACTGATTGGGAATTTTCCTCAAATAATGGAGAATCAGTTCCCCAATGATAAGCATGATGATCATGCAAATGAAACACATAAGGGATATTACGATCTCTTAAATTAAGTGCTAAATTTGCAACATGAACATGAACTATATCATATTCTCCAGGTTTAATCTCATTAGCAAATTTAATATCTACCTCATGTCCCTGCTTCCTTAAATTTTGAGTGAGTTCCCATACTATTTTTTCAATAGCTCCCCAATTAGGTGGAGGGACTGGAATTCCGCAACCTGGATTAACTTGACAAATTTTCATTTTTAAATTCTAATTTTCCTGCTCTTGATAGATTTTTTAAATCTACGTTAAATATTCCTGTTTTATTTTTACTTTTAAAACACCAAAATTGGTATTCTTTATTAGGATCATAATTTATTAAACTATAATATAATGTTGGAGAGGTTATATTTATAGTTTCCTTTTTTATTTCTTCATTATCTTCATATACAATGTAGGTTATTTCTCTTGAATCTATGACATTTGTTGTTTTTATAATTACAGCAAATGTATCTTTTACGTTTGTATCTACAATAGTACAATATTCTACTTGGGAATGTTCTTCATGTTCGAAGGTATCTTTAATATCTGAATTAAAGGGTTCAGAATCATCTAACCAAACATTTTTGAAATTGTTAATTTTAAGAATATTGTAGTATAGATTTTCCAAACCATTTGAGGGAGAATTATATCGTTTTACAATACCATTATAATCTTTTTCATCTTTTATTCTTGGAAATGTGTTTAAATATTCCCTAAGATCAGCCCCAAAAAAGAACGTATAAAAACTTGGACCTTCTTGAGGATAGTGGGTACCAAAATAAAAGTCTGAAGAGGAATTTAGTTGTGTTATAACCCATTCTATAAATGGGGTATCTTTTAATATATAATCATAATTTAAGAATATGGCATTATCATATCCTAAACTATGTGCCAAAGAAGCCCCGTTGTAATAGTTGGTATAAACTGCAGGACCATGGTATATGTTATTATCATATTCCTTTAGGTTAATTTCTAGTTTATATTCACTATTTTCTGCCCAAAATTTATTGTAAAAGTTATGATGAGTTAGAATATTTTTCTTATCATAAACACAATAATTAGCATAAATTTGTAATTCGAGTGGGATTGGTAGATGTGATGTGAGTATTATATCATACCCCGCATCTTTAATCGCTTTTAAACAGTTTGTTATTGTTTTTTTTGCGCTATCATGCGATGGATAACACGATACGATAAACACATTTTTGGGTTGAGATTCTCCAATATCTTCGGATAAGGTTTCATCAATAAGATTACAATTACCCTCAAAATGATCAAATGTTAGATATGTAACTCCCTCAAATTTATCAAAGTAATCTAAGTATACTGGAAGTTTAAATAGTAAGGTTGGGATTTGATAAGAAATAGCTTCACGAAGTACTAGAGGCATTGTTTCTTTATCTTTTTCTGTACCTCGAGAGGTAAACAAGAACAAATCCATAGCTTGGTAAAACTTTTCAACATCACTTCTTTCTCCCCACCAAGTTAAATTATCGGGTTTATTCTCCATTAGAGGCTCCCAATAATCTTTAAAGTTATCTGCTTGATTTCCAACACAATGAAATTCATATTGTGGGAGTGACCTAGCATATTCAAAAAATTCAGCTTGATTTTTACGTGGTGTGAATAACCCTATATTTAAAATATGTTTTTTGTTAGGATCTAATCCTAATTCTTTTAAAGCTTCCTCCCTATCAGGTCTTTCAACATATTCTATAGGATATTCTACCAATTCACAAGGAATACCTAATTCTGAAAATTTATTAATCTGGTATTGAGAAACCAGCATAAACTTGTCTGGGAAGTATTTTTTATTTAAGATATCAAATGAGGAATCATGAGAGGTTTCAACTATAAAATATTTTCTATCTTTAGAATATAAAACATCTGCAATATTCTCATACATAAACATTTCAGGTATTTCCTCTAAATGAACTATGTCTGGTTGGATTAATGAGAGTAAACCTAAAAGATGGGTTTTATGTTCTCCAAGAGTATGAAAATATGGAGTATCTAGAATTTCAAGAATTTTATTCCTTTGTACTACTAATTTCCCTCCCGTGATATCAGCCCATTCTACTAAATGAATTTCATAATCATCCTTTAATTCTTTTATTTTAGTATAAAGATATTGAGGTAGCCCTCCTGTGGAAAGGTGAGGGGTAATAAAAAGTAATTTTTTCATATTTAAATTGTCAATATAAAGTATGACTTGTTCATAATGGTTGACAAAACTTTCTAAATCATTATCTGCTTGAGTATTAATTCCAATTCCATCTACAGATTCAATTTTAAAATCAAAGTTTTTCTCCTTTAGTAAATTATAAACCTTTTTAAAAGATTCCTTCATTTGAGGAGTATTTAAATGAAATTCTCCCGCTATATATTTTACATTTTCTTTGATCCAATCAATATTTTCCTCATTAAAAATATAATATTCTCCACCCTCACAATCAACTTTAAGAAAATCAATATGTTTTATGTTACTATAAGATAATAAAGATTTAAATGTTGTAGTATAAACTTGTTCTTTGTGGCAACTCCACTCTAAATCTATTTTTTCTTTATTTTTTTCTCCTATAGCTAGATAAATATAATCTGCTACATCAGCTATTTCACGAGAATTTTTCAAGAGAGTTTCCTGATATGCTTTAAGGGGTTCTACAGCAATTACTCTTGAGGGATTTCTATCTTTTATGGAATATAAAAAAGGGCCAATGCTGGCTCCTATATCTACCACTATATCCCCACTCTTTACCTTATGGTATTTTTCGTATTGAGACCTCTCAATAAATTCTTTTTTTAACCAGTATTTAAAACGAGGGTCTCCCTCTAAAGCATTTCCAAATTCAAACATAACTATAATTTAAAAGAAAATAATTTAAAATCCTAGTTTAGATTAAATCTCTTACATATTCTAAAGCATTTTCAATAGTATTAGATGGGTAGGAATATGCAAAGACTTGTTGAAAAGTGTTCAATCCTTTTATATCATCTCGAGTATTTTCAAACAGGTTAAAAACATTAGTTAGGTTAGTTTGAACTCCAGAAGGTATACTTTGGTTCTGTCTTTCTAACTCTTTTATATAAAAATCTGCTTCTGTTCGAGCCTCCATCCACTGTTCTTTTAGGCATCTTAAAAGAGCTTGTTTAACTTCTGCTACAGAGGAATACCTGTTGTTAACTCCTCTTACATACACTTCGTTCTGTGCATCAAAAGTTAAATCATTCGTCAACGACTGGTAATCAGGATTGAAGTTGTCGGGTGCAACTATTGGGTAAAACCCATATTCTTTTTTTGCATCGTCGGAAATACTGTTAACCCCTATCACTTGTTGTCCGTTGTGTATAACAACATTCGGTATTGCTCTATAAGGCACTGTTTGTCCGTTTTCTTCTCTTGCGTATTTCATGTTTCTATTAACTTGTAAAATCTCCGTATGCTAGTCCACTCCCTGAGTTGTATAGGTTGGTTACGTCTGTGCTGCTTAACTCTCTGCTCCAAATGCCCACCTCGTCAAGTATTCCATCATAATATTGACCAAACGGAGAGTTGAAGCGACCAAGCTGAACAATCACATCTGAATGTACTAATCCTGTATTAGTAGCAGTTCCCTCTAACGAACCATTAAGATATACGGATAAAGCCCCAGTAGAATAGTTCATTATAGCGACTACGTGATACCATGTTGCTGTAGATACACTAATGGAGTTTACATATCCATTATAAGGATTCCCTCCAAAACCTACATCTAAAGTACTGCTAAATAGTCCTGCTGTAAAAGCGGGTCTATCTTGTGAGCTATTGTCTTCTATAGTGATAATTCGGTCTTTAGGAACAACCGTGGTGGGGATGACATCCGCCTTAAACCAAAACGATATGGTTTTTGTACCTGATGAAAAGCCAGTCCAAGTGCTAGTTGTTGCGTAGTCGTTAGAACCATCAAAATCTAGGGCATCATCAATAATGCCTGTAGCTCCATAAGTAGCTCCATTATTTGTTATGTCACGCGCCCCGTGACTATCCACAATAGTTCCACTAGCCTCGTCTAGCTTGTAGTAGCTTTCAAGGTCTGTGAGTAACCCGTTAGATGTAGTAAATAATATTGGTTGTGTTCCTAACATATTAAGGTGTGTAAGGTTTAATCGAGGCTATTACTTCTTCACTTCCACCGGTTGCAACTAGACATGTCACTACAATTGCATTTTTCTTCCCACTCGTTCCGTCGTAACTTCCATCTATTATCTTCCAGTAAGTTGGAACAGTTAAAGTAAAGCTTCCGCTTATGATTAATGTTTTTGTTCCAACCCTTAAATTACTGTCTGTTAGAGTGGTGTCTCCAGTTAATACTTTCTGATATGTTGCATAACTGG